>ERZ856578.3008-NODE-3008-length-26256-cov-4.234195_pt1 | contig 26256 bp, 28 predicted proteins | sample MGYA00514384_ERZ856578 | MGnify/ENA primary metagenome ERZ856578 (study PRJEB29103, sample SAMN06111958) | human gut metagenome | biome: human gut; feature: ankylosing spondylitis patient; material: healthy_person | host: Homo sapiens | place: China:Hangzhou... | reverse complement strand
CAAGAAATTACCGAAACAGCATATCATGACATTTTAGAGTATTTGTTAGATGTAGGATTAAAAGCATTGTAAACTTCCAATTTGTCTAACTGAACACAAAACCCGAATACCGAAAATTAGACCGTTGACAGGTCGCACTATGCGAAAAGTTGACGGTCTTTTTTTATCCCCAAAATCAAAAAAGGAGGTCACGAAAAATGGCAAAACTGAAAACCCTTGAACAGCTTCGAGCCGAAAAGGAGCAAGCCGAGACGCAGCTTGCACAGGAACAGCACAAGCTCAACCGTCTTGAGAACAGAAAGAAGTATCTGGGGACTGTCAGAAAGCAGATCGGCAAGACCACCTATATCGTCCGTGTGCATTTCAGCCAGACCGCAAAAGAGACAATGGAGGACAAAATTAAGCGTCTGCTCCGTGAAGAAGTCCGCAAAATGTAACTTCTTCTTGAATTTGATGAAAAAGTCCTTGACTTTTCGTCTCTGGTGGAAGCCAATATGAAGTATAGCAGCTAAAAGATCTTTTTCCCGCTGCCGAGCTCAAAATGGTACTTGACAATACCAAGGTCCATTTTAGAGTAAAATCCAAGACCGCGGGATATTTTTAAGCTGCCGTCCTCCAACAGTTCAAATCGGAATTTTTGCTGATTGGTCGCAGTCGGTGCCAGCATGGCCGCCCGCATGCCCTGCAGAAACCAATCCGGCAGATTTTCGCTGTAATTGCAAAGCTTTTCGATCGGCTTGTTCTTATGTGGCACACCTTGGGTCTTGCCATAGCCGAGGGAAATCACACAAATCTCTTTCTCGCCGTCCAAAACAGACGCAGCGCTTTTGCCATAGGTCAATGCCACCCAGCAGGTATTCAGACCCAGTTCCTGCGCTTTGAGCACCAGCTGCTGCCCGCAGTATCCGAGTGTTTCCTCCAGCGAAGGGGACTTCGGTCCGACCAGAGCAATATAATTGCTGACGCCCTCAAACTTGCCGTAATGCGCCATGATGGATTTGAAACAAGCAGGATCATCATAGATGATCTGCATATGCAGTCCGTATTGCCGGTTGAGTGCCTCCGTCAAGCGTTCCAGTTCCGCACGCTTTTCCGGTTCGATGGCTTGATCTTTATACTGGCGCACACTGTGGCGCGCCTCCATGATTTCGAAACTTCCCATTTTAATTTCTTCCTAACTACGATACTTTTTGCAAAATTTATGATAGAATATTTATCATAATATGATTTTAACACAAAGGACTGCATACGAACATGAAGAACACAAAAAAAGATATTCTACCTGCTGTGCATCCGGCAAACCAAAAAAGAGGAGGCTGTTTAATATGACAGATCAGATTATCATCAACAACGCACAAAGAGAAAAAGCAAAGGCATTCCTTCGCATGCATCAGACCGAGGGTATGTTCGTGATCCCGAACGCATGGGATGCAGCAAGTGCTTATATCTACGAAAAGGCCGGCTTTGCGGCAGTCGCAACGACCAGCGCGGGAATTGCTTACGCACTCGGTTATCCGGACGGCGAACAAGTATCCCTGGAAGATTTACTGTTCGTAGTCAAAAAGATCACCGGACGCGTACAAATCCCGGTTTCGGTCGATTTTGAGCGAGGCTATGCGGAAGAACCGGCACAGGTCAAGGAAAACGCGCGCAGACTGCTTGCCGCCGGTGCGGTGGGTTTCAATCTGGAGGATGGACAGGCAGACGGGAGACTCAGTCCCTTGGAACTACAGGTTCAAAAGATTCAGGCGCTTTGCGAACTCAAAAAAGAACTGGCTCTGCCTTTTGTGATCAATGCCAGAACCTGTGCCTACTGGCTGAATATCGGCAGCGAGGGAGAAAAGCTTGCAGAAGCGGTACGCCGCGGCAACGCCTTTACAGAAGCGGGTGCAGACTGCGTTTTCGTACCGGGAGCGATGAATCAAGAAACCGCAAGAGCGCTGGCCTCAGGCATCCATGCGCCGCTCAATCTGATCCTAAACGGTGTGTATCATGATTTTATGGGACTTGCGAAACTCGGTGTCCGCAGACTCAGTACCGGCTCCGGTCCAGTCAGATATCTCTGCGAGGAAACCATGAAAATGGCAGAAAAGATCAAAGACGGCGATGTGGATGCTGTGCTGCAGAGCACCTTTTCTTATGCAAAAGCAAATGCATTTTTTCAAAAATGATGCGGTTCATCGAATCATCTCGGTGGGCGATATTTTTCGTTCCGCGAACGCGAAGCCTGTCAGCATGCAGATATCTTATGCCATCGCGCATGATAATGCAGGCAAAAAGTAGCCTTTTTTGTTTTTTTATGATAAAATATTTTTTATAAACATTCAGTTGACAAGACATTTTTGTCCCGCAGAATCAGAAAAAAGTAAACGGAGTAATGTATGATACGAATTTTAGATAAATCCATTGCCGACAAAATCGCGGCGGGTGAGGTGATTGAGCGTCCGGTCTCCATCGTCAAGGAGCTGGTGGAAAACGCGCTTGATGCCGGTGCTTCCTCTGTTGTCGTGGAAATCAAGCATGGCGGCAAGTCCTATATCCGCGTGACCGATGACGGCTGCGGCATTCCGGCAGATCAAGTTGAAACGGCGTTTCTGCGCCACGCGACCAGCAAAATCGAGACCGCAGAGGATTTGAATGCCATTGAAACGCTGGGCTTTCGCGGGGAGGCGCTGGCTTCGATCTGCGCAGTGACAAGATGTGAACTTGTCACCAAATGCCCGGAGGCAAAGACAGGAACGCGTCTCGTTCTCCATGGTGGCGAGATGGTCGCCAAAGAAGCGACCGGCTGTCCGGACGGCACCACCATCCTCATTACGGATCTGTTCTATAATACGCCCGCCAGACTCAAATTTATGAAAAGCGACGGCGCGGAAAGCGGCCTGATCATCGACTTTCTTTCGCAGATGGCGCTTGCCTATAAAGATGTAAAGTTTCGACTGATCAACAATGGAAAGGTGCTGTTTGCCACGACAGGAGACGGGAATCGCTTGAACAGCATCATTCGGATTTATAAAGATGTGGATGCCAAAAACATGGCGCCGCTTGCCTACCAAGAGGGCAGTATGGCACTGGAAGGCTATATTTCGACGCCTGCCTTCTCCAAAACAACGAGAGGCAGTCAGATATTTTTCGTCAACGGTCGCGTGGTAAACAGCAAGGTCATGGAAAAAGGCGTCACGCTCGGTTATCAGGAAAGGCTGTTTGAAGGGCGTTATCCGGTAGTCTATCTGTTTTTATCAACCGATCCCGCGGCGCTGGATGTCAATATTCATCCGAACAAGCGGGAAGTACGGTTTGACCATGAAAATGAAATCGCAGCATTTATTTCCCGGGGAATCGTATCCGCGCTGGCGACCGAAAGCGCGGTCGTGGACGCGGGCAATCTCTTTAACGGCAAGGAAGAACGGGCATTGTCCGGCACAAGGGTATACGAAAGAGTGTTCAGCGCGCTGCGCGAAAATACGGAGCCCGAGACAAAGACGCCGACCTCCGCACAAGATAAAAACATATTTAAATATAAGCAGGAACCGGACTGTGTCAAAACAAAAGAAGAACAAGTTGACATAAAACAGATACTGTCAAGTATCAAAAATCCTGCGGATACATCGCCAAAAACATCGAGTCAGCCATCACAGCCCGCGACGGTAGAAATACCGCTTCGGCAGGATACATCTGCGCAGCAAGCTGCTCCGTTTCGACGAGAGATTTCGGCAGAGAACATGGCGCAGGCAAGCGCTGCCGCATCTCCGGCAGCAACACAAACAAGAAGCGAGAACGGGAATACGGATATGCACACGGGTTGCTCCCCGCATTTATCCGTAGAGCAGCCGAGCCTGCGGCCGTTTGATTTTGGCGCACTACGCGCCACAGGCGTGATTTTTAACACCTATATCACCGCCGTCGATGAAAAGAACTTTTATCTGCTCGATCAGCACGCGGCGCATGAGCGAATCTTTTACGAAAAGCTGGTCGGCGAGTATGAACAGAGTGAAAAGTCCAAGCAGATGCTGATGCTGCCGCTCTTGATCCATGTGTCTCTGGCGGCGCGGGAGGATCGCTTTGACTGGTTCGACGCGCTGAACAAGATGGGCTTTACCATGGAAGAATTCGGGGACGGAACTTATCGCGTCTCTGAAATCCCTATGTTTATGGAGTTGACCGAGGCAGAGGACTTTATCCGTCATTTTATCGACAATATCAAGGATTCTACCGATTTATCCAATCGCGTTGTCATCGATAAGCTGATTACGATGTCCTGCAAAGCGGCTGTCAAAGCCCATGATGCGTTGAAACCGGAGGAGATCACCGCCTTGCTGCACAACCTCGCCAAGTGCCGGAATCCGTTTAGCTGCCCGCATGGCAGACCAACCTTCATCAAACTGACGGAATATGAGATTGAGAAAATGTTTAAGCGCGTGTAATCGTTTCGGAATAATAAGAAAAAAACAGAAAAACGGAAAGGAAACAGCTTATGCGGCAGATCATTGTGGTCGCGGGACCGACCGCCGTCGGCAAAACGAAATACGCCATCGCGATTGCGAAAGCGGTCGGCGGAGAGATCGTCTCCTGCGATTCCATGCAGCTTTACAAATATATGAATATCGGCAGCGCTAAACCGACCGCAGAGGAACAACGGGAAGTCAAGCATTATCTGGTCGATCAAATCGACCCAAGAGAGCCTTTCTCGGTCGCGAAATACCGAGCGCTTGCAAAACAGGCGATCGAAGAGATTTTCCAAAGTGGGAAAGTGCCTGTCATCAGCGGCGGCACCGGGCTTTACCTCAACGCGCTGCTTTACGAAATGGATTTCAGCAACGCGCCGCAGGACACTGCGCTTCGCAAGAACCTGGAAGAAGAAGCGGAACTGTTTGGAAGCGCCTACCTGCACAAAAAACTGGAAGCAATCGACCCCAAAACAGCGGCGCGCATCCACCCAAACAACACCAAAAAACTGATTCGCGCGCTGGAGGGCGCAGCAAGCGGAAATCCAATCACGGATTTTCAGCAGTGCAGGCAAAAATGTAAGGATTATGACGCGATTTTAATCGGATTGACACGAAATCGTGATGTTTTGTATGATAGAATCAATCAAAGAGTGGACATCATGGTTCGCGAGGGTCTTTTTAAGGAGGTTGAAAATCTTTTGGAGATGGGACTCGCCGAAGAGGACATCTCGATGAAAGGCATCGGATATAAGGAAATCATCGGCTATTTTGACGGACTCTATACGGAAGATGAGGCCATCGACTTGATCAAAAAGAACAGCCGGCATCTCGCCAAGCGGCAGTTGACCTGGTTTCGGCGTTATGAGGATATGACCTGGTTCGATTTGGATGAATATCAAAATGACGAGGACGCGATACGGAGCATTTTATTATGGCTGAAAGAGAAATACGGATACACAATAAAAGTGACCGACCCGACAATGTAATCAAAAAGGAAAACGACATGTATTTGGAATGCGAAAAACTGGAGGACGGGCTACCGCGATTTTTGCGCGGTTTTTTCTCGTATCTGAAGGGAAATGTGCTGCCTGCGACAAGGCTGGCTTATCTGCACGATATCATGTTTTTTTTCAAATATCTGATTGAAGAGACAGACCTGACGCAGGCGAAAACACCGGACAAAATCAAGCTTTCGGATTTGGAAGAGGTACAGGCGGTCGATGTCAATCTGTTTTTGGATTACTGCCGCAGATATAAAGTCGATACCGGAGACACCGTCTACGTTTACGAAAACTCCAACAAGTCTCTGGCACGTAAAAAATCCTCGGTATCGGTACTGTTCAAACAACTTTATCGCGACGAGCTGCTGGATAAAAATATTACCGACGGTTTCGACCCGATCCGCGTGCCGCGTCCCGGCGAACGGGAGATCAAGGCGCTGCAGGATGACGAGGTGATGCTCATGCTGGACGCGGTTTCCGCGGGCAGCGGTTTGACCGAACGCGAGCATGCTTACTGGGAAAAAACGAAAAAGCGGGACAAAGCGATTTTAATCCTGTTTCTGACCTATGGACTGCGGCTTTCGGAGCTGCAGCAGCTGAATATATCTTCGTTCAATTTTCACCGCGGAGAATTTATCATTTATCGTAAGCGCGGCAAGGAGTCTGTGATGCCGCTGAATCAGTCGGCAACTGCGGTGCTGCATGACTATATCGACAATGAACGCGATCTGATCAGCATTTCCCGCGACGAGGACAGCGACGCGCTGTTCTTGTCACTGCAGGGCAGACGCATGACGGAACGGCAGATTCGGGAACTGGTCAAAAAATATACCGCCATCGCGCTTCACACGACCAAACGCGCCGGCTACAGTCCGCATAAACTGCGCGCTACCGCCGCGACCAGCCTGATCGGACGCGGCAATTCCATCTTTGACGTTGCCGCGCTCTTAGATCATGAGCAGGTCACGACCACCCAGCTTTACGCGAGACAGAAGATCAACGTGAAAAGAGACCTGGTGAAGGATATGGAGTGGGAAGAGGAGCGCACAGACAAATAAAATGCTGCATTTGTCCTCACTGCTGTGAATTGCTTTTACTCATCATTTGATTCACAGTGCCGCGAATCAAACTCGCGTTTGCAACGCTCAAACAGTGATTCCGCGCATGCTGTGAATCTGCTTGATATCGTATGCAATTCATGCAGCATCTGCGGAATCATTTGCATTTTATTTGCCTGTGCTTTACGTTGAAATAGGATATGTTCGCATACGGGCTTATTCCTTACGCTCTGCGTTGTATTATGCACACTTTTGTTCATAAAGCATGGATGAGAATCATTTGCATTTTATTTATCTGTGCTTTACGTTGAAATAGGATATGTTCGCATACGGGCTTATTCCTTACGCTCTGCGTTTGTCACAGCAGCTGGGGCTGATGCAGCAGGGACTTTAGGTGCTTTTGTCGTTATTTCGGAAATATCGCTATGCGATATTTCCTACATTATAAAATAGGAGTTAAGAATGAATCAATCAACAACAAGGGAGTTATTACAGAACGAATTTCACATAGATGCAAAGGTGTTGGATGTGGTCGCGGAGGCGGAGAAGCAGATTGCGGGGCAATTTGCGGCGTTGGATGACATCATGGCGTACAATCAGTATAAGGTGCTTGCCGCGTTCCAAAAGAACCGGATTCGGGACATGCACTTTGGCTGGACGACCGGTTACGGCTACGATGACGCCGGCAGAGACGCGATCGAGCAGGTTTTCGCGGATGTGTTCCATACAGAGGCTGCGCTGGTCCGGACGACCTTCGTCAACGGTACGCATGCGCTGGCGACCACGCTGCTTGGCATTTTAAGACCGGGGGATGAGCTGATCTACGCGACCGGAGATCCTTATGACACGTTGCAGACAGTCATCGGCATCACCAATTATGAAAAGGGGAACGGTTCTCTCAAGGACTACGGCATTACCTTTAAACAGATAGATTTATTGCCGGATGGCTCGATCGATATCGAGGGAGTCAAGGCAGCGATTACGGATAAAACGCGCATGGTTACCGCCCAGCGTGCGACCGGATATTCCTGGCGTAAGGCAATCTCCATCGATGAAATCGCTGCACTCATGGAAGCTGTGCAAGCAGTCAATCCAAGCATTGTCAAGATGGTGGACAACTCCTACGGCGAGTTTTTGGATACCAAAGAACCGACGGATGTCGGCGCGGATGTCATGGCTTCCTCGTTAATCAAAAATCCGGGCGGCGGACTGGCACTCAGCGGTGCTTATATTGCCGGAAGACAGGACCTGATCGATCAGATTCAGTACCGCATGACCTGTCCGGGCATCGGTGGCGAATGCGGTTTGACCTATGGACAGACTCGCACCATGCTGCAAGGCTTGTTTATCGCGCCGAAGGTCACCAACGGGGCAGTCAAGGGCGCGATTCTCTGCGGCAAGGTCTTTGAACTACTCGGTTTTGAAGTATCTCCGAAAGCGGAGGATTTACGTTCAGACATCGTGCAGGCAGTTAAATGCGGCGACGCGAAAAAGTTGATTTCTTTTTGTAAGGGCATTCAGGCGGCGGCACCGATCGACAGTTTTGTTTCTCCGGTTCCGGGCGACATGCCGGGCTATGAAGATCAGGTCATCATGGCGGCCGGCGCCTTCGTACAGGGCTCTACCATTGAGCTTTCGGCAGACGCGCCGATGCGCGAGCCGTATATTGCTTACTTCCAAGGCGGGCTGACCTACGAGCATGCCAAATTTGGGGTAATCAAGGCAGCGGACACCTTGCGCAAGGACGGCTTACTGTCCTTCTAATTTACCGGATAGGAAACCTGCTGTGAGAATGTCAAAAAGATAGTGAAAGAATCAAAAACAAAAGGGGAAACCGATTCTAGGCAGGATAGGGGGCGCTCTAATGCGTGAGAGAGGAAAAGAGAAAAAACAAAAAAAGCAAAATCTTGAAGAAAAGAAACAAGAACTGAATCTAAAAGCTGAACATGCGAAGCAAGAGCTTGACCTAAAAGCGGCACAGGCCAAACAGAGCCTGAACGCAGGCGCGGAGAATCTCAAAGTCGGCAAGAAGCAAAACGCCCGCAAGGTGATCCTTTCTACCGTAAAGATCGCGCTCCTGCTGCTGATCGTGATCGGTGTACCACTGTACCTGTATTTCTTCAAGCTGGACTGGCTGAAAGGCTTTAAGGACATCGAATCGATCGTCGCGTTCTTGAATCAATACAAAAGCCAGTCGATTTTGATCTATATTGTCTTTCAGGTCGTACAGATCGTCGTCAGCGTCATTCCGGGTCAGGTATTCCAAATGGCAGCGGGCTATCTGTTCGGCTTCTGGGCAGCACTTTTGTACGCAATGATCGGTGCAGTCATCGGAACAGGCGTTTCGTTTCTGCTCGCAAAGCTTTTGGGAAGAGATTTCCTGCATATTTTTTTCGGAGAGGAGAAAATGAGCTACTATATCGCGCGGCTCAATTCCAAACAGGCCTACACGATTGTCTTTTTTCTCTATCTGATCCCGGGGCTTCCCAAGGACATGATCAGTTATGCCGCCGGAGCCTCTGAAATGCGCTTCAAACCGTTTCTGCTCTTGTCAGCGGTCGGCAGACTGCCGGGCATGGTCGGCTGTCTTTTGATGGGGACGATGGTGGAACGCGGAAACTACAGCGGTGTTGCCGTCGTCGCAGTGCTTGCCGTTGTCGCCTGCGGTCTCTGCCTGATTTTTCGCAAAACAATCAACGCATGGCTTGACAAAATCTACGAGAAAATATCAGTCATGTAATCAAAGCGCTGCAAAAATACATGGACACGCATCTCATTTTACGCATATCGTATGATATAGAAAGGACGCATCCTATGACGAAAAATATGAGCCTAACCAGAGCGGAGGCGTTAAAAAAAGTAGAATTATTTGAGGAATTGTTCACCGTCGTTCGCATTCTGGACGCACAGAGCATGGAGGACATCAAAAATGGTATCGAACCGACCGGAATGCACCAAAGCTGCCCTTGCTTTTCCATTTGGAACAGAAACGAACATTGCAAAAACTGTATTTCTTTGCGGGCATTTCAGGAAAACCGCGAGATCAGCAAGTTTGAATTTAAAGATAACGATGTCTATTATGTCATCGCGCAGTCTTTGATCATCGACGGAGAGCCGGCGGTCATCGAATACGTCAAACATCTGCAGAACGACCCGTTTATCGATGATGCCGGGCGCAATCGTTTTATCGAGAAGCTCTTTAATTTCGAGAACCTGCTTTATACAGATGCGCTGACCGGTATTTACAATCGGCGGTACTATGAAGATAAAGTCAGGTTGTCGCGCGAACCGGTCGGTGTAGCCATGATGGATATTGACCGGTTTAAGTACTATAACGACCAATTCGGCCATGCGGTCGGTGACATGGTACTAAAAACAGTTGCAAACGAAATCAAGCGTGTGCTGGACCCGCGTGACCGTCTGATCCGATTCGGCGGAGATGAATTTTTACTTTTGACCGCGAATACGGACCCGGATTTTTTATCCGGTAAACTCGCGCATATCCGCAAGCATTTCAACGAACTGAGGGTCCCGGATTATCCGCAACTGCGCATTTCCATCAGTATCGGCGGTGTCATCTGCAAGGACGAAACGGTGGAAGAGGCTACGGAACGCGCAGATCGTCTGATGTACTACGCCAAGAACGGCAAAAAGAGCCTTGACGCAAAGGATGCTCCAAAGTTCAACGCAGCCGAGGATTTTCTGGATGGACCGAAGCATAAGGCCAAACCGAAAGTCCTGATCGTTGACGACGCACCGCTGAACCGCGAAATACTGACAGAGATCCTGCAGCCGCATTTTCAAATTCTCGAAGCCGCAAACGGAGAGGAAGCCCTGCAGCTCCTGCATGCGCACGGAACAGGCATTTCTCTGATCCTTCTGGATATGATCATGCCTGTGCTGGATGGTCTCGGCATGCTGTCTGAAATGAAAGCGAAGCACTGGACGGAGGATATTCCGGTCATCGTCATCTCCGAAGATGCTGCGGATGCCAATATCACCGAGGCTTTTGAAATGGGCGTTTCCGATTATATTCTGCGGCCGTTTCACGCAAAAGTCGTTCTGCATCGCGTCTTGAGCACGATCAAAACAAACGCGAAGCAGCAGGCGCTTTTTGCCATGGTTTCAAAACAAATCTACGAAAAAGATCGCGATCAGAAAATGATGGCGGTCATTCTCAGTCATATCGTGGAATTCCACAACGGAGAAAGCCGTCTGCATATTCTCCGCATCAATGTCCTGACCGAAATACTGCTCAAAAAACTCGTTACCAAAACAGATCGCTATCATCTGACACGTGATGAGATGAGCCAAATTGCCATCGCCTCCTCACTGCACGACATCGGCAAAATCGCGATTCCTTCTGAAGTCATCAACAAACCGGGCAAACTGTCTGCTGAAGAGTTTGAGATCGTGAAGCGGCATACTTTGCTTGGAGAAGAAATGCTCAAAAGCGTCTATCGCTATAAGGACGAGCCTTTGGTCAAGCTCAGCGAGCAGATCTGCCGTTGGCATCACGAACGCTATGACGGAAACGGTTATCCGGATGGGCTGAAAGGGGAGGATATTCCGATTGCTGCGCAGGTTGTCGCTTTGGCTGATGCCTATGACGCGCTGGTCAGCAAACGCGCTTATAAGGAAAGCCTGTCGCAGGCAGAGGCGCTTGACATGCTGCAGAGAGGGGATTGCGGCGCATTTCAACCAATTCTATTAGAATGCCTGATAGAGTCCAAAGACGAAATTCAACGCAAATATGACGAAACCATAGATGCGGACTATATTCTGTAAACCTTTTTGAAAACATGAACATTTGTTCTCAAAAACCTCTTGACAAAGAACGTTTATTCTGATACATTATAGAAAAGAACAAATGTTTCGAGAGGGGTGTGGACCTAATGAAAAGAAGTTACAGAATTGCGAACAGATTCAGATTTACTTTATTTGTCGTTTGCATGATGATCATCATGACGACTGCATTCAATTTTGCTTTCGGTCTCAATACCGCAGACAGTCTGACCATAACGAAATATCGTTCTATAGACGTTGTGTACGGCGATACTTTGTGGACGATCGCACAAACCTATATGCCTGAAGACATGGATATCCGCGAGTCTGTATTTCAGCTTTGCAAACTGAACGACATTCGAGCCGACCAGTTATATGCCGGCATGACGATACAGGTTCCGGTCTATTAGCTGCTTATTCGTTGGCGATCGGAGATGTTCAGAAACAGTGCAAACAGAATTGAAAGATCTAATGCAGTCAGGTATTGTGGACCGCTAATCGTCAAAAAATCGCTTAGAACGCAAAATAGAGCCTCGTTTTTTTGGCATCTGCAGCACAGCAGACTGTTTCTCGGTATTTGCTTGCAAACAGGACACGAATGTGGTATGCTGAAGATATAAAAAAGGAGGTATATGAGGATATGGATAAGCAACAGTATATTTGTCCGAAATGTGGAAATCGAAATTACGAAGCGGATCAGCTGCAGGCGACAGGCGGAAACTTTGCAAAGCTTTTTGATATACAAAATAAAAAGTTCGTAACAGTATCCTGTACAGCATGCGGTTATACGGAATTATATAAACAGATGAATTCCACAGGCATGGATATTTTAGATTTTTTAATCGGTAGTTGATGCAGGTGCAGTCCAAATACTGTACTAAAAATAGTTACACAGAGCGACCAAGGAGACGAAAGACATGAATCACTTCCTGGTCGCTTGTTTTGTTCATGTAGGAAATATCGCTTGCGGATGTTTCCGGAATCACGACAAAAGCACCTGTCTTAATTATAACTATTCCCAAAATTATGATTTAAGGAATAGTTTGATGTAGATAAAAAATTTCTTTCGTCTGTGCTATTGTGCACGCGCGTTTACCCCTTACATACTTTCATTCAAGTTTTTCTTTGTTCCCCTTTACATTTTCGGTCATATTCGTTTATAATGTTCATATAAAATGGACATGAAAATATTTAAGGAGACTTCGCATTTATGGATATTATTTTAGCTGCTGCATTATTTCCCGCAATGATTTTGATGTTTTATGTTTATCATCAGGATAAGGTCGAAAAAGAACCTTTTGGTCTTTTACTTGCACTTTTTGGTTACGGCATGTTGTCCTGTGTGCCTGCAAGCATTTTAGAAGATGTTTTTGGCGCTTTGCTGGATGCCTGTGAGATACAGGATGCGGCAGCCTATAATATCATTATGTGTTTTGGCATCATTGCCATTGCAGAAGAAGGCTCCAAGTTCTTCTTTCTGAAACGCAAAACCTGGAAGAATCCGGACTTTAACTACACCTTCGACGGCATTGTGTATGCTGTGTTCATCGGACTGGGATTTGCAGGTTTAGAGAACATTCTTTATGTTATCAATTACGGTTTCGGCGTTGTAATCTCCAGAGGTCTGCTTGCCATTCCGGGACACTGCACCTTTGCGATCTTCATGGGCCTCTTCTACTCCCGCGCAAAATTCTTCGAAACCAATGGATACCGTGGTAAGGCCAGACGTTCCAAACGACTTGCGTTTATTGTACCGGTACTCCTTCATGGTTTCTATGATTTCTGTCTGATGATGCCGGACGACTGGCTCACCTATGTATTCCTCGTATTTGTTGTGATTGTAGACATTGCAGCCTTCCGGACAGTCAAGAGGCAATCTCGCGAGGATGATATCATACGCGAGGACAATATCATATAATACAAAATACGATATAAGTGATCTTTTCAAAAATAAAACGCGAGCAATGCACTTGGCAAAGTCTCGCGTTTTCTTCTTATCATTCCCTACTCTGCCAGCTTCAGATCTCCGTCTTTGACCCAACCTGCCTTGCGCAGGCAGATATTGATCAGCGGACAAATAACCGCCGGAAGAATGACAGCAATCAATGCTAGTCCGATCCAGTCCATGGAAGTAATGCCGACTTTCACTCCGGCGGCAACATCGTTTACCCATCCGGTATAAACACCGATCGGACCTACCATGCCGCAGGTACCCATGCCGGAAGAGATCGCCGGTCCGTTCATTTGCATCCGGAAAACACAGGTCGCGATCGGTCCGGTGATGGCAGATGTCAGCGTCGGTGCGATCCAGATGCGCGGATTCTTGACGATATTGCCCATCTGCAGCATCGAAGTGCCCAGCCCTTGCGAAATCAAGCCGCCCCAGCGGTTTTCCTTAAAGGACATGACTGCAAAGCCAACCATCTGCGCGCAGCAGCCCGCTACAGCAGCGCCGCCGGCCAGTCCTGTCAGCTGCAGCGCCGCGCAGATTGCAGCCGACGAAATCGGTAAGGTCAGTGCGACACCGACTAGCACCGATACTAAAATGCCCATCAGGAACGGCTGCAGATCTGTCGCCCACATGATCAAGCTGCCAACCTTCATCGCAGCTGCTCCAAGCGCAGGGGCCCACCACGCAGAGAGCGCAACGCCGACACCAATCGTCACAAGCGGGGTCACCAAAATATCGATTTTCGTTTCCTTGGAAACAACCTTGCCGATCTCTGCCGCAAAAATTGCCACAAAGAGTACTGCCAAAGGGCCGCCTGCGCCGCCAAGCGCATTGGATGCAAAGCCGACGCTGATCAGAGAGAACAGCACGAGCGGCGGACAATGCAGTGCATAGCCGATGGCGACTGCCATCGCCGGTCCGCTCATCGCGGAAGCGAGTCCACCGACAGTGTATGGGATATCATTGATCGTCGCAACCGTCATGGTCAGCACACCGATGTTAAGCTGTGTTCCCAACGTATTGATGATCGTACCGATCAATAGGCTGCAGAACAATCCCTGTGCCATGGCGCCAAGCGCATCAATGCCGTAACGCTTGACGGAAATTACAATATCTTTTTTGGCTAAAAATTCTTTCATCTTTGCTTCATCTCCTGTTATTTTATGTAGGAAATATCGCCATGTAATATATCGCCATGTAATATTTCCGGAATCACGATAAAAGCACCTTGCGGAGCAGCGCTCACAGATGAGCGCCATGTGCACATAGAAATCTGTATTTCGTTATGTGCATGTTTGTTCTTTTATCTGAGGCTGTCCAGATAACTTTGCAAAATGACAACCGCCGCCTGCTTATCGATCACCTTTTTCCGATCCTTGCGTCGCATGTCGGCCTCAATCAGCACCCTTTCGGCAATGACAGTCGTAAACCGTTCATCCTGCCAGACAACTTCGATCCCCTTCATACCTGTTGAACGCATCTTATTCTCAAGCATGGTCCGAAACTCGTAAACCTTTTCTGTCTGCACACTATCGGAGCCATCCAGATTTTTATTTAAGCCGATGACGATCGTATCGCAATCATATTCCTTGACCATGTCCAAAATCTTGCCGGTGTCCTTGCGGATACCGACGCGTTCCAAGGTCATGATCCCTTGCGCGGTCATGTTCAGCGGATCGGATACCGCAATGCCAACGGTCTTATCTCCGACATCCAGTGCCATTTTTCTCATGTGTTTTCTCCTTTGCTTTGATGTTCTGGGCGCTTCGATCCCTGCATGTTAAAAAACTGTCACAGCACACGAAAGAAGCGGACCAAACGTCCGCTTCTCAAACTCATTTGACATCGATATAGGCTCGCAGCATTTCTGCAATCAGTTCATCGCGATCCACGCCCTTGATCAGAGTTCTCGCATTGTGATAACTGGTGATATAGGAGGGATCTCCGGAAATCAAATACCCCACGAGCTGATCGATCGGATTATAGTCCTTATCCTGCAGCGCGCAGTAAACCTCTTCCAGAATCTGCTTGTTCGTTTTTTGCGTTTTGAACGCATCAAACATAATCGTATTTTTATCCATCTCCGTATTTCCTCCTTTTACCGAAACATTTTCTCTGATAGCACTATTCTATCATTTTATCAGAGCTTCTGCAACCTCAAATGCTTCTTTAATTTTCGACGCATCTTTCGCTCCGGCCTGTGCCATGTCGGCCTTGCCGCCGCCTCCACCACCGCAGGCTGCCGCAATCTGTTTAATCATGTTACCCGCATGATAACCCTTATCCAGTAAATCGTCCGTCACAGATACCAAGAACGTAACTTTTGGACCGTTGACAGTCGCAAATACCATCACGATACCTTGATGTGCCGCCTTGATATCGTCCGAAAGATTCCGTAAATCTGCAATCTGGAAATCTGCAAATTCCTTACAGATTAGCTTCACACCGTTGATTTCTTTTGCGTTTGCGACCATAGCGTCGACTTCACCGCCCATTGCAGCTTTTTTCAGTTCTTCCAGTTCCTTTTTGAGCGCCTTAAGCTCCTCTGCCATGGATCTTGCCTTATCGACCAGAACGGTCTTATTGCATTTTAAGGTTTCGCAGACCTGCGCTGTCAACGCCTCTGCCTGTTTTGCAGTCTGTAAGACACCGGCTCCGGTTACCGCCTCGATTCTTCTGACGCCGGAAGCAACGCCGCCCTCGGATACAATTTTGAAAGCGCCGATCTCACCGGTATTCTTGACATGCGTACCACCGCAGAGCTCGATGGACCAGTCTCCGGCATTGACAACTCTGACTGTCGCGCCGTATTTTTCACCAAAGAGCGCCATCGCGCCGGTCTTTTGTGCTTCTTCCATCGTCATTTCTGCGGTATTGACCGGCAGGAAGTTATTGATGGCTTCATTAACCAGTCTTTCCACTTCCTCCAACTGCGCCGCGGACACTGCCTCAAAGTGGGAAAAGTCAAAGCGCAGCACATTTTCGTTGACCATCGAACCTGCCTGTTCTACATGACTGCCGACCACTTCTCTGAGCGCCTTTTGCAGCAGATGGGTTGCGGTATGATTTCTGGCTGACGCATATCGCTTTTCCGGATCGACTGCCAAAAGCACCTCGTCACCCACATGGATCTCGTTAGCTAACACTTGAATGGTATGATAGAAGATACCATCCTTCTTTTCGACCTTGAGAACTTCTGCATCGAAGATTTTTTCGTCATCAGCCTCTGTGACAGTTGACATAAAACCTTTATCGCAAACTTGTCCGCCGCCCTCCGCGTAGAATGGGGTTTGATCGGTGATCACCAGACCTTTTTGGTCTTCGCCGATGGACTCTGACGATTTGCCGTCAACAATGATAGCTAACACCTTGCCGGTATCCAGTAATCGGTCATAGCCGGTAAATACAGTTTTAGCAACGTCCAGTTCCAGCTCTTGTTTGTCCCACCCCTCGTCCTCATTGGATTTTCTGTTTTTGCGGGCAAGCTCTTTTTGTGCTTGCATATGCTTTTGAAAACCGTCCTTGTCGGCAGTGAAACCGTTTTCGGCTAAAATTTCCTCCGTCAGCTCCAACGGGAAACCGAAAGTGTCGTAAAGTTTGAACGCACGCGCACCGTCAAGCACCGTTTGACCTGCCTGTTTCAGTTCATCAATATAACCCGCAATGATCTCTTCGCCCTTGTCGATGGTCGCTGCGAAATTATCTTCTTCGACCTGGATGATCTTCTGGATATAGTCTTTCTTTTCTATCAGCTCCGGATAAGCCTCTCCCGAAACCGCAATGACACGATTGGACAATTCCACCAGGAAGCTTCCCTGCATGCCGAGGATACGTCCATGACGCGCGGCTCTGCGCAGCAGTCTGCGCAGTACATAGCCCCTGCCCTCATTGGATGGCATGATGCCGTCTGCGATCATAAAGGTCAACGCTCTGAGATGGTCGGTGATGATACGAATGGACACATCCGTTGCTTTCTCTCCGTCATGGTAGGTCACACCTGATTTTTCGACAACGCCGTCGAGAATATATTTAATGGTATCCACATCGAAGATGGAATCTGTGCCTTGCATGACACATGCCATGCGTTCCAGACCCATACCGGTATCAATATTTGGATGCGCCAGATTGGAATAAGAGCCATCCTCCTCCTTGCTGAACTGTGTAAATACGTGATTCCAGATCTCCAGGAAGCGGTCACAATCACATCCCGGTCTGCAGTCCGGTTTGCCGCAGCCGAATGCTTCCCCTCTATCGTAGAAAATCTCGGAGTCCGGACCGCATGGTCCAAGACCGATCTCCCAGAAGTTGTCCTCTTTGCCCAGACGTACGATATGCGCCGGATCCATGCCGAGCGATTTCCAGATATTGATGGCTTCCTCATCATCTAAATAAACAGTTGCCCACAGCTTTTCCAGCGGAAAGCCCAAGTGCTGTGTCAGAAATTCCACGCCCCAGGTCAGAGATTCTTTCTTGAAATAGTCTCCGAAGCTGAAGTTTCCGAGCATCTCAAAGAATGTACCGTGCCGCGCGGTATGTCCGACATTATCGATGTCTCCGGTACGGATACATTTCTGACAGGTACACATCCGCTTTTTCGGCGGTGTTTCTGTGCCTGCAAAATAGGCTTTGAGCGGCGCCATGCCGGAGTTGATGATGAGTATGGATTTGTCATTTTGCGGAATCAGGCTTGCTGATTTACCGACATAATGATCCTTCGACGCGTAGAAGTCTAAAAATCGTCTTCTGATTTCGTTTAATCCTAATCTTTCCATAATATAGGGTCCTCCTGAATTGCTATGTAAAATGTAAGAATTATCAAACAATAATACTGAAATCATACCATAAATTGAACAAAAAGTCTATGATAAACCATAGACTTTTGCTCATTTTTGCTCAATTTCTCAGATTCTTTTGTGCTTTCCTACATTTGATTTTTCAGTGTTTTTGCCATGCCCGTCATATCATCGCGGACATGACAGAGCTCCTCCTTGACATCATCCATATGTTGGAAAGTATCACGAAACTCCTTCTTCAGCTGATTTTTGGCATGCGGTTTCATAGACGCGTACGCCATCACCGCCGCCGTACCGACGGCTGCCATAACCACTGCGCCTGCAGCTTTATTCATCTCTCATCACTCTCCCCTCGATTCTTATTATTTGAGGAGATGCATTTTTTTATGCTGGTAATCCTTTCACACGATGAAGCCGCCGCCGAGCAGCTTTTCCACATCGTAAAAAACGATCGACTGTCCCGGCGTCATCGCACGCTGCGGCTTTTCAAAAACCGTTTTGATTTTATCGCCTTCGATATGCAGCACTGCTTTGGAAGGCGGTGCAGAATAGCGTACTTTTGCCAAAACCTCTTTGCCGTCATACGCAGCCGGATTACGATCCGCGAAAACATTGTCTGCGGACGTAACCTCACAAGCAAAGAGATCTTCATTGTCACCAAGCACGATCTCGTTCTGCGCGGCGCGAATCTCCGTCACAAACGCGGGTTTTCCGAGCGCGATGCCGAGACCTTTGCGTTGACCGATCGTATAATGCAGGATGCCGCTGTGTGTGCCGAGCACATTGCCGTCCCGATCCACAAAATTGCCGGGCGCGGAAGTATAGCCTGCAGTTGTGATATAGTCAACATAGTTATCGGTCTGGTCAATAAAGCAGATCTCCTGACTGTCTTTTTTGTCCGCGTTGCGCAGGTGACGTTCTCTGGCGAGCTCTCGCGTATCCTCTTTGGAAAGAAACTCTCCGAGGGGGAAAATCAAGCGGCTGAGTACCTCCTGACCCAGACGATACAGCATATAGGACTGGTCTTATTTGTCGTTGGCCGCGCGGCGGATATAATAGGCATGATTTGTTTCATCATGCAGGATCCGGCAGTAATGCCCGGTCGCGATATAATAGGCCCCGATCTCGTCGGCATGATGAATCAGGCGCTGAAACTTGATATTCGGATTGCACAGGACACAAGGATTCGGTGTCCGTCCATGCAGGTATTCCGTTATGAAGTTCTCTATGACGATGCCGCGAAAATCTGACGAAACGTCCTCATAGATCAAAGGAATATCGAGCTGCTTTGCTACTGCTTCCGACTCTGCTCTGCCCTGTTCATTTTGGCCCTTGACATCGAAATAAAACCCGGTCACGTTAAAGCCTTTTTCCTTTAATAATAAAGCAGCGGTGGCACTGTCGACCCCGCCGCTTAACCCCAATAATACTTTATTCTTCTGCAGCTCCATGCTCCTCATCATCCTCATCTGCATTCGGGTCATACCCTTCTAATGCTGCGTATTTTTTTCCATGCTTCATCGCATAGTCATAAATCGCGTTCTTGATGGCCTTGTCCGCAAGAACAGAACAGTGGACTTTGACCGGAGGCAGTCCGCCGAGCTCATCGATGATCATTTTATTTGTGATTTCCAGTGCATCTTCGATTTTCTTGCCGATGATCATAGAAGTTGCCATGCTGGAGGATGCGATCGCAGAACCGCAGCCGAAGGTCTTAAACTTGGCATCCGTAATCACATCGTTATCGTCTACCTTGATCTGAATCTGCATCATGTCGCCACAGACCGGGCTGCCGTAGATGCCTGTACCGTCAGCGTCTTCCATCTCACCGACGTTCTTTGGATTCAAGAAATGTTCCATTACTGTATCGTTATATAAAGCCATAGTTTTTACCAACCTTTCTGTGCATTGATTGGAGACAATGCTCTTAATTTTTCGACAATTGTTTTGAGATTTTCAACGACATAATCGATGTCTTCCTTGGTCGTGAAATCACCAATCGAGAATCTGACTGTTCCGTGAATCATCTCGACCGGAACGCCAAGTGCGACCAGAACATGCGATGGCTCCAAAGAGGTGGAGGAACATGCCGAGCCGGTGGAAACACTGATGCCGCATTGATTCAAGAGGAGGAGAATGGATTCTCCTTCAATGAACTTGAACGTGATGTTCGCGTTGCCCGGATGTCTGCCGTCCATCGTGCCGTTTAATTCAGTATCCGGGATCTCCTTGAGCACTCTGTCAACGAAATAGTTTCTGAGGCTGCTGCAGTGTGCCACATGCTCGTCAAAGTGCAGACGAGCGAGCTCTGCCGCCTTACCAAAACCGACGATACCGGTCAGGTTCTCCGTACCGGCTCTGTGTTTGGCCTCTTGTGCGCCGCCGTGCAGATAGTTGGAGATTCTGACGCCCTTGCGCATAAACAGCGCGCCTTCGCCCTTCGGACCGTAAATCTTATGTGAGGAAAGCGACATCAGATCAATCCCCATATCCTTGACATCGATCGGTATGTTGCCGAGCGCCTGCACCGCATCCGTGTGAAACAGGATCTTATGTGCCTTGGCGATCTTCGCGATCTCCTTGATTGGCTGTACGGTACCGATCTCATTGTTGACCATCATCACACTGATCAGAATGGTTTTATCTGTAATGGCATCTTCCAATTCCTTGAGGTTCACTCTGCCGTCCTTGTCGATCCCGACATAGGTCACATCAATCCCCTGCTTTTCGAGAAATGCACAGGAATGCAAAATCGCATGATGTTCAATTTTTGTGGTAATAATATGATTGCCTTTTGCTTTTAACTGATCACAGACACCGAACAAAGCCCAGTTGTCTGCCTCTGTGCCGCCCGCAGTGAAGAAAACCTCCTTCGGATCAGCGTTGATTAAGGCTGCAACCTGCTCTCTGGCATGCGCAACGGCCGCCTTTGCTTCCAACCCCGTATCGTACAGGCTGGACGGATTGCCGAATTTTTCTGTAAAATAAGGCAGCATTTCCTTTAAGACTTCGTCCTTGACCGGTGTCGTTGCTGAATAGTCTAAGTATACGTTTCTCATTACATTTGCTCCTTTGGTATCATACCGTTTATATTCTGCATGGCAGCCCCGCTGACCATGTCATATGCGTATTTGCCTTGCGGCAATGCCGTAAGGATGATTAACAGAACTATTATACCAAAAAAAGCATGAAACGAAACATAGAATCTAAAAAAACTGGACTAATTTATAGGAATTTTCAACTTTTTCGATGATGACGCTGTAATATGCCGAAAATTCCTGCACCGGATGCAATGCCTCCTCTGTCGGGAACCCTGCGGTCTTCCAGTCTACGCAGACCAGTGCAGTGATTACCTCCTCATCCCGGTATGTCACCTTCGGGACCGTCACGCGGTAATCCATGATTTCATCAAGATCTGTCTGAAAATAATCGTGAAATGCCCGCAGATCCTCCTGCAGCAGGCGGCCGCTCTCCACCCTGCACAAGGCAGCCGCTGCGTCCTTTTCCGTCATACTCCCGTTAAAAAACGCATCCATGATTTCAATCCTCTCCTCGACCAAATTGCGAATCAGCGCGTCCTGATCTGTACCGGAAACGAGCATGATCTGCATGGTTAAAATCAAAAAAACAAGAAAAAGTCTTTTCCATCTCTGTTTTTTCATATTTTGTCTTTGCATATCTTCCCCATCGTATAGCTGCTTACACGATTTCCCCCTTTTTGAACTGATAAGAACAGTATAACGATAAAAGGACGAGAAATTTGTCATTTCCTCGTCCCGAATGTCTGTTTTATGTCAGGATATTTTCGACCGACTCTGCGCTTAATTGAGCCTGTTCTCGCTTTCCTGCAGTGTTTCCTCGAGTGCTTCCACTTCCTCCTCGATTTTTTCAACCTCCTGCGTATCGTCATCGATAATCTCGATGTTCTCCAGCTGTGCTCTGAGGTTCGCCTTGAAGGCGTCGATATAGGCTCTGTAGAGCACCTTCTGCTCGGCCTGCTCCGCCTCGGTCAGCCCCTCTGTCTTTTTTTTCTTCGCAAGCACATTGATGCGGTCGATCTGTTCTTTTGTTACCATGCTGTTCACCTCTCTTGTCCAAAATCTCGCTGTACAAGAACATTATACCCTTGTTTTTTTATTTTTCCACAAATAATCAAAAGTTTTTCTATTTTTTGGGGTTCAATCACTTTTTTATGGGATTTCGGATTCAGCACATAACGCTGGCGGCTCATATCAAGTAACTTCAGGAAAAAGTATTCGTCATCAGGATACCTATATGCTTGTCTGCATAGCATCTTGATTTCGTTGTTGATGTTGTTGATGTCTTCGATTTTTCCAGCTGAGATATCATAGGTTGCATGGGCGGCTATCTCTTCTTGTAAAGAACCAGTTCCGGGTTTTTGCCCTGTTCCTCATAGGTACAAATCAGAATGAAATCCATATCAGCCAGAACGCCGAAGCACCGCTCACTGCCGAATTCGGATTCCAGCTGATTGCCTAAATAGGTTTTCTGATCGTCTAGAAATTTTGCGCTTTTACCATTAGGAAGCATATATTCCAGATTTACGTATTGGCCTACCAGTGCATTCAGCGTTTGCAGCTTAGGCATTCCTTCGATCTGAAGCTCGTTGATTTCTTTGATGAGTGTCTGCTTAAATTGGTCAAACTGCCCATGGTCACTGAGCGCTTCGTATCGTTTCCAATAGTTCAGCTTCGGGAGGATATCTTTCATATAGGCCCGTGCCTGTGCCTCCGAAAAATGATCATTCACCATATTTTTTACGCAGACATTGATTAATTCGTCCATGTCACTATAGGTGTAAGTCCCATCCGCATAGCACCATTTGCAGTAATCTTCATTTAATGTACCATCGCTGTTATGTCCGATGATGGCATCATCCTCAAGCGGCATGCCGCAGCATTGGCAAATGAGCTTACGCGGCTGTCCCAAAAGGGTATTGATCGAGACATCAAATTCCTTCGATAATAGTTTCAATGTTTCAGTATTCGGAATGGTTTCTCCGTTTTCCCAGCGGGATACCGCCTGCCTTGTCACCATGATTTTATCTGCCAGTTCGTCCTGTGACATGCCGCTTTTTGTACGCAGCTCATAAATAATCTGTTTCGTTTCCATCGCACGACCTCCTTTTCCTTATTGTATAGGAAAATCAGTTCAAAGAAAAGCAACTTACTGTTTCCCTATAAATAGGTCACGACATCTTCCGTTTTACGTTTCGGAACGACATAATCCCGATTTTCGTCAAGGAAATACTGCGTGTTGTCCCCTTCTGCATCGATGATCCTGCTGGTATGGGACGGATTTACTCCCTCAAGTCTTACTACCATGTCAACAGACACTTTACTTTATGTATTGCAAATCTCCATTCTGCAACATCCGAAACTTTCCATCGTATATTTCATCAAACACTTGTTGAATAGGCACACCATCTCGTTGGTAACCAGATATAGACCAAACCTTATATTCCGTCTGATTTTTCAAAAATGCAGCTAGATGATCGTAATATTCCTGCATTTCAGATTTTTTCTTTCCCATCTTCATCAGCTTATAGAAAACACCTAATATACTAATACAATGAACCGGTGTTTCTAAACTTGTGATACTCTGTCTTGCTTTGAAATCATCTGAGCAAAATACATACACCCGATTGCTATGCATAATCTCCATCATTTGAATTAACACATAGGTCTTTTTCTCACCCAAACCCATTTTATGTGGAACATTATCATCACATTCCTTTAATGCCGCCAAAAATGCCTCAACATCGTTCAAGTTCTCCATCTCATTCAACGAACCGTAGTACTGTTTATAAAAATTGGCATTAAAAGTATCGCAACTCGTTTCTAGTAATTCTAAATATATGCTTGTTGCTTCTTCTCCATATAATTTTCCTAATTCACTTACAATCTCTCGATCCGTATACAATTTCACTTTTCCAGCTTTAACTTTCTCTTCAAGCCAAGGATTGGGATCCGGATTCAGTTCATGTCTACTCAGTTCTTTTTTTATCATTTCATGGCAGAAAAATTCATACTCCGCAAATTCAATGACAAAGTCTGTCAGTGTATGGGTTTTTTCGTTTCTTGCCAAATGTGATTTATACAAAAAGTCAGTATCCAGCAAGGCATATTTTTTTTCTATTCCCATAGGCACTACCTCACTGTTTTGTTAAGTTTTTCATAATTTCAGTTAATCTGCTCTTATCACTTGACAACCGCTCATCACGAACTGCATCCATCTGCTCAACGTCATACATCAATTCTGATAAACTTCCAAATCTAACAAAATCCTTATGTATTTCCTGCCAACGTGCGGCTTTTCCCGTGAGTTTCATTTGTTTGTTAATCTCTTCTTCAGGGACCAGCAAAAGTTTCTTTGCATCTTTTGCATCAATCTTATCTTCCTCCAAAAGGCGAATTACTGCCGCCTTATATGGAATTGCAAAAATATCCATTACTTTAAGAATAGTTTGCACAGAAATATTTTTATATGATAAATTGTACACATCTGTTTGTTCATCAAGTCGTTCCTTTGGAGCCAATAAAATAGCCGCGAAAGCATTTGCTTCCATATCCTCAATCTCTTTTGCTTCTTCATCTATAATACTAGATGCCAAAATTGATCCAGATTGCAACAATTCAGAATCATGTTCTTCAAAATAACAATAAATATGATACAGTTCGTGTGCTGCAGCAAATATCTGCTTTGATAATGGCAAAGCAGAATTAATCATAACAAACATACGTCCCTTGCGAATAAAAGTACATGCACACAAGTCCGTATCTTCAATAGGATATCTTAGCATATCGAATGGCATATCATGGCGTGCCACATAATTCTCCAACACATTGAAGATATCATCCTGAATAATATTGTTTTTATTATAGAGCGAATTGAAGCTTGTTGCACATTCGCTTATTTTTATATATTTCTTTCTGTCTTTAACAAAAAGACTATTATCCAAAACTCGGCACATAATTCTAAGCCTCCCACGGTTTCATCATTTCCTCTGCATTCTCACAGGTGCGCGCATAAAAACAAATAAGATTTGCAATCTCATCTGCAATTTCAAGTCCATCTCTTGCTTCCTGGGTTTCCACCTTACCCATAAATGCCTTTATCGCATTAGTTTCTTGAAATACCTCTGGACGCTTAACCAGATTCTCCATGGAAGTGCCAAGAAACTCTGAAATCTTCTGTAGCTCAATTGCATTGATCATCCTGCCACCGGTAAGCATCTTGCTTATAACCTGCTTAGACACACCAAGATAGTCTGCAAGGTCAATCTGCTTTTTTCCATTCTGTTTCATAATATTCATTATATTGTTACTAATAATCTCGCTTGCCTTTACCATCACCATTACCTCCAACATAATTCAAAGCAGTAGTCTCCCTTATACACGTTTATTATATTCTCAGCGCTGCAGAAAGTCAATGTTTTCTTAACACACTTCTTCTATTTCTGTTTATTCTATCCTTATTTTGGCGACTCTTTTCGACCGGATAATCCTGTGAGCTGTTTCTTGATCTCGTCATTGCTCTCCCTAAGAAGCTCAATGACATCGATATCAAAATCATCCGCTTTCAATTGCTTCCAAAGCATATAATTATTCTCTCCGGCTGGAAACATAATGACAGTGTATTTCCCATGGGATAGGAATATTTTTGACAAAAAAGATCCAACATATTCCAAAAATCTAAGGGAACAAGTTGGATCTTAATTTCCTTCTTATCGAGAGCAGTCCGGTTAACAAATCAGTGAAATATCAAAATAGGGGTACAACGGGGGTACAAATACCATTCTCATCCACCAAAATGCTTGATTTTAAGCCATTTCAGACAAAAGTACGGGTTCTGCCGTGGCAGATAAAAAGCACTTTTATCATTGTATTAATTCTCCTTATCTTACTCAGAATTGCCCTCATTTACCGAGCATATCAAAGCATTTATATTGCGCCAAACGCTGTCACAGAAATCCGAAACGGGGGGAAAATGTGTAAGCATCAAACCATGCGCACATAGGGCATGGTTTGACGCTTACCGGAATAATATCAATAACATCGGAACAACACTTGCCAAAATAGCGGAACAAAAGGAAAGACAGCAGTTTTCACGCTGCTGTCTGGTTGATATGCTTCTTGCTATGGCAGCTGCAGGATGTCCACATTCCGGTACTTCTCCAAAAATTCCATGCAGGCCTTC
>ERZ856578.2980-NODE-2980-length-26428-cov-4.430762_pt1 | contig 26428 bp, 32 predicted proteins | sample MGYA00514384_ERZ856578 | MGnify/ENA primary metagenome ERZ856578 (study PRJEB29103, sample SAMN06111958) | human gut metagenome | biome: human gut; feature: ankylosing spondylitis patient; material: healthy_person | host: Homo sapiens | place: China:Hangzhou... | reverse complement strand
AAAACCCGCAAACCCCTTAATATTAAAGGGCTTGCGGGTTCGGTTTTTAGGATTTTCCCTAAATATTACTCCCACTCAATGGTCCCCGTGGGCTTCGGCGTCAGGTCGAAAAGGACGCGGTTGACGCCCTTCACCTCGTCGGTGATTCGCTGGGTGATATGCTGAAGCAGGTCAAATGGCACGTTCTCCACAGTGGCGGTCATGGCATCCACAGTGTTGACGGCGCGGATGATGACACACCACTCGTCGGCCCGCTTATTATCCCGGACGCCGACGGACTTGATGTCGGGGATGGCGGTGAAGTATTGCCACACCTTGCCCTCCAGGCCGTTCTTGGCGAACTCCTCCCGGAGGATGGCGTCAGACTCCCGGACGGCCTCCAGCCGGTCCCGGGTGATGGCGCCCAGGCAGCGCACACCCAAGCCGGGTCCGGGGAACGGCTGCCGGTACACCATACTGTCCGGCAGGCCCAACGCCTTGCCGCATGCGCGCACTTCGTCCTTAAAGAGCATTTTCAGTGGCTCCACCAGCTGGAATCCCAGGTCCTCAGGAAGACCGCCCACGTTATGATGGGATTTGACCGCCTTCACCGTCTTGGTCCCGGATTCAATGATGTCAGGATAAATCGTCCCCTGCGCGAGGAAGTCGATCCCCTCCAGCTTTCGGGCCTCCTCCTCAAAGACACGGATGAATTCCGCCCCGATGATCTTCCGCTTCTGCTCCGGATCATCTACCCCGGCCAGCTTGTCCAGGAAGCGGTCCACGGCATCAACATAGACCAGATTGGCATCCATCTGGTGCCGGAATACTTCCACCACCTGCTCCGGCTCACCTTTCCGTAGCAGTCCGTGGTTCACGTGGACACAGGTGAGCTGTTTCCCGATCGCCTTGATCAGGAGGGCCGCCACCACGGAGGAGTCCACCCCGCCGGAAAGCGCCAGCAGGACCTGCTTATCCCCTACCTGCTGCCGAATCAGCTCTATCTGGTCAGCAATGAAATTGTCCATGTTCCAGTTGGGCTGGGCACCGCAGATGCCAAAAACAAAGTTGGAAAGCGCTTCTTTCCTCTCCTGCACATCCTCCGGCCAGGGCTTGTCCCCCTTGTGATCGGCCAGGAGGACGGGCACCTCATAGTTATAGATATCCTTGCTGACGTCGATCTCTACCCCATCCACCACACGGTTTGCCCCGCCGTTGAGGATGATTCCCCTCACATTTGGGAGGGCTTTGAGCTCCTCCAGTGTGATGTCATGGGGGTGGATCTCGCTATAAACGCCCAGAGCGCGAATCTCCCGGGCCAAACGGGGGTTCTCCTCGCTGCCCAAATCCAACACCAGGATCATATCCTGCCTCATTGCAGTTCCTCCTCATCTTTGAAATATACGTCCAAACGACGCGCCCCCTCCCTGTATCGGACACACTGCGGCGCGTCATCTTTTCTCCTATGGTAACATATGTGCCGCACTTTCCGCAACACTCAAAGCGTGACCGGGGCCCACGCTGCATTTCTCAGCGGACTGCGGCGGGCGGCATAACCGCTCCAGATTGTGAGTGAGTCCCAAATGCGGGTCCGGTCTGCCGTTCCCGCGCCCCTGTCTACCGGATCCAGGTGACCGAATTTCCTTTCCTTCTCAGCGGTGTGCGCGGCGGAAGGCCGTCCTCTGTATCTGCATATCCAATCGCCACAGAGCCGCAGACAGTCTCCGCCTCCCCAATCTGGAAGTTCTTCAAAAATGTCCGGAGCGCAGCGTTTTCATCCAACCACCGGAGCTGATTGATCCAGCAGCTTCCCAGGTCCAGGCCGTTTGCCATCAGCATCATATTCTCTATCGCACAGGCGCTGTCCGCCACCGCGTTTCCATAGCCCTTTTGATTGGTGACGATGATCAGCAGCGGCGCATGGTAATGAAAAGTATAGTTTCCCTGTTTCGATCTCTGGATAGAAGTCACCAGGGACGCATAGGTGTGTGCATCGTATTCCATGCCGCTGAATTCCCTCTGGACCAGTTCAGCAAGTTCGTTGAGCTTCTCCCCGTCCTCTACCACAACAAAGTGACAGCTCTGGTTGTTTCCCCCGCTGGGCGCATATCGGCCCGCTTCGATAATGGCGTCTATTTTTTCCTCTTCCACCGGTCTGCTCAGGAATTTTCTTGTTGACCGGCGGGATTTTATCAGTTCCAACATATCCATATCACATCTCTCCCTTCTCTTGCCCTGCTCACTTTCATCAGGCCCGTTTGATCAGGCTCAGCAGGGTCGCGCACCGCGCGCGCATGTCGGTCGGCTTGGCGGCGTGCGCATTCATTCCGGCCTCCAGCGCGGCTTGAACGTCTTCCGCAAAGGCGTTGGCCGTCATAGCGACAATGGGGATGGTCCTCCAGTTGAATACGCACCTTCTCCAGGATCTCCGCAAAATTCGCCGCATCGATCACGGCGGACATCCGGTTGCCCATGGCTGTGAATTCCTCACGGGTGTAGCCCGTGAATTCAAAAAACTTGTCGTTTGCGTCAATCGCGGAAAAGTCAGCGTCATAGCGGCAGCGGAACACCGCGCCCGGGATATTGTTGTAAAGATGAAGCACCTCGTCCTGTGCCTCCCGCTGGGCGGTGATGTCGATGCACACGGAGGAGATCGCCGCTCTGCCGTTTTCGGTTGAGCAGTTCCTGCCTTTGCCGGGCAATGCTCTCCATCACCAGCGTCTGTGGATAATGCTCTTCGCCACGCTGGCTGCTGCCCGGTTCCGCCACATGGAGGCTTCTGATCTGCCACCCTCCTCCCGGGTCAGCACGATGGAGTTCTTCAGCGTCAGGGATACCGCCAGAGAATGTGCGCACGCCGCAAGAGAAAGCTCGCGGATCGTCTCCATCCGGCATACAAAGGGCTCGGCAAGCTCAGAAATATCCTGCCTCACGGGCGGTCATGCCGGGCTTTCCCCGGACAAACTCATCCTCGCCGGTCCCGACAAAGGTGATATCCTCCGCTAAAAATGCAATCACTTCATCCAGGTCTAGCTTTTCGAACCAAGCCCTGCAAAACTCCCGCGCAGTTTCCACCGCGCTCATACTCACGTTCACTTCTCTCACTCTTTCCATAGCTGACAAGTGCCCTTGGCGCTGTTCTTCGCACGATAGAGCGCCTGGTCTGCTCGTCCAATCATCTCATATACGGATTTTGATGCCTCGCACAACACGACTCCCGCCGTACACGTTACAGTGGTATGCTCTGCAAACATAGCCTCCCGGAATGCGCGACAGATCTTCTCCCCTTTTTCCAGGGCGCTCTCCTCTCCGCGCATCTGACGCATGACGACCACAAATTCATCTCCGCCGAACCGCGCCACGATATCGCTGGCCCGTGTGTGGGCGCGAAGCAGCGCCCCAAATTGCCGGATCATCCTGTCTCCCTCCATGTGACCCAGCATATCGTTGATCCGTTTCAGGTCATCCAGATCAAAGAGGTAGAGCGCTGCCGGCATGTCTCCCTCGCACAGCCCCTGCACAGCGTCGAGCAACCCGCGGCGGTTAAGCAGCCCGGTCAGATAATCCTGATGGGCCTCCTGCCGCAAAAGATGCTCCCGCGCTTGTGAGGAGGCGCTTTTTACAGCCCGAATGGTCCGCAGCAGGAGCTTCTTCTGGGAGTGGGGTTTCCCGATGAATTCGTCCGCGCCCATTTCCAGCGCCGTCTCCTCCATCGGGTCGTCTGCGGGGGCGGTGGCAATAATGGGCACATCCCAAAACTTCTTTTCTCTTTGGAGGGCTTTCAGCACGGGAAAGTCCCCAGGCCCCGGAAGCGTCAGGCTTAAAATGACGGCGGCCAACCTTCCCTCATACCGCTCGATATCCTCCAAGGCCGCATCGCTGTCGGCCGCCTCTGCGATCCGATATCGCCCATCAAATGTCCTTCGGACCTGCGTTCTGTACGCCGGGTCCTCATCCGCCACCAGAAGGATCTGCTCGGCGGGCTCACACACACCGTCCAGCGGGCCAGCCTCCCGTTCCGGTCTCCATTGCCAGCGCTGAAGCATCTGTTCGAATTCACCGCAGGGGGAGGGCCTGGCAAAATAATAGCCCTGCACGTAGTCGCATCCGATCTCCCGCAGGCGTTCGAGCTGTTCCCTCGTCTCCACGCCCTCGGCCACCACGCTCAGCTTCATCCATCGGGCCAAATCGATGATAAAGCGCAGGATACCGCCCTTGAGCCGCTTGGCGGTCTCATTCTGGATGAACTTCATGTCCAGTTTCAGCACATCGATCGGCATTTTGCTGATCATGTTCAGCGAGGAGTATCCGCTTCCAAAGTCGTCCATCTCAACAACAAAGCCCAAATCACGGAGATCTCCGACGGTTTGGATCAGTTGCTCCGGATTTTCCGTATATGCGCTCTCCGTGATCTCCAGGTGAAGCCGTTCCGGAGAGAGGCCATACCGTTTTACCGTCTTTGTCAGCAGGTCCGTGATGTCTGCCTGATAGATGTCGGCCCTGGATACATTGACAGAAATCGAGATGGGAGGATACCCCTTGTCGTCCCATTCCCGCAGGCAGGCGCAGGCTCTGTTCCAGACAAACTGGTCCAGCTTGGTGATAAAGCCGTTTTGTTCAAACAAGGGGATGAACTCCGCCGGCGACTGCATTCCCCACTCCGGATGGTTCCAGCGGACCAATGCCTCCGCACCGGCCAGTTTCTCGTCCCGGATGCTGTACTTGGGCTGCAGATAGATCTCAAACTGCCCCTCTGCAAGGGCATCCTCCATCACATCTGTAATGGCCTGACGCCGGAGCAGCCCTCTGCGCAGATTATCGTCGTAGGCGGCAAAGTGTTTCCCGTATTGGCCCTTGATGCTCGTGGCCGCCAGAAACGCCCGGTCACACATCTGCTCTATGGGGATGGTGCGGTCGTCGATGGAATAGATCCCCCATTTCATGACGGCGTTTTTAATATTGGAGTCGTTGTTGATCTGGATGTCGACCTGTTGGAACATTTCGTCCGTATACTCCCACTGATGTTCCAGAAGGCACACGAACTGGTCCGCCTGGAATCGGCTGCAGACGCCTCGCTCCCCAACCTTGCGCGTATACATTTTTGCAATTTCACACAGCAGCCGGTCTCCTGCCGGTACACCGAAAACGTCGTTGATCAGTTTAAAATTTTCAATATCCGAGCAGATGATATCATAGTCCTGCTCCGGGCGTCCCGCCAGTATCTCTTTCACCTGCCGGTAGAAAAACTCCTTGCTGTAGAGGACCGTGAGCCTGTCATACCGAAACTGATTGACCATGGCCGCGTTTTCCCGCAGATTGATGATATTGGCCACCCGGTGCAGGATCACCTGCGGCTTATAGGGCTTGGCTACAAAGTCCGCGGCCCCCTGAGCCAGAGCTGAAACCTCGTCGGACTCATTGTCGCTCTGGGTGGTCACAATCACCGGGACGGCAGCGTATACCGGGTTGGCCTTTATTGCGGCAAGGAACGCATACCCATCCATAATGGGCATGCAGATATCCAGGAGAATCAGGGATATCTCTCCCCCATGCTCTTTCAGCACGGAGAGGGCCTCCCGACCATTCTCCGCCTCCAAGACCGCATACTCTGGAGAGAGTATTTCCGTCAGCATCGCTCTGTTGATCGCGTTGTCCTCAACGATCAGGACACATTTCTGAACCGTACGCCACTTTGTGCCCTTTTCCATCTTCACCACGCTGGCCAAAGGCAATCACGCTTCCTTTTCCAGAACTTGTTTGAAAATGGGGACTCCTCCGCACGGAATCTTGCTTACCGGTCGGCCCCTTCTCCCCATCGCTCCGACGGGCATCCGGTGGAAGGCGGCACCGCCTAAGGACCACAGAGCCCGCTGCCTAGGCGTGAAACAATTTTCAAACAATTCTTTGTTTCATGTTCACAACTATGGTATTATATAGTTTATCATAATAGCATATCTGCCGCAATCCATTTGTTCCATACTTCGTGTTTCAAGTCACATTTCACCTCAAAATATAGTGCCGTCCCCTTATTGGGTGACAAAGTGTCAAAAATATCCCCGCCGCCCCTCTGAGATGCGGCGGGGATATACTTTGAATCCGTCCTTTGGTGAGATGGATGCGCTCAGCACGAGTTCCGTCCGGTACCTCCCAACCATTTGCTCATGACCTCGTTCAGGCACCTCAGGTCCAGCGGCTTTGCGACGTGTTGTCCATACCGGAGTTCCTGGCAGCCTGTATATCCTCTGCCGTGCCGCCAACACCGTCTTCACCCTGAAACCGGAGAATACTGTCCACGGTTCGGCGGTAATCCGCTGTTACCGATTGCAGCAGGCGGTCCGCCTCCGCCCGCGCTCCGTTCCGCAGCGCCTCGGTCAGCGCCGAAGCGGATGCACACAGCCCGCCGAAGCCCAGGCTCTGCGTGATCCCCTTGAGCGTATGCGCCGCAAGGAATGCCTCCTCCAATCTGCCTCCGGACATCGCCCGGCAAAGTGCGTCATAACTGGGGTCATCCGGGAACCGCAGGACATATCTCCGGATGAGTCGTTCATCCCTCAAGCGCTCCAGCACCTCCGCATAATCGGCTCCCATCTCCGCGTAGCATACCTCTAAGGTCATCATGTCCCACTCCTTTCTGCACGCTCACCTGCCACCCGCCGGCGCGCCGCGCCTCTTTGTCTTTGCCGCATACATTCGTTGATCCGCCCTTTTCACTGCCTCCACCATGAGACGGACGGAATGAACGCCCCCAATGCTGATGGAAAGTCCAAGTCCCGGATATTCCTTTACTACTGTCCGCTCCACAGCCTTCCGGACCTCCTCCGCCTTGGAGGCGAAAAACTATATCTTTTCCCGTTCCTGTTCGGCCAGACGCAAAGCGCGCCCGGAAATCCCCAGATCTTTTTGTTTCAGCAGTTCCTCCACTACGTTATACACCTGCATCTCACTCTGCCTGCGCGCTTTTCTCGGCCGGAGCTCCGCCGGAATCCGCTCCGCGATTTCTGTCAGGCACTCTATCAGGAGCGGGTGAAACGCGCCGCACGCTCCATCCAGAATCATCCGTACCGCCTTTTCATGCGGAAGCGCCGCCTTATAGCACCGCTCGCTGGTCAGCGCGTCATAGACGTCCGCCAGGGATACAATCTGGGCGGAGATCGGAATGTCTTCGCCCCGCAGGCCATCGGGATAGCCCCGCCCGTCATACCTCTATGGTGCCAGCGACAGATTTCATAGGCCACCTTGACCAGCGCCTCGTCCTGATAGGCCGGGAGCGCCTTCAGCATGGCGGCTCCTACCGTGGCATGGTTCTTCATCACCTCAAACTCTTCCGGCATCAGCTTCTGTTTGGCATAGAGCATAAGGGTGTTGACCACCCGCCGGCGTACGATCAGCGCGTCAAAGGGACGGCTGATGTAATCGCTCACGCCAAGCTCATAGGCGCGTTCCGCAAAGGAGGTGCCGCTCTCCGCCGATATCATGATGACCGGAATACTTACGATCCAGCGCCACTGGTTCATGGCTTCCAGGACTTTAAATCCGTCCAGCTCCGGCATTATGATGTCCAACAGCATCAGGTCAATCTCCATGTTCCGCTCCCGGATGGTTTCCAAAGCCCGCATACCGTTCGCGGCCTCGATGATCTCACATTCCTTTCCCAGCATGTCCGCCGGAATGGCGCGTTTTATCTCAGAGTCATCGGCGATCAGGATGGTCTGTCTGTCCGGCGGCCGCCTTTTTGTCATCTTCTTCAGTCCTTATTCTGTATCTACTTTTAAATCCCCGATGCGCAAGGAGGGTCACGGTTTGGCGGCTCGACGGCTACGCCGCCGTTTTTTATGGTATTTATTTTATAATTATAAAAGATCGGCCCTCAGGATACAACCCATTTCTCTTTCCCTCCAAACTGTTTCCCATATACCGCGGGCATACAGACCGATCCCCGCGCCAATTCTTTTGAAAATGAGGACGCACGACGTTTCCCAGCCCCATGCATCGCCTAATGTGTCTCATGGAGCCAGACCCCTTCTGCCCGACTACCGCTCACAGACGCCAAACGCAGCCGCCGCAATGAAACTTTTGTGCACATCAGCGTGTGGAATCCGCGCTTTACTTCATTTTAGCACACTGATAGAATCATTTTACAGACCATACAGGACCTGTTCAAAAGCGGGGTGAACGTCGCTTCTTCCCCCTCAAGGAAAGGATGTTTTTCAATGAAACTGCTGACTTATCAATACAAATTCTTTGGTCCTCGGGCCGGTATGAAGTTGGACGACGAGGTGCTTGATCTGACGGTTCTGCTGAACTGCTGCTCCAGTCCGATCTCAGACATCGGCGCGCTGCTCCGCCGTTTTGACGACCCCGTTGCCGCCATCCAGGCAGCTCTGCACAGCGGAGCAAAGCAGGAAACCCTGCCGCTGTGTGAGGTCTCTCTCTGCCCGCCCATTCTGCATCCGGCATCCCTCCGGGACTCCAGCCTGTTTGAGGCCCATTCCAACGGCACCAGCAAAAGCAACGGCCACACCACTCCCACCATCTGGTATGAGCGGCCCATTTACTTCTATGAAAATCCCAATGACCTCACCGGGCCTGAGGCTGTCATCTCTCGTAAAGCCGGTTCCGTCACCCTGGACTACGAAGCTGAGCTGGCTCTGGTGGTAGGAAAGTCCGGCCGCAACGTCACCACAGAGCACACGTTGGAGCATCTGTTCGGCGTCACCGTGTACAACGACTGGACAGATCGGGCAGTGGGCGGCCAGGCAGAGGGTTTCCAGGGGATGCATAAGAGCAAAGACTTTGCCGCAGGACTCGGTCCATGGATCGTCACCATGGACGAAGTCATGGACCGGTGGAACGACGGCCGGCTGGACCTGAAGGTGGATGTCTTTGTCAATGGAAAGCAGACCACGGATTCTTCCACAGGAACGATGTACTGGACCATCCCTCAGCTGTTTGAAGTGATAACCCAGGACTGCACCGCAGTCCCAGGCGATGTGATCGGCCTGGGCACCGTGGGCGGCGGCTGCCTGGCTGAGCGCGGGGGCACGCTGCCCTATCTCTCCGACGGGGACACGGTGGAGATCCGAATTGAGCGTATCGGGACCCTGCGCCAGTATGTCAAGAGATAACGAAAAAGCCCACCGGCACGGAAGCTGACGTCCGTGCCGGTGGACTTTCTATTATTGTAAATATCAGTAATATTAGTTTTGCGGCGCGGGACGATATTTGAAATTGGATACCGCCAACAGCACAAAACTGAACGCTGAAATGATCCCCCAAAACAGATAGACCCTGGCGTAGGTCCCGGACAGGGATGCAATGGCGCCGATCAGCAGATAGCATAGGTTCCGGATCAGGCTGGCGCCAGTAAACAGGACGGACCACACGCTGGCATAGTTGGCCCGCCCATACTGGCTGACCAGAGTGGAAGCCATCAGGTTGGCGTTGGCCCCACCACTGGCCATAGCCAGCCAGAGGGGCAACAGGAACAGTTTGTCGATGCCCGTCAGGGCAAAGGCCCCTGAATAGCCGATCACATAGAGCGCGGCAAAAATCAGACTGGCCTTCTTGGTTCCAAGCCTGGTGTCCAGCACCCCCATGATAAAGCTGCCGGCCAATGAAAACAGACTGGTCAGAGACATCAGCCCCACGGCGTCCACCTGAGAATACCCCCGCTCCAACATATAGGGGACAAAAGCGGTAATGCCGCCGGTAGTGGCGATAAACAGCAGACCAAAACCCACGATATAGCACATTCCGTCTTTGGAACCTATCAGGTTCCGTGCCGTCCAGTCCTGGCGGGCCGTCCCGCCGCCGAACTCCTGTTGTTCCCGCTCCGTCAGAGGCATATTGTCCGGCAGGAGGCCGCACTGTTCAGGGGTATCGACGATCCATTTCAGGGATACGACGCCCAGCATGGCAATTACGGCCGCCAGGAAATAGCAGACATTGGTAAATCCAATCTTGGGGCTGTACACCGTGATGAACAGAACAGAGGTAAAGGAGGCCGCCATCATACCGGCGGTGGTGATCCCCATGACCCAGCCCTTTTTTCGGGGGAACCAGTTGGCAATCAGTGCGTTGGTAGCGGTAAAGCTGTAACCGTTATACAGGCCCTGACTGACCACGGACCAGAGGATATAGATTCCCAGGCTCGTCCCATTCCCTAGAATACACAGTCCAACCGCCGTGCCGATGCAGCTAAAGGCGGTGATCCCCCGCACTCCCCTGGCGATGACCCAGCGTCCGATCAGAAAAGTCATTGCCACGGAGAGGAATCCGCCCACGGTGTTGACGGAAGTGACAAGATTGGAGTTCAGTCCGGTCATACCGCAGTACTGCGCAACAAGAACGCTTAGTCCCCCGCCGATCAGGGTGCCATAGATCCAATACATCAAAAAAGAATGGAGCACCATGGAGTAACCGCGGAGAAACGATTTTTCCCCAGCCATAAACAGCATCCTTCCCATATCAAATCTGCGGCGGGGCGCAAGCCCCTGCCGCAGATTTTGATTTTTAGTCTGCGATCTTCTCGGTCCCTTTCAGCTTCTGGGTGGCAATCGCAAAGATGGACAGGGCCGTGCAGATCACCGCGCTCAAGACATAGCGGGTATAGATGGTACCGCCCATCCGCGCCACCGTGGAGGTGATCAGGTAAGGGGTGAGGAAGTTGCCCAGCACATTGGCTGCGTTGAAATAGGAGAAGCCTCTGGACGTGGCTCCCTTTTCCAGGGTGATGGGCAGGAATACAAAGCTGGCCGATTTAAAGATGCCGAAGCCAAATCCGATTACTGCAGTGGCCACAAAAATCAGCCACAACAGCGAAACGCTCTTGCAGACGGCAAGCATGAACAGGCCGATGGCCATCAGAACAATACCGCCAGTCATGCAGGGCTTGCCGAACTTGCGGCAGAACACTTTCAGCGTAGTCGCCGCGATCACATTTAGTCCGGCAAAGACAAAGGAGCCATAACTGGCCATCTGTGCGTAGTTTTCAAAGCCAAGGCTCTGGAACAGGGACGAGGCGTTGCTCTGGTACACCATCCAGCACAATCCAGCAAAGAAGGACTCGATCACCCAGCAGATGAGCGCAGGGGACCATACCTTGACCTTTACGGGCTCACTTCCATTCTTCCTGGGGAGGCACTGGATTTCCTCCCGGGGCTGCACGATCACGGTGATGAGCATAACCGGAATAGTCAGGAAAAAGATCCAATAGACGCAGGGCCAGTCGATGGCCACCAGCAGGCCGCCGATCAGCGGAAACACTACGCTGCCGACCGTCGCCGCCACAGAGTTCTGGGCGTTCATTCTTACCAGCTCAGCGCCCTCAAAGTGATTGGCAATATTGATGCCGTTTAGCGGGGTGATGAGTCCCATACCGATGCCAATGAGAACACTGGACAAGAACAGCAAAGGAACACTGGTCTTCGCACAGAAAAAGCCGATGACGCCGCCTGCCAGAACACTTATCAGGGTGAGCATGGACATGCTCTTCAGCGTCATCCTCTTTTCCAGCCAGATACACAGCAGGGAGCCCACCACCGCCATGCCAGTGGTCGTGGAAAAAATCAGTTGTATGGTGGAAACCGGGTACTCCGGATAGGTCTTGATCAGGTCGGCAATAATCAGCGATATTACATTTTTTGACAAAGCAAGCGCGTTCAGAGAGAGGATCGCGATGGCAATCCTGGCCTGAAGCACAGTCCGTTTTGCTGCAGCGTGCATGTTCAGAATTCCTCCTCGTACCTTATACCTTTTCTCTTTTCCGGCTACGGATTACAGCACGGCGATAGGACGCACCCAGCCCGCACTTCCTCCCTTGATCTTAATCGGGAAACAAATCACCTGGAATCCGGTGACGGGCAGCAGATCCAGATTTGTCATCTTCTCCATCTGGTAATACTCCATCTCCATGCCCGCCAAGTGGCCTTCCCAGATAACGGACGGGTCCTTCGTCTTGGCAAATTCCTTTGCCACCAGAGGCAAAGGAACGTCCCAGCTCCAGGCATCGGTTCCCACCACCTTGACGCCCTGCCGCAGCAGCCACAGGGTGGCCTCACGGCCCACACCGCAGCCAGTGATCCCGTATTCCGTCCGGCCATAATTTTTCTGTGCGCCGGTGTGCAGAAGCACGATATCCAGCGGCCTGAGCTGATAATCGATTCTTCTGAAATACTGCTCCAGATCCGCCGCAGTCACCTTATAGCCATCCGGTTTGTCCTGGAAGTGGATACACACACCATTACCCATACACCACTCCATCGGCATTTCATCGATGGTCCGCGCCCGCTCACCGCCGTTCATAGTGGGCGCATAGTGCCAGGGCGCGTCCATATGCGTCCCGCTGTGATCCGCGCAGGATATCCGCGTATCCGCACAACAGCCTCCGGCCGGCAGGTCCTCCCGACTACAGCCGTAAGTCTTCATCATTTCACCGGCGCCCGTCTCATGGTCGGAATATTGAAAATGCGGGCGCATGATGGGAATATCAGAGAGCGTGTCGGGCTCAAAGAGGACAGATAAGTCAATGAAACTCATGCTATATTGTGTACTCCTCTCATTTGCTGCGATTTGCCGCGAATCGTCCGTGCGCACGAAAGCAATTTGTCGGCTTCACGTACATCATACCGGCAGTCTGCTGCAAAATAAAGGAGCAATTCCGCACGCTTCTGTGCATTCAGTGCACATAGCGTCTAAAATTGACATAACTCTTCTTTTGTGTTATAGTCAAAAAAATAACCGGACAGAGCGCAAGGGGTGTGATGGTGCTATGACGCTGGAGCAGCTGGCGTTTATTTCAGAGGTGGAAGCCGCTGGTACGATCGTTGCCGCGGCAAGGAACCTCTACGTCTCCCACACCACGGTAAGCCGCGCCATTTCCAGTCTGGAGGACGAACTGGGCTTTGCCATTTTTGACCGCTCCAGGCGTGGTTCTACTCTGACCGACAAAGGCGCAGAGGCTATCCGTCTGGCCAGAATCATTTTGGAGAATGCCGAGAATCTCAAGCAGTTGGGTGAGAGCAGGGAAACCGGCGCTCTGCATATCGGAGCTTACCCCATCGGCCCTACTACCTTTTTGCAGGATGTGGTATCCAGATTCAATCATGTCTATCCCGAGTATACGATTTTTCTCAATCACGCGGGTGTAAACGATATTATCGCCGGTGTGCGGGACCTTACCCTGGACTTCGGCCTCATCTGCTGTCTGCCGGAGCTTTGGAGCTCCGTCCGCGCTTCCGTCCAAGTCACAGAGTTGTTTGAATCCAATCTAGTCATCATCTGCAGCCCGGATTCTCCATTGTCCAAGAAGCCCTTTGTCACTCCGAATGATCTGAAACATGAGACCTTTATCCTCCAGAGTGAGGAGCAAGTCCTATACATGATGCAGCATGTCTTTTTCCCCGGAGATATGCCGCCAATCTCTATGTTCTCCAACAACAATGAGTTGATCAAAACCACAGTCATGTCCAATCATATGATCGCCACTTATGTTGAGATGGTCATTGCGGATGATCCCCTTGTGAAATCCGGTCGACTGGCCTGTGTCCCCATCAAACTGGGGGCCGAATTATACAAGCTGAAATATCTCTATGTCCGTCCACTAAAAAAGCGGATCAGCGCCGCGGAACGCACTTTTATCCGGCTGATGCCCTTTTAACCCGGAAACTTCCGTTCCAACGCAGAAGTTCGAAACAGCTCTCCGAAAAAAGTTGCCCCAATCGCACATAAGGCGATTGGGGCAACTTCTTTGCTCCGGTTTGAAACCAATATTTTGCGGTAAGTGCTCCCGTCGGATATGTCTGCTTCGGAATCATTCCCACTCGATTGTTGCGGGCGGTTTGGACGTGATGTCGTAAACGATACGGTTGATGTGGGGGACTTCGTTGACAATGCGGACGCTGACGCGATCCAGGACTTCGTAGGGGATCCGGGTCCAGTCGGCGGTCATGAAGTCGGTGGTGGTGACGGAGCGCAGAGCCAGGGTGTAGTCATAGGTGCGGCCATCGCCCTGAACGCCCACGGAGCGCATATTGGTCAGCACGGCAAAATACTGGTTCATGGTGCCCTCCAGGTGGGCCTTGGCAATTTCATCACGGAAGATGAAATCGGCTTCCCGCAGGGTGTCCAGCTTTTCTTTGGTAATATCGCCGATGACGCGGATGGCCAGACCCGGGCCGGGGAAGGGCTGGCGCATGACCAGATACTCCGGCAGGCCCAGCTCGCGGCCCAACTGGCGGGTTTCGTCCTTGAACAACAGGCGCAGCGGCTCGATGATCTCCCGGAAATCCACGCAGTCGGGCAGGCCGCCCACATTGTGGTGGCTCTTGATGACGGCGGCGGAACTTCATTTCACGTCCCAAAAAGCGTTGCAGAAAAAGAAAGTGTTGGCTTCCTTCTTCACTTTTCCCACTCATTATAGCACGCCATTTTTTACTGTTCAAGTTTCCCACTCAAGGTTTGCAAACTTTTGAAAAGAAAGAAGCCAGAAATACGAACTTTCTGACTTCTTCTATCAACTATTTATACACTGGTGGCATCTTCATATCTAAAAATGCTACTACTTTTTCTTTGTAAATCAAATCTACCGACATTTTATCCTCCTTAATTTGTATACATCTCGCTGATACCTGACAAGAACTTTTGAAAATCCTCCACCACTTCGGGGGGATAGGCGATCTTGGCCCGCTTCCCAAAGCCGCACACCCACGCGAAAAACTGGTTGCTGATCTCCACATCGGCGGTCACAACAAAGTGCCGTTCATCGTCTGGCCTGTAAAATACATCCGGGGTTGTGCCGAACCGCTCAATGACGGTATCAAGCAGCGGATTGATGAAGCGGACGCTGACACGCTTTTGCTGGCCTCCAAACATGGAGAACACGCGGCGGGTGTAGCTTTCCATGTCAATAGCTTCAAAGGCTTCCGCCCCCTCCCTCGGCTCTTCCAGCAGCTTAACTTCCTTCATGCGGTCAATACGATATGTCCGCATGTCTTGGGCTTTATCGTCAAAAGCCAGGAGATAATAATTGCCCTCGTTTATCAGCAACTTGTAGGGGCTGACTTTGTAGATCGCACCCTTGCGCCGCTCGATCTGGGTACTGCGGTCTTGAAGTGTATATTTCAAATATTTGAAGCTGATCTTTTGCGGCGTGTGGGGCTTGCCGTCCTGCTTGGTTGACATGGCCGCTTGAATAATACCTATGGTCAGCAGCGTATTATTTCGCGTCGTTTTCACGCGGTCACAAAGGAACACTTCTTTTTGTAACTCTTCCGCCTGATAGGAACTGCAAAAACCGCTGATCGTTCCGACAAGCTCCTTTGCTTTGGCGGCGGAAATGAACTTGGCCGCGTGGACGCACTCAGCCAGCAAACGCAGATCGTCAAATTCAAACTGTCGGGAAAGTAGCCTGTATTTGCCGCCTTGCCCTCCGTCAATGTCCATGCCGAACTCGTCACGCAAAATGGCAATATCACGGTAGATGGCACGGCGTTCTGCTGTGATCTCGCAATCCTCCCGCAGATAGTCCACAATGTCCCCAGCGGTGACAGGGTGGTTTTCGTCTGAGTTCTCCATGAAATACTTTGCCACATAGAGGGTTTTCAGCTTTTGGTTTTCTGATCTTGCCATGTGCGCGGCCTCCGCTTCGTGATCTTGGGTAAAGTGTACCACAAAACAGCGAAAAAGGAAATGGGCCGCTCATGGGAGCGGCCCACCGTTCAAATGAGCTGTGCGTGGTTCTGGATTGCTGCCTCTATCCTCTGCGGCTCAATACCGATGTATCTTTGTGTGACGGCGGCGGAGCTGTGCTGCAAAAGCCTCTGCACAAGAGCAATATCGTAGCCGTTGGCCTTGTAAATCTCCGTGGCGTACCACTTGCGGAAACTGTGTGTGCTGATACCCTCAAAGCCCAGATAGTCACAAACAATGTGGAGCTGCTTTTGTATGGCTCGCTCGGTGATCGGAAAAATCAGCTCGTCCCGGCGAATACCATTCCGCAAGCAATAGTTTTCGATGTACTGCTGAATAACCAGCGGGACGGTGAAAATGCGGTGCTTCCCTGTTTTTTGCTCAGTGATCTCAAGGCGATATCTGTCACCATCCCGGACAATATCGCCGGAGCGCAGCTTCAAAATATCGCTGATACGCAAGCCTAAGTTTCCTTCCAGCACAAGGGCGGTTGCTATGCGCTCATTGGGGCGGCATCCGCAAAAGCCCTCCTTCATGGTCTGGATGATTTCTTTGTATTGCTCGGTTGTCAGCGCCTTGGTTTTCTTGTTCATGGTGGCCTCCCATCGTGGAAAGTTCGTATTTTCAGGCGGTTAAGTTCGTGATTTTGGGGCGTTCCCCGGTTTCCCTTGGAATTGCTGGGTTTTGGTGTTCGTATTTCTTCACTTTTAGGAACTCCGGGGCGGGGCGGGGATTGCTCCCCGCCCTTCCCTGTTACCCAGCCAGTACCATTTGCTCGGCACAGTCCAGACAAGCAATATTGACGATCTTGGTTGCCCGGACGGAGTTACCGCAGCAAGGGCAGATGTATTTGCGGGTGCTGGATGTGCGCGGCGGCGGTGTGGTTCCTGTTCCGCTGTGGGTTCCGGTTCCGGTGACGCGGAAGCCGTAAAACTCGTTGCGGCTTATCAGAATATCGGTCAAGCCGTTTTCAAGGATGAAGTCTAAAAGCTCGTCACTCGGAGCGGTGTGGCTCCATCCGTATTTGTCGCTGTGGGTGACAATCAGGCCGTGGGCCTCGGCTGCCTCCTTGAAGCGACGGTTGTGGTAGGTGTTGCCCCGGCTGCAATCCTGTACGCCCATCTCGTAGTTGTAATAATGCACCATCTCATGCAGCAGCGTGGCGGTGACTTCCTCAATGGGCCGGGACAGCGTGCCCGCGCCAATGTTGATCTCATGGGTGCCGCCCAGCTTGGACACCCAGGTATCTTCCCGGAGGGAGAAGTGGCCGTATGCCTTGGGTGTTGACTGGATGGTGATGGTCGGTCTTGAAAGTACACCTTCAAAAAACTCTCGGTTCAGCAGGTCAAACACCTTGTTCAGATACCCGGCAACGCGGTTGTAGCTCGTCAGTTCCTTCATGTCTTTTTCTCTCCTGTTCTTGATTTCGGAGAGAGGGCAAGCTATAATGTTCTTGCCCTCTCCGTTTGGATTGGGGTGGAAGCTCTTTGCCTGTTAGCTTTGGTCGGCACTCAGGCAAGGGGCTTTTCTCATGCGCTGATCGTGAAGCGGCGGCTGGTGCTGGGCTTGGTGAACGCCTTGTAAAGATCGCCGTAGGTTTTCTTGAAGGACGTTGTATCAAAGCGGTTGGTGAGAACAGAAGTCCAGCGGACGATGTACTGTCCAGCGGTCAGCTCTTCGGTTTCGCGTTCCAGCATTTCCTGTTTGATGCTGTCCCGGATGGCTTCGGCTTCGGCCTTGGCTTCCTCAATAACGGCCTCCCACTCGTTCAAGGCTTCGATCTTGGCAATCAGTTCATTTCTGCTCATTGTTCATTCTCCTTTTCTTTTGTGGGGTGTTCCCCTTAACTGATTATATATTACACTATTTTCTGTGTAATTTCAATTCGCAGATTACACAAATATCTGTGTAATTATTTGTTTAACTTTTACATTGATTTCTGTGTAATCTTGTGTTAGAATGAGGACAATGGAGAAGGGCCACCATTTTTGAGTGGCCCCCGGAAGGGAGAACACCATGCCAATCAAATACAAGATCGACATTCTGGCCGCGCTCAAAGAAGCGGGGTACAATACCAACAAGCTCAGAAAAGAAAAGCTGCTGTCAGAAGGGGTCATTCAAGCCCTGAGAGAAAACAAATACATCGCCTTGCAGAATGTTTCCAAAATCTGCGAGTTGCTGGACTGCCAGCCCGGTGATCTCATGGAATACGTCAAGGAGCCAGCGGAGAACGACCAGTAAAAAGGAGCTGCCGCCCATGTTTGACAATACCCAGCTTCCCCTTGCCCTTATCATGAAAGAGATTTTGGAATGGGAGAAAAAAGAGGACAAAGAGGCTGAACGCAACAACAATCAGCAACTTGGGACAACTTCTGAAAAGTCTTGAATACAAAAAGAGAAGTCGGAGAGAAGATTTTGCATCTTCCTCCGACTTCTTAATTAAATCATTCTACTACATCAAAATTAGTTACTTCACTAAAGAACCAGTATTTTCCGCTCTTATCAAGTGTTCCGGTAACAGTCACCTCTTTATCATCACGGTAGGCATCACAGGCCATAGTGTGATTAGACGGAGAAAGAACCAAATCGACCCCTCTTGTCTTTCCCTCGATTTTTGTCAACAGGCGTACTTTATTTTCTGCTTCATCTTCTGCTCCGGAATTGTTTTTTGCAAGCATTTTTATTGTACCCGTAAGTGTAACATCTTCAACAAGAGTACAGTCCCTAAACCGCTTAGAGAGTTCATCAATAAAAGTAAAATGAACATTATCAAATGTGTTTACTTTGGGCGGAGTAACAGATCGTGTGATAGCTTCGGCATAATAAATAGATGTTTCGAGTGTAATATCCTCTCCTTCATCGGGTCTGAGTTTTGCCATGGCATCGCATATATTTGCAGTTAGTCCATCTTCAAAGGCATTCTCTACAAGATCGGCAATCTTCACTTCGCGATTAACAACACTGTTTACTTGATCAATTGCAGTTTCGATGCGCTTGACAATTTTGTGTTCAGTCGGTTCAGGTGGAGGAACTACCTCTGCTAAATACAACTGTTCATTCTCTTGGTTTGCAACTTGGACACCCACATTGAAAATAAAACTTCCGACTTCTGTTTGCTCAAATTGAAACTTTTCTAAATTGTTCCTTGCAGCATTGTTTGTCCTCAGACATACCGGACGAGCATTCTCTTCTGCACAAGCCGCATACAAAATCAAATCCTTCAATCCATCCAAACAACGAGCGGCATAGTCTAATGGAATTCTTCCATTTTTGCTGGACTCGGTAATAATTCTGAACTGAATTCTGTCTGTAAAAGCACTTCGTAAAGAATCTGTTATTTCTTGCTCTGTTCGTTCTGAATAGCTACTTAGCATCTGCACAAGATCATAAACTCGTGCATAGAAATCAGGGGCATCGTCATTGGCTGGTATCGCAATTCTAAAATCGGCATCCTCTTTGTTCCTAAACGCTAAGATGCGCCGATTAGAAATTTCTTCAACTTTATCCCAGCCAGTAAGAATTAGATATTTTTCTATTGAAGCGGAGGTAATTCCACTAAAATTCTTTTTCAAAAAAGAACTCATAGCTTTGTACCCCCTTTCACCTTATTCATGAGATCAACCAATGCATCTGGAGAGAATATTTGGCCGATTGGAATTCTAATACGCTTAGCCGTTTTGTTCTCAGTAGAAGGAAGCCCCTCTAAAGAGCACCACCAAGCGCATTGGCGTATCGTAAGTTTGTCACGATCAACACTTACCCAGGTGTCTTCATCCTGCGGCAACACAAACAGGATTAAGATATTGGGAAGCATAGTAGTCTCTATGACTAAGTCATTATAATTTTTGCTTTCAAGATCATATACCAGATAGTCGCCCTCAAAAGTTACATCACAGGAACTCTTGAGCTGAAAATTCAGGCCATATCCAGTTTCGAAATACCGTCCACTACGATTAGCGACATCTTTGATTGTTCCGTCAAACCCGTAGTCAAAATCTGATTTTCCTAAATTAAAACCAGCTTTTGCAATGACTGCACGGACATATGCTTGTCCCAGCGCTTCTTTTTTATGTTGAATTGTAATCGACATAAAAGCACCCCTCCAGACAAGAATAGCCCATTTATATTCTATCTCAGATTAAGAATAATTGCAAGGAGATAGAACGTAGAGTGAGCCAGACAGGAGGGGTGCGTTTTTCGAGCAGGAGCGGGACACGCCGCGCCGCTCTTACTTAAAATACCAATACACCATCTTGTCGGTCAGCTTGCGGGCCTCGGCATCCAAAGCCTTTTCCACGGTGGCCTGTATTGCCTTGCCGCTGCTGTCGATTACGCTTTGGGTCAGGGTTTCCAGCAGATCGCGGCGGCGGTTCAGAAATTCGGTGAAACGCTGCTTTTTATCGTCTGTCCCCAAACCTTCCCGCTTGGCCTTTTTGTAATTCTCCACGGCGGCCTGTTCCGGGTCATCGGTGGGGACAGCGTTTTTCAGATTGGCAGCATGGAGCGCAAACAGTTTCTCTTCCTGTTCAAACTCCTAAAAAATCTTTGCAACTTCAATGAACATCATTTTTCCTCCTTCATGGATCTTGTTTGAATGTGTATTTTCAAATGCCGGCGGCGGAAAATTACCCAGCCCCGTGCGTCTTAATATTTCTTAAATTATGACGCACGGGGTCAGGTAAACTTCGCCAGCCGTCACACGATTTTTCTTACATAATGGCCCCGCTTGACGCGCTCAATCAGGCCATGCTTCACGAATTTATCCAGCGTCTTGCGACTAAAGCCCTGGGCAAGAATTTCTTGGGTAGTCCAGGCATCGCCCTCCAACTGTTCAAAGCGTTCCTTTGTCTGTTTGCGGCCCATTTCCTTGTTGTGTTCGGCGTTGTGTTCTCGGTTGTATTTGGCTGCGTCAACTTTCAAATCAACCGCTTCTACGATCTCAACGTCTTTCTCAAAATCAATGACGAATTGGTATTCGTCACTTCCCATATCGCCCTAATACGGACAGGGTGCACCGCTTGAAAAGTAGTCATAAATCCATCCCCGCAAGGCTTGGTATTCTTTACCGGGCAGCGTCAGATAGTGGCGGTTCTGATAGAACAGCATTGAGAGGGCTTTTGAAAGTGTAACTTCAACAATGCTCCGCTTGATCTCTGGCGATACCTTCCCAATACCTGCGTTCAGATCGGCCATCACCTTGCGCCACTCATCCAGATATTCCGTGATCGGCTGCACCCACTTCTCCCATGTCATAGAAACGCCAACATAGGAAGCGGTATTTTTGTCCATCTGGGCAGAATAGCACCAAACTTTATTTGCTGTGCCTCGCACCTCCAATGCCACACCAAAAGAAATAATCTTTTCGTGACCGTTTTCCCAATTCATACGGTTTAGCCATCTCTGCGCTGTTTCGGCCTTGTGTTGGCTGCATAGCAGCTCCAAAGCTGCCTTGTCCTCTTCATCTACACGAACGAGCGGAAAACGCTGTGCAAGGATGTGGTATTGCAGTTTGGCCCGTTGGTTGCTGCCCAAGCGAAAAACATCGTCTGTCTTGAACTTTACTTTGTACGGATATTTTTTGTACTCTGGAAATACCTTTCTCAAAAACTGCTCCCTTGTGTACTGCGTGCCATCATAGTTTATCAGGTGCCGCTTTCCGTCAGGCTCTTCTTCAATGTCAGCCTCGCCAAAAGCGTTTTCTGATACGGTGATCTTTGTCTTGGAAACGGCATCCCATGAAATCGGAAGGTCGCGGAACAGACACTTTTGCTGTTGCATGAGTTCTTCCCATCGAGCTTCTTTTAGAGCAAAGGCCCTTGCAGCTTCATCATACAGAGCTTCCATGTCACGCCCATTTTGTCTCTGCTCGGCGGCTTTGGCTTGCCTTTCGGCCTCTTCTTTGGCTTTCAGCATAGCCGCTCTTTCGGCAAGGCATTGGGCAACTTCGATTTGTATTATTTCCTCGGCTCTGTTGTGTACCTTTTCGCGGTCATATTGACCGATCTCAACAAGGTCAGAAAAGTGTTGGATTTGGGTTTGAAGTTCGTCTGTATTCTTTAGTTCTGGATGCTCAAGTAAGATTATTCTGGAAATATCATGTTCGAGATTTTTGCGTTCTTGTTTGCGCACTCTCTCATACACTTCGGATTTTTTATTAGCTTTTCCGTCCCCTGCTGGCAACAGGTTCTAATTCGCCATCTCATTCTTCCTTTCTTTGTAGAATTAAACAAACAGTAGAAAACGTGTGCCAGCACTCGGCGTTGCTGCCAAGAAGAATAGAGCATTGTACTCTACTGAGATGGCAGACAGCAACGCTTTACATCCTACTGCTTGTTTAAGTCCACAAAAGAGAAACGAATATTTGAAAAGGGCCTTTTCCTTTTTCCTACTTATATTATACCTCAAAAATTTTTTTGGCACAAAGACGCCGCTGAACACTTGGATTTCCTCAATTCTGCAACAAAGTTGCTTCTTTCTGCCTGATAGTTGATACAAGATCACGCAAAGTTGCCCTGAGTTCTCAGAAGTTGTCGGTTTTACCCTTTTTCATGCCCTCGGTTCCTTCGAGCGGGTGAAGGGAAGCGGCACATTGAAAGTGTAGCTTCAAGGAGCGGGAGGCCCGGTGGGGGAGCGGGACAAGGGAACGCCACGCGGCGGCGGGGGATGGTTTTGGGAAATTTCATTTTTGATTTTCGGTCTTGGTTTTGGTTGGCCGTTTTCCAGACCGCTGAGAAACACGGCGGAAACGACCGATTACGGAGGACGCGGCGGAGGTTTGGAACGGCAAGGCATAAAAACAGGGCGGGAAAATCCCGCCCTTTAATCATCATCTCTGATGTATTTCATTATATCTTCAACTTCACAATCAAGGATTTTACAAAACATTTCTATTGTGTGTGTGCTGACACTCTCGTTTCTTTTTAGTCTGGTGATCTGTGCGGGACTGACGTTATATTTCTTTATCAGTGCGTATTGCGAAATGCCTTTTTCTTTCATGACATTCCACAGATTATCGTAGGAAATCATAACATTCAAGCCTCACTCTCTACTTGAATGTTAACCGAAAATGATATATAATAGGATTAACCAAAATCGGTTATTATATTGTAGAAAGGGAGAAACATATGAAATACTGCTCTAAATGCGGAAATGAACTGCTTGATGAAGCGGTTATTTGCCCTAAATGCGGATGTCCCGTGGAGGGTAGCACAAATCAAAACAAAGGCTCTAAACTCAATAAGATAAAGACTGCACTTGTCTTAAATATCATCGCCTTTGCAATCGCGGTTTTTACAGTCGCTAATTATCTTCTCCTGGGAAGCAGCGGTAATAGCGAGGCCGACCAAAACACTAAAATGCTTCTGATTGGATTATTAGGATTAGTCACTCTCTCTTTTGCCCTTTGCATCATTAACATGGTTTTGGCTAAAAAGGGTCATGCCAGGACTGCGCTTGCTTGGGTTTATGTGATTTCTGTTGTTCTAACTACGATTTTATTTGCAATCTTCTCCCCTGTATTTTTCTTTGCTGCAATTTGCGGATATGGCATTCTTTTCCCTGTACCTCCTATTTTGCAAATTATTGCCGCAGTTAAACTCATTCAAGCAACAAAAGAATGAATAACAGCGTTTTTCGCCAAGTAAGGTATAGCCTATATTTTGCATTTGTTCTCAATGGAATAATTATTCAATGGATAGCACCCTTTCAATACAAATGTAATTTCACGGGCGAAAAATGCTTTGCTTGTGGCCTAAGAACAGCGGTAGATTTGTTTTTGCACGGTAGATTTTCTGAGGCATATCAATCCAACAAATTGATTGTTATCCTTGTGGTTGCGGCTGTGATTATGGCGATAGATGTAGGCTTGTATTTTCACCGAAGCTGGAAAATGGTACAATGCAAAACTACATAGAGAAAGAGGACGGTACAAACTCAACGTACCGTCCTCTCTGCTTTTGTATTCCATTTTATCATGCGCCCTTCTGCTCTTCCTTATGCCGCTTTTTCTCCTGCTCCTTCTTGAAGGCGTCGAGGTCAATCACCTTGGGGGCGTTGGTGCCAAAGTCGGGCAGCTCCTTGTAGTTGGGGAACTGGGCCACAAACCACTCCTTCACATACTGGTAGGGGTTGCTCTCCTTCTGGGAACAGGTCTTGACGATCTCAAACTGGGCCAGCAGCTCGGCGGCGTTCTTAAACACGCTCATGTACTTCTCCATGTTGGCATAGGTCAGGTTCTTGTTGGGGCGGGAGGTCTTGGAGGGGCGGCGGGTCTTACGGATGATCTCGATACCGGGGAAGTCGGCACGGATTTTCTGCAACAGCTTGTATTCCTCGGAGCCGTACTCATTGGCAGCGGCCTCAAAAGCCTTGGTCATGGTCAGGGTCTTGTTGGCAAAGTCGATCTTGTAAGTGTTCTTCATTTTATTTTCCTCCTAAAATTTCAATGTGTGTTGGTTTTTGTTGGTGGGTTATCGGTCGTACAGGGGCTTGCTGGGTGCTGCGCCTTGCATGGCGTTGTATTCAGCGGTGAACTCTTGACATAGGGCTTCATCGGTCAGGGCTTCCAGTCGGACTTCCTCTGCGTCACGCTCTTCAAAGGTGCGGCAGAAGAGTAACAGGTATTGGGTCATGTGATTGCGGGTCAGTTCCATTTTTTGATCTCCTTTTTGAAAGTGTATTTTCAAGCGACGGCTTCATCGGCGGCGGTGGTGTCATTCTTGGCCTCGGCTTCGATACTGGCCCAGAACTCCTTGTACTCATCGTACTTGGGGAACTCGGACAGGAACCATGCCAGAACTGCGCGATAGGGGTTGCTCTGAACCTTGGACAGCTTGATCTGCTTTTTCAGCTCCATCAGCAGCTCGGAGTTCTGCTCGGTGATGAACAGCTCCATGTTGGCGTAGGTCAGGTTCTTGTAGGACTTCTTGTTGGGGTTCTTCTTGATGGTCTTAGTCACCATCTTGGCGGCGGGGAAGTCCTCGCGGTAGGCTTTCCACAGCTTGTATTCCTCGGTGCCGAAGATGCGGGCCTGCTTCTCAAAAGCCTTGGTGACCTGAGCGGTGGTGTCGTCGATGTAGATGATAACGTTCTTTTTCATGGTGATTTCTCCTTTTTAATCATTATTTTTTGATTTGTGAAAGGTTTTTGTTTTTTCTTTTGTGTTTCCCTCTTTGTGCTTTAAGTATAGCATGAGGCGAAGAAAAACCTGTACTTTAACTATGACATGTGATATAATCAAAACAATAAAAAAACAGCCAAAACTTGGCTGCAAGATCACAGAGAAAACAGCAATCAAGCGGCAGTTGCGCCATTTTTGAAGCGTACTTTTCAAAAAGATGCTGCACTGTATTGAAATCTTCTCGCTTTTCACGCAAAAGGTCTGAAAACTTCTCAAAAGTTGTCCCTTTTTGCTCAAATATCATTGAAAAATCACTATTTCAAGCAAAAAAGAGAGGTTTGCCCGCTGCAAACCTCTCTTTCCTTACTTTTTCTTCTTGTTCATGTCAAACCCAATGCGTTTTTTCTGAGAAAACCGCTCCACAGGGGATGTTTGATTGACAGCGGTGATTAGGTCAGCAATATTGTGATTGTAATAGCCGTCAAGAGCTTTCAGGCTCTTGTGGCCTGTAATCCTTCGCAGAACCAGCGGGGCAATACCTTCCCGCACTTCCAGCGTAATGAACGTATGACGGAACAGGTGAATAGAAGTCTTTTCTACGCCCCGGCTCTTATTGTACCGGGCCACGCTGGATTGCAGCGTCACACGTCCCATCATATCGCCGTAGATGCTGCAAAACAGGTAATCGTCCGCCGCACCGTTGCGAACCATCATGTACTCCTGGAGAATAATAATCAGACTTTCGCTCAGAGGAACAACACGCGGCTCCTTATTCTTGGTATGAATCAGGGTAATATACCCCTCGTTCAGATTCACGTCCTTGCAGCGGATAGACCTCAGTTCAAGGGAGCGAATACCCGTACCCAAAAATACGCTGACAATGACCCAGGTACGGTATTCGTTGAACTTGTTCGTCTTGGGGCGGGCCAGCAGCTTCCTGATCTCGTCCTCGGTATAAACGTCCTTGAAATGCTCCTGATAGGCCATGTGCGACAACTGAATGTCGGCGGTGATGTAGCCGCGTTCCTTCCCGAACTTCAAGACGGGCGAAATTTTGAAAAGATAGCTGTTGACCGTTTCGGCCTTTACTCTGGTGGCAAGCTCCATCTGGTAATCGTCGAACAGCTCTTGACGCAAATCGGAGCATCGAATGTCCTCCTGCAAGTATTCAAGGAACTTTTTACAGGCGTATTCATACCCGGCAATCGTGACTTCTTCAATGCCCCTTGTGCGGCAATCTCTGGAATAGAGCTGTACCAATTCACGAAAGTAAATGTCGGGAAGATTCTTGGCGTTTCCCTTCAAACTGATTGTAGCTTTCCCACTCGGTCTGGGCATAACAAAACCTCCTCATTTTTCTGAAAATACGGTGGCTACCTTGGCTTGAAAAATGAGGAGGTTTGTCAATTTTTCACTTTTAATTCTGCAACTTTTTCAATAGAAAAGCTGGTGTATTCTCTGATTTTATCGGAAATCAGAACAATTTCACTCCCATTCTATTGTGGCGGGGGGTTTGGACGTGATGTCGTAGACGATGCGGTTGATTCCTTTGACCTCGTTGACAAGGCGGACAGAGATCTTGTCCAGCACCTCGTAGGGGATCCGTGCCCAATCGGCGGTCATAAAATCGCTGGTGGTGACAGC
>ERZ856578.2976-NODE-2976-length-26460-cov-30.749384_pt1 | contig 26460 bp, 24 predicted proteins | sample MGYA00514384_ERZ856578 | MGnify/ENA primary metagenome ERZ856578 (study PRJEB29103, sample SAMN06111958) | human gut metagenome | biome: human gut; feature: ankylosing spondylitis patient; material: healthy_person | host: Homo sapiens | place: China:Hangzhou... | reverse complement strand
GTTTATCCTGTCCGCAACCGTGTCACTTTGTGCCGTTGCGGTTTGTCGCAGAATAAACCGTTCTGCGACGGAAAACACATGCGTAACCAGGGAGAACTGGACGATTAAAAAAAATAGCTGCCGACGTTTTTCCGAAAAGCATGCACCCTTTTGGTAAAAAGCATGTATCCTTTCCGGAAAAACGTCGGCAGCAATCTTTCGACCGATACCTACCGGTTAAATTTTTCCTTTGATAAACTGATTGCCGATCCAGTACGTTGCCTGTTCAGCCGTGAACTTCAGAATGCAGTACTCCGGATCGTCCACCCCTTTGGGAAAGTGTTCATAGAACCAATCCACCCAGAGGGCTTTCTTTTCTTCCACATCGCTTACCACTTCGATTGTGCCGGTCAGCGTAACACTGTCGTGTCCTTCGTAAAAAGCGACTCCGGCTTTCGGGTTTTTGATAAAATCTTTTGTCTTCTCCGAGCTTGTTCCCGTTGAGAACCAGATCGTATCGATCCCTTCCGTTTTAATCTTCGACAGGACGACCGGACGCGGACAGCCCCGTTCGTCGATGGAGGCAAGGGTTAAGACTTCGCATTTATTTAGCAAATCGATTGCTTGTTGTTTGATTTTTTCCATGTTCTGATTTATTAATTTCGTTCGGCAAACATAAAGGAAACTTCCCGCTTCCTGTTGTAAAAAATCGACTTTCTTTATTCTATGTAAGTAAGCGGATCGTCTTCCGGTATCGGCAAAGCCATGAAAGCGGAGGGGTTACTCCCCGATAACTTCCTGAATTCCTTGATGAAATGGGACGGATCGTAATAGCCGCAGTCGATAGCCAATTGCTGCATATCTTCCCCCTTCATCTGTCTTAATACGCGGGTTGCATACCGGAACTTGGTGATTCTGCTGAACTCTTTGGGAGTATAGCCGGTGATGTGTTTGAACTTGCGCTCGAAATGCCGTTGCCCGATGTACAATTTGTCCGTCAATTGCTGTATGGGCAGCATCCCGTTTGCCCGGACGATCAGATCGGTAGCCCGGATGATCTGCGGGTCTACCGGCTGGAGTCCCGGCAGACGGGCGATAAGATGTCTATCTATTATATGTATGCGTTCCTGCAAAGACTCCTTTTCGCATAACATTTCTGCAAAATGATCGTCGAAAAGGACATTCAACTCGGATGCATTGACTCTCGTGTCGGTAAACTCGCCTAAAGGCATCCGGGCAAAAGCCGCCAGTCCGCAGGGGGAGAAGCGGACACCCATCATATGAAGGCGGGTAGAGCGGGTCACCAGCTCCGAGTAAACCCGCATCGGGCCGACAAAATAGAAACGGTAGGGTTGCATCAGCATCTCTCCGTTCAGGGGTTGCGACGGTTCCTCGATAGAAAAGATAAAGTCCGTGCAGCCGTCGGGTAGTATCTTATAGTGCATATCGTATTCGGTTTCACCCTTGAACTCCCAGTATTTGTCAATATAGGGGGCAAGCAGTTGGCATGGAGGATATTCCTGATACATAACGGTCTACACGGTTTTATAGGTTTCGCCGGATACTCAATCCTTTTTCCAGCGTTTTTTTCGGCATACCGCAACTTTGGCAATAAATAGGGTCCATACTCTTAAATTTATTTATAAGGTTCTTAAATTAGGACAAATATAGAATTATTTTTCAGATTTAAAATAATACCTTTGGAGACTTTAAATTTTATAGACCATGGTAAATAGAAGAAATTTCCTGAAAAGTGCTTCTTTTCTAACTCTTGGAGGGTTAGTAGCCGGAAAGGCAGAAGCGTTACAGGCAGCCACTCCCGTTCGTACGGAAACGACAGCCAAAAAAAGTATCGGTTTGCAGATTTATTCTTTAGGAGGCGAGTTAACTAAAGATGTTCCTGCCGGAATGAAACAACTTAAACAGATGGGTTATTCTACCCTTGAACTGGCAGGTTACAATAATGGCAAGATCAATGGTGTCGATATGATGGAATTCAAGAAGATGGCAGAAGATGCCGGATTGAAGATCACCAGTTCCCATGTGAATCCTCCGACAGGCGAGTACACGCCGGATACCCGCAATACAATTATGGAATATTGGAAAAAGACGGCAGACGATCATGCCAAGTTAGGTGTGAAATATCTGGTTCAGCCCGGACAACCACGCACCCGTAGTGTGGAAGAGGTTGCTTATGTTTGCGATGTATTCAATGAAGCTGGAAAGATTGTCAAAGCAGCTGGTATTCCGTTCGGTTATCATAATCATGATTTTGAGTTTGCCAAAGTAGTTCCGGGAGGTACGGGAGCTGTCTTTGGTCGCCATAATAAAGGCGAAAAAATCTATGATCTTTTTTTGAAAGACACGGATCCTGATCTGGTATTTTTTGAAATGGATGTGTACTGGACGGTGATCGGGCAGAATGATCCGGTGGAATATATGAAGAAATATCCGGATCGTATTAAACTGTTGCATATTAAAGATCGCGCCATTCTGGGACAATCCGGCTTCATGAACTTTGAAATGATTTTCAAACAGGCGTATCAGATTGGAGTGAAAGAATATTACGTGGAACTGGAAGGTATGCCGGATGGTCGTACCCAGTTTGCTGGGGTGAAAGGCTGTGCTGATTATCTGTTGAAAGCAAAGTTTGTAAAGTAAGTAAAGTCTTAATTATATATAAGGTACGCATGAAAGCCAGTCTGTTACAGGACTGGCTTTTTTGTCGGGATATAACTTCGGTCATCTGCCCGTTTGTTAAGGACTACCCGGCAGTCAGTGTCGTAAACCCTTTAGATGCTTCTCTTTTTATCATATTCCTTATTCGTATCACAGCTGTGAAACAGAAGAAATCCAATTGTGATACAAACGGAATCCATCTGTGAAACAAAAGGAACACAGTTGTGATATGCAATAGGAGTGTGGTGTGGAAAAATTCCCCATTTCCCCATTGATTCCCCACCACACTTCTGCGGTAGAGTAAAATTGGAAATGGTGTGAAATAATCTTTTATTGTCTGATAACTAGTTTGTTATTAATTGCTTCTCTACTCTTTGCTGTTTTTGGCACGTCATTTGCAGTGTAAGTAGGTGTTAGGGAAACAAACAAGTTTCCCTCTATGAATATGATGATGAAGTTTAGAATTTAGAATAAGTGTAAGTATCTATCTCCCGATATTGTTTTCTAATATGTATTAGATTAGCAAAAACTTATCGATTGATAAAAGCCGTTCCGCCTGAGAAGGTAGAACGGCTTCTTTTATTTTATAGTTGCAGGGAGTTGGATAACTTTTCAAGCCATGCAGGCAGCATGTTCAGGTGGTTGATGCGCTCTTCTATATAAGAAGGGGCGAACAGGTTTATTTGTAAATCCTTGCATTTCTCCCGCAGGTTGTCTTCTACCGGATAATAACTGGCTAAAACGGCTAAAGAAATATCTCCGCCGTATGTTTCGCGCACCGCATCAATCTTATAAATATCATTTTGGGTGACCTGTCCTGATTTACATTCGATAAAGATTAGTTTCTGTTGGTTGTTCAGCAGTACATCTACTTCATTCTTTGTCCTTGGATTGTTTCCCTCTGTCTGAAACAGGACGCTTTGCCATACCTCAGGGCTGTTGGGACGTTTTTGACTCCATGATCTGACTTTGTGTGCTACCAGTGTTTCCCACCAGCGTCCTTTGAAAAACAGCATGCAGGCGTTCGGTGTCGTTAGCCTGAGCAACACACGGTTCTGTTGGGCAACAAGAAAAGTACCTTGCCTCTGTTTGAAACGTAGTCCGTTTTTAAAAACACGTGATGCCGGAAGGCGTGACAGCTCCCTGTTACAGAAGATGTTGAAGAACTTCTGTATCATGGTGTGCTCTTTCGGATATTGTTCGATGAACTGTTTGATCAGGCCGGAAGCCTGCACGTCGGTATCACTCAAGTGTTTGGCGTCCTGATATTCTGTCAGGATATTTCCGCTCAGTCCCAGTATCTCCTTGTTATTCAGTTGGCTTTGCATCGGGTATTTCTCAAAGCTGTCCAGTCGGATCAGTTCGCCTAATTGTGACAGATAAAAAGCTGGGACGCTGTATTCTTTTGCGATGGTGAAAGCTGCGAATGCCATTACTTTGGTACCTTCCGACAGGTTGTAGGCAAATTCGGCGGAAGGATACGTTTGGTGTATTTTGCGGCAAACGTTACGGACATGTTCTCCGTCGTATGGTTCGGTCCGGTATAATGTCCGGCGAATGCCGTCGGGAAGGAGCGGAAATAGGGGAGCTGCCACCTCTTTTGTCTCATTCGTGCAAAGCAAATGCACATGGTCGGGGCCGAATTCTTTGATTCCGTGATAAACGGAGGTTATATCTTTGCCAAGTAATATGATCTGATGTTTCATGTTTTAAATCATGTATTAATTAAGGTTCTAAATGTAGTATTAATTTCGATATAATTCATATCTTCGTTGCCTAATCAATCGCTGTATATATAGCAAATGGAAATTTTTATTATTATCGGCCTTATCTTGTTGAACGGAATTTTGTCTATGTCTGAAATTGCTCTGGTGTCTGCCCGCAAGGCCCGGCTGGAACTGGATGCAAAAAGAGGTAATAAATCAGCGCAAACAGCCTTGAAGCTGGCTGGAGAACCCGACCGGTTTTTATCAACTATCCAGATCGGAATTACGCTAATCGGCATCCTGACCGGTTTGTATTCAGGAGAGGCGTTTGCCTATAACCTGGCAGAAGTGGTGCGTCATGTGCCTGTGCTGGAGCCTTATGCACTCGGAGTATCTAAAACAATAATCGTTATAATTGTGACTTACCTGACTTTGATTATGGGTGAACTTGTTCCGAAGCGTATCGGTATGGGGTATGCCGAACGGGTTTCTATGTTGGTCGCTAAACCGATGTACTTTTTATCGAAGCTGGCTTTGCCTTTTGTCTGGTTATTGTCGAAGAGCACTTCCCTTGTTATAAAAATTACCGGAATTAAAGCAAACGAAGAAAATAAAGTAACGGAAGAGGAGATCAAGGCAATCGTCAAAGAAGGCTTTGACGGAGGTGAAGTGCAGGAAGTGGAACAGGACATCGTGGAACGTGTATTCAACCTGGGAGACCGAAATGTTGGTTCGATCATGACACACCGGAGCGATCTGGTATGGCTGGATGTCACCGACAGTATCGAGAAGATCCGTGAAAAGGTACAGGAAAATCTGTTTAATATATATCCGGTAGCTTCCGAGAAGTTTGATAATATCAAAGGTGTTGTTTATCTGAAAGACCTGTTCGGCCGGATTGACGAACCAGATTTTTCGTTGGAAGAGGTGATACGCCCCGCCCAATACCTTCCCGAGAACCAGAGTGTGTATAATGCTTTGGAGCAGTTTAAGGAAGCACGTGTTAAATATGGTATTGTTACGGATGAATTTGGAGGAATCCAGGGTATTGTAACATTGAAAGATATTATGGAAGGGCTGATCGGACAGGTTCCGGAAGTGGGAGAGGAGGCCGAGATCGTGCAGCGTGCCGATGGTTCCTGGTTGGTCGACGGACAGTATAACTTCTATGACTTTCTGGAGTATTTCGATATGGAAGATCTCTATGCCGAACACGATTATAATACATTGAGTGGTCTGATCCTGGAAATTCTCGAACGCGTTCCGAAGACCGGTGAGACGCTGACCTGGCTGACCTTTGAATTTGAAATCGTAGATATGGACGGTGCACGTATCGACAAGGTGCTGGTGAAGAAGATCGATTGATAATCTTTGTGCGAAGATTAAATAGTGGAAGGATTCAATACCTATATAGATCTGCTGGATTGTTCCGGACTAACAGACTTCTTCTATAAGAAGGGAGAAAAACGTATTCTCAAAAGAAAAGAGTTTTTTCTTCGTCAGAATGATAGTTCACTTTATGCAGGCTATGTTGAAAAAGGGGCCTTCCGCCTCACTCGTATTGGCGACAATGGTAAAGAGGCGGTGGTTGGATATTCGTTTGAGAAAGAATTTATTTGCGACTATTCCTCTTTTCTTAAAAGAACAACCTCTGTCGTTAATATTCAGGCTACAACAGAGAGTGTTGTATATGTCGTTTCGTTATCTGATTATTTGGAATATTTAAATACAGGACCAGAGGAACAACGTTTTAGGCATAAAGCAGCTGAGGCTTTGTTTGAAATGGTATATATGAGGTTGTTAGAAAGTTATTGCGACACTCCCGAACAGCGTTATGTCAAATTAATGCAGCGTTGTCCCAACCTGAAAGAGAAGGTTCCGCTAAAAGAAATTGCTTCTTTTCTGGGTGTAACCCCTGAAACCGTAAGCCATATACGAAAAAAACTGTCATACCCGGAAAAGTCTTGAAGCAATTCAAGGCTTTTCTTGTTTATAATGCCTAATATTGCATCTTCGAGGATGAGGAAATCAAATGATCTGTGGAGATGAAGACTTTAAATTACCTGTTGATACTTATAGCGATAGCTGCTATTGCTGTTAGTTTTATCGTTATTGAAACTGATAACAAACTGATAGCTTTATCGACAGCTTCCGTTTGTATAGCTGCTTTATTCGATAGAGGAATATATCGTATTCCCTTCTTGATAGTGGCCTTAATGTTATTAGCTGCGAGTTCTATGCATGCAGGTTATGCAATTTGATGAATATGGTTAATGGGCTGACTGTAATATTGTTAGTGCTGCTCTTGGATATAGCTGTGATCTGGAGTGTAATTCATTCTGTCCGGCAGCAGAAGTATAAATTGTTGTATATCCTGATTATCCTTCTTATTCCTATATTGGGAGTTGCAATTTATTATTTAATTAAAAAGTAGTATTAATATGAAAGCATCTAAACTTATTATGTTGCTCTTTGCATTGCATTGTATATTATATTGTAACGCACAAACGATAGAAAGAGAAAATGGCTGGTATTATATAATGGAAGGGAGGAAAGACAGTATCTCAAAAGAATCAATTATAACAGTCAAAGATTTTGCCTTTCTAAGATTGGATTCTTTCTCATACTCGGATAATAGAATGATGTATATGATTGTAGGGACTATAAACCAATCCCTAGTGAGTCGATGGGCAGACGCTACGGAAAGATCTATCGGCAAACGAATTTGTTTTGTTTTTGACAATAAAGTGATCACAGATCCGCAGGTAAATGCACGGATAGAAAGTGGTACTTTCTCTATTTCTACTTATAAAGGGTATGATCTGAAAACTATGTTTCGGCGAATCAGGGAAGAAATGGATGTAGAAGAGGAAAGAATTCACTGTTTGGAAAAAGGCGACTTAACCGATATCCTTGGATATAAGAAACTGGAAAGAGCTTTATTTGAGGAATTACAAAAGCCAAACTTTAGTAGTTGTGCCGAAGATTATATGAAATCTGAAGCATATCTGAATTATAAGACTTTCATTGGTAAAAATCCGGACTATATTGAGAGGCTGTTTCAAAGTTTTCTGTTCAAAAGTAGTCCTCAAGGATTGTATGGTTATTTGATAGACGACATAATAAAAGAGAAATATCCCGATGCTCCAAGTATCAGAGGGAATTTTAGAGAAGGGACAGGCAGCAAGGATTATGATATACTGACCTTAGAAGATTATCAAAAAACAATCCGGAAATTAATGGATATTGAGAGAAGCAAGAACAAAAGCGAGCTATCCCGTTAGGGCTTCAGCCGGACCGGCAAAACTCTTATGCGAAGCTGGTTTGAAAAGCTCCCTTCTTTTGTAATCAAAATAAGGGACTTTTGTATTCAAAACATATATGTTTTAATGACGAAACATATATGCTTTGAAAAAGCCTTCAGTATAGTTTTTTTCCCTTACAATTCTTTGATCTTATGGAGCACCTCCATTTTTCCGAAGAGGATCAGCTTGTCATTGGCTTCCAGCACCAGATCATCGGTCAGTGGGTCGACCACATAGTATTCTGTTTGTTTCAATCCGATCAGGTTTCGTACTTCTTTGGCTCGTTCTACTCCGACCAGGCGGATACCGAAGTTCGTTTGGAAGTCGATCGTCTTTAGCGTCTGTCCGACTAAAGCTCCCGGTGTCTTTATTTTATACAAATGATGTGTTTCCGTTACCTGATACCAACGCTGGAACAGGTCGCCCAGCAAACTCTGGGAGGCATAGGTTGCTGCATAATCCTGTTCCGGACGAATGATTTCCGATACACCGATCGAGCGGATCACCGTTTCATGAATGGGAGAGATCGAACGGACGATCAACCTGCTTGCATCCAGGCTCTTCAATAAGGCGACAGTCTGTACCGACGTTCCGAAATTCTTGCCATAAGTAACGAAGATGGCATCCATTTCGCTCAACGGCAGTGTATTTAGTGCATCCCTGTCAGTCGTATCGAGGCTGACGGAGCCGGAGATCGTTTGTTTTACGGCCTCCACTTTATGCAGGTTCAGGTCGACTCCTATCACTTCATCGCCGATACGGGTGAGATTTTCCGCGATGGCGCGTCCCAGATTTCCTAATCCTATAACCAGAAATTTCATAAGGCATTACTTATTACATTAATATATTTTCCTGGGGATATATGTAATCCCTCTTTTTGTACTCTCTCATAAAGCTGACCATGAATGTCAGTACCCCGATACGTCCGATTAACATCGTACAGATGATAATCAACTTCCCGGCCATGGAAAGGATAGGGGTGAAGTTCAGGCTCGATCCCACCGTACTCAAAGCCGAAACAACTTCGAATGTAAGTGTAAACACCGGTGTCCCTTCTTCCGTATAAGACAATATCCAGACAGCCAGCGAGGCAAAGATGAAATAGAAGACAATCGTTGCAAAAGCCCGGCGGATAGTGGCGGGAGATATCTCGCGTTTACGAACTTCAACCTTTTCCTTTTCACGGGAAACATTCAATGCCGTGGCAATAGCTACAAAAACGGTCGTTACTTTTAAACCGCCACCGGTCGACATCGGAGCCGCCCCGATAACCATCAGGATAAGGGTCAGCATCAGCGTTACCGGACGAAGCGCATCCATATTTGCCACAGTGAAACCGGCCGTTCGGGGTGTCACGGCACCGAGTAGCGAATCTGCCAGCTTCCCTTTCAGAGGCAGGTCGGCCAACGTATTATTCATCTCAAAGAGGAAATAAAAGAACATGCCTCCGACGATCAGGACCAGCGTACTTATTACTACTATATATGTATGGATATTAATGATACGGGGTGTATGGATATAATGTTTCTGTTGTCCGATAGCTATCATAAAAGTGTTAACGATGAAATGTCTTAGCAATTTCAGATAATTGAAAACGATCGGGAATCCCAGGCCACCGAAGATGATTAACAGGGAAATCCATACATGCAGATTGTAGTTGTGGGCCACTATCGGATCACACATATTGCCGCTCAGTGTGGAAATACCGGCATTACAGAAGGCGGAAACCGCATGGAAGATAGCGAAGAAGATGTTATCCTGCGTAGTGGCTCCCGGCAACACGCCTCTGATATCCATATATATAAAGTAGGCCCCGATTCCTTCGATAAAGAAAGTAACGAACAAAATATTCAGGATAACGCGGAACAACCCACCGATACGGTCTTCGTTCAGCATATCTTTCAGAACCAGTTTGCTGGTGAAAGAAGAATGCCCCATGAAAGAAAGGGCAAAGAAACTGGTAAAAGTCATTACTCCGATTCCGCCGATTTGTATCAGGATCATAATGATAACGTGCCCGATATGTGTAAAAGTAGTCGCTACGTCAACCGTAGTCAGTCCCGTTACACAGACAGAGGTCGTTGCCGTGAACAACGCATCGACAAAATGAATCGGGCGGGTTGTCGCGTTCGGCAGCATCAGCAATCCGGCTCCGATCAGGATCACAAAAATGAAACTCAGCAGGAACAGCAGTGACGGCTTGATACGTGTTTGCATAAGCGTGAAAGTCTGCCGTGACAGATGGATCATACTGAGCAATAACATCAGCGTATAGACAAACAACGGCTTCGACAGGAAATCGAGGTATGGCAGTGACTGCTGAATCACCTCTCTGAAAAATACCTTTGCCGACAAAACGGCAAACAGCAGGAAGTAAATGCCGATATCCAGATATAAGAGCTTTTCCTGTATGATCTCACCGAACCGGACGATGTAGCGTAGCGTGATGCCGATAAAAAATGCCAGTAAAATATAAATACGGCTCAGATATAAATGGTGTATGGTTTCGCTTGTCTGCTGGAACCCGAACTGGTAGATCAGTACGAATAAGGAAGCGATAGATGCCAGAAGAATGAGGCCTTCCGCGAATATATTCAGGATGCCTTTCATGTTCGCCCAGTACATCCGGCATGTGAACTGTATATGTTTTATGTCCATTTTCAAGTATAATCTGTGGCAAAAGTATTAATAAAAGTAGTTGGAGGACAGAATAGTTCAGAAAGTTTAGATAAAGCATGTTAAAAAGAGAAAGATCAACGGTTTATCGCAATATTGTTTTGTTTACATTATGGGGGATAAATGTTATTGTATGAGGTAAGATAGTAAATTGTCAGATAAATAAGCTGTTATAAATATTGAAAAAATGATTCTGTGTGTTTTGTATATTGGATAAATGTTTATATTTGCAACTGTTTAACGTAATATTATGGAAACACATATGGAAAATAACAAGATGCTTTACTCGCATGTGTCTGTTGATTGCGTGCTGCTGGGCGTAAACGAAGATAAACTATGCGTGCTGCTTATAGAACGGCAAATGGACAATAGCGATGAGAAACGTTACAAGCTTCCCGGAAGTCTGATTTTTGAAAATGAAGATCTGGATACGGCAGCTCATCGTGTATTTAATGAGGCTACAGGTTTGAAACGCGTTCCTTTAAAACAATTCCGCAGTTTTGGCTCTCCCTCGCGTACAAAAAACAAAGATGATATGCAGTGGCTGGAAAACGCCATGAAGCTGAAGATCGAACGGATCGTAACCGTAGCTTATCTGGCATTGAGTAAGATCGGACGGAAGTCGAACCCGACCAATAAATATAATTCACTGGCCTGGTTTCCTGTCGACGCACTGCCTTCTTTGCCGTTCGACCATAAAGAAATCATCGAGGCCGCTGTGGAGGAAATACGTGAGTGGGTTGAAAAGGAGCCATCCATCATTTTCGATTACCTGCCTTTGAAATTTACAGCCTATCAGTTGCGTCGTACGTACGAGATCATATATAATAAGGAAATGGATGTCCGTAACTTCCATAAGAAAATGGGGTCGCTGGAATATATCGTACAGACCGACGAGATCGAAACAGGAGTTGCCCACCGTGCCGCCCGCTATTATCGTTTCGACAAAGTGAAGTATAATAAGTTGCATTCGAAATTTAATAAGAATTAATCAGTAAAGAGATGTATTTGTTAGGTTGTGACATAGGTAGTTCTTCTGTGAAGGCCTCGATTGTAGATGCCAGTTCGGGATTAACTATCGGGGCGGATTTCTATCCGAAAGAGGAAGCGCCTATTAAAGCTATAAAACCCGGTTGGGCGGAACAGGAACCGGATGATTGGTGGAAGTATCTGAAAGAAGCCATTAAAGGAGCGATTGCGAAAGCCGGTATTCAGGGAACCGATATCAAAGCGATCGGTATCTCTTACCAGATGCACGGACTTGTGCTGGTCGATAAGAAAATGGAGGTGTTGCGCCCTTCTATCATCTGGTGTGACAGCCGTGCCGTACCTTATGGAGACCGTGCGTTTAAAAATATAGGGGAGAAGCAATGCTTGTCCCACCTGTTGAATTCGCCGGGTAACTTTACCGCATCCAAACTTGCCTGGGTAAAAGAGTTTGAACCGGAGTTATTCCGTTCCGTTCATAAGTTCATGCTGCCGGGTGATTTTATCGCCATGCGGATGACAGGGGATATCGTAACAACCGTATCCGGTTTGTCGGAAGGTATCTTCTGGGACTTTAAGAACGAACAGGTTTCTGAAGACCTGATGAACTATTTCGGATTCAGCAACGACCTGATACCAGAGATACGTCCGACATTCGGTTTGCAGGGGGAACTGCTCGGCTCCGTTGCTACAGAACTGGGGTTGAAGAAAGGTACACCTGTGACTTACCGTGCCGGCGATCAGCCAAACAATGCGTTGTCGCTGAACGTATTGAATCCGGGTGAGATTGCTGCAACAGGTGGTACTTCCGGCGTGGTGTACGGTGTAAACGGAAAAGTGAATTTCGATACCTTGTCGCGGGTAAATACCTTTGCCCATGTAAACCATTCTGCGGATCAGACAAGGTTGGGCGTATTACTTTGTATCAACGGGGTAGGCATTCTGAATTCCTGGGTGAAGAAGAATGTGGCGCCCGAAGGAATCAGTTATCCGGAGTTGAACGAACTGGCCGTCGGTATCCCTGTCGGATCGGAAGGACTGTCCATTCTGCCGTTTGGTAATGGTGCCGAACGTATGTTGCAGAATAAGCAGATCGATTGTTCGATACACGGGCTGAATTTTAATATTCATAGCAAAGCCCATATTGCCCGTGCCGCACAGGAGGGCATCGTGTTCTCTTTCAAATACGGAATGGATATTATGAACGAGATGGGTATCGATATAGATGTAATCCGTGCCGGTAGTGCCAATATGTTCCTGAGCCCGGTCTTCCGTGATACTTTGTCGGGTGTGACCGGAACGGTGATCGAGCTGTTCGATACAAACGGTGCTGTAGGTGCTGCCAAGGGAGCCGGTATCGGTGCCGGTATCTATCAGTCGGCCGAGGAAGCATTTGCCTCCTTGAAGAAGATAGATGTGATTGAACCCGACGGCCTGAAGGCGGACAAATATTGTGCAGCTTACAGCATATGGAAAGAACGGCTGGATAAGCTGATGTGTGAGAATAACATACCAATGTAATATAAATCATTAAAACAATTAATTTCATGGACTTTTATAAAGGTGAAAAAGAATTCTTCCCGGGAATAGGAAAGATTCAGTTTGAAGGACGCGATTCAAAGAATCCGATGGCATTTCATTATTATGATGAAAACAAGGTGGTAATGGGTAAAACATTGAAAGACCATCTTCGTTTTGCGATGGCTTACTGGCATACATTATGTGCCGAAGGCGGTGACCAGTTTGGCGGAGGAACAAAATCATTCCCCTGGAATGCAGCTTCCGACCCGATCAGCCGTGCCAAATATAAGATGGATGCAGCTTTCGAATTCATGACTAAATGTAGCATTCCTTATTACTGTTTCCACGATGTGGATGTGGTGGACGAAGCTCCTACACTGGTTCAGTTTGAGAAAGACTTGCAGACAATGGTGGAACATGCCAAAGGCTTGCAACAGGCAACCGGAAAGAAACTGTTATGGTCTACCGCCAACGTATTCAGTAACAAACGTTATATGAACGGTGCTGCAACCAATCCTTACTTCCCTGCACTGGCTTGTGCCGGAACACAGATTAAGAATGCTATCGACGCTTGTATCGCTTTAGGTGGCGAGAACTATGTATTCTGGGGTGGTCGTGAAGGTTATATGACCTTGCTGAATACAGATATGAAACGTGAAAAAGACCATCTGGCTATGATGCTTACCATGGCACGTGACTATGGCCGCAAGAATGGTTTCAAAGGCACGTTCCTGATCGAACCGAAACCGATGGAACCGACAAAACATCAGTACGACGTAGACTCGGAAACAGTGATCGGCTTCCTGCGCCACTATGGCCTGGATAAAGATTTCGCTTTGAATATCGAGGTGAACCACGCGACTCTGGCCGGACATACATTCGAACACGAATTGCAGGCTGCTGTGGATGCCGGCATGTTGTGCAGTATCGATGCAAACCGCGGCGACTATCAGAATGGCTGGGATACCGACCAGTTCCCGATGGATATTTACGAACTGACTCAGGCATGGCTGGTCATCCTTCAGGGTGGCGGTCTGACAACCGGAGGAACAAACTTCGACGCAAAGACCCGTCGTAACTCGACAGACCTGGATGATATCTTCCTGGCTCATATCGGTGGTATGGATGCGTTTGCCCGTGCTCTGATGTGTGCAGCCGCTATTATAGAACAGTCTGATTACACCAAGATGCGTGCCGAACGTTATGCCAGCTTCGATGGTGGCGACGGTAAAGCCTTTGAAGACGGTAAACTTACCCTGGAAGACCTGCGTACGATCGCTCTCCGCGACGGAGAACCGAAACAGATCAGCGGTAAGCAGGAGTTATATGAGATGATTCTCAATTTATACATATAATTAGTTACAAGGAGTAACTCTTTCCCCTCTGGAGAGGGGATTAAGGGGTGTGTTAAATTTAGTCTTATAACTGGCATTAACACACCCCCTGCCCCCTCTCGAGAGGGGAAAAGTTACTCTTAATCTGGTAAACATGAAAAACAACAACAGTTATATTTTTGGTATCACCCTCGTTGCTACCCTCGGAGGGTTATTATTCGGATATGACACGGCAGTTATCTCCGGAACAGTAGAATCACTACGGAAATTTTTTATTGAACCTTACGGATTACCGCTCGACCAGGCCAATTCGCTGGAAGGGTTTGTTGTCAGCAGTGCGCTGATCGGTTGTATCCTGGGTGCCTCTTTTGCCGGGTGGGTCAGCCAGCGTTACGGACGTAAGCCGACGTTGATCGTGGCGTCTATTCTTTTCTTGCTTTCGGCTATCGGTTCGGCCTGGCCCGAATTCGGTCTGGGATTACCTGGAAGCGGAGATCATACTTACATGTATTTATTTGTGGCTTACCGTATTCTTGGCGGTATCGGGGTCGGTCTGGCTTCGATGGTTTCGCCGATGTACATTGCCGAAGTCGCTCCGGCAGACCGTCGTGGTAACCTGGTTTCGTGGAACCAGTTTGCGATCATCTTCGGTATGCTGGTCGTTTATTTTGTGAATTATACGATTGCCTTGCAGGGCGATGCTTCCTGGTTGCACACGGTTGGATGGAGATGGATGTTCGCTTCTGAAATTATTCCTGCCGTATTCTTCTTTACCCTGCTGATGTTTGTTCCTGAAACGCCCCGTTACCTGGTGATGCGCGGAAAGACGGAAAAAGCATTGACCATTCTCGACCGCCTGATGGGAAAAGACGAAGCGGCGAAAGAACTGGGCGACATAAAAGAAAGTTTCAAGGAAAAGGCACCCTCCATGCGTCCTTACTTCCGTTTTATGGGGGCATGGCTCGTTTTGTTCCTGTTGGCTTACGGAGCCTTGGAACTGGCAGGAAATACAAGTGCACTGGAGATCGCCCTGATCGGCAGTTTCTTTGTTTCGCTGGCGTTCCCGATTCGTTCCTACGGTGTACTTATTATTATGGTAGGTATCCTGTTGTCGGGATTCCAGCAGTTTGTCGGTATCAACGTAGTGCTTTATTATGCACCGGAGATTTTTAAGACGATGGGAGCTGCTACCGATGCCGCTTTGTTGCAGCAGATTGTGGTAGGGGCCGTGAACCTGTCGTTCACTGTGCTGGCAATCTTTACGGTCGATAAGTTCGGCCGCCGTCCGTTGATGATTATCGGTGCGTTGGTGATGGCTGTTTCCATGATTATCCTGGGAACAACATTCTATACACACTCTGTCGGCATAGGCTCGTTGGTTTGTATGCTGGTGTATACTGCCGGTTTCGCTATGTCATGGGGACCTGTTTGCTGGGTATTGCTGGCGGAAATCTTCCCGAACTCGATCCGTTCGACGGTGATGAGTATTGCCGTTGCCGGACAGTGGATTGCCAACTTCCTCGTATCGTGGACTTTCCCGATGCTTGACAAGAACCAGTACCTGACGGAAACATTTAATCACGGTGTCGCTTACTGGATTTACGGCCTGATGGGTATCCTTGCCGCTGCCTTTATCTGGAAATTCGTTCCCGAAACGAAAGGTAAGACATTGGAACAGATGGAACAATACTGGAAAAGATAATAATAGAATGATTGATTTTCCAGCCTTCCATGTTTGTGCCTAACTAAAAAACCTTATATTTGCATTTCCAGTTAATCTTAAAAGAGAACGGAATGCATACAAGTAAAGCAATACATATACTAATTGGTATCGGCCTTTTACTTTCTGTTGCCCTCGGAGCAGTAGAGAGTAAGGCCGATACTCTTTTTCAGGATCATTTCGTTTCCGATCTGCGTTATATCCCTGAAATGAAGGCCCGTGCAGCCGACAGTATCTATCTACCGGAAAACAACGAAACGAAAATTCCCGATCGCGATAGCCTCCTGGCCCTTTGTGCTAAAGTCGGCTACGAAGCGATAGCGGATATGATGCAACGCTATTACGAAGAAGCCATCGACGCCATCCCCGAAGATGCCGACCGTCATGATGAATTTCTCCGGATGCGCGAAACGGTCGAACGGATCGGAGGGAGTATCCTCCGGCGCGAACTGGAATACGGCGAAGCCATTGCCCTTTCTGATAACACACCTGAGAAGCGTAATAAGAAAGTAGCCACTTTCTACGCCCTTGCTGATAAATGTGTCGCCCGCAACGATCCCTCCATGGAAATGAGAGCGCTTATCTATATTTTCCGTAAACTGTATTTATATGAACAATATTACGCCGCTTTCCTCTGTGCCGAACGTATTGCCAAACGCCTGGAAGTGGTCGGCGGTGATATCGATCCCGCGGAAGAGAAAAACATCTGGTACGACCTGGGTCGCCTTTATTTCGACTTTTGCGATTACGAGAACGCTATCCCTTACCTGAAATCCGCTTTGCAGGATACCCCTGTTTCCCGTTATTACAATCTCTATAACCTTCAGGCACGCAACGCACTGGGGCTTTATTACCGTAGTATCGGCGAACCGGATACTTCCGACTACTATTTTCGCTCCATGCTCGAATGTAAAGACCGTGTCAAGCAGCGTCCCATGTTCGACTGCATCGCCTTGAGCAACCTGGCCTCCAACTACCGTCAGCGTGGTCTATACCGTGAAGCGTTGGAACTGCACAAAGGCGCCTTGCCCTTTTCGCAGGCGGAGGGCGATCATAGCTTTACCTCGGGTATCTATGTCGGGCTGGCAGACTGTTATCTGGAAACAGGCAAGCCGGATAGTTGCAAGGCAATGATCGACAGTGCCCTTTACCATATCGAACAATGGCCCTGGGTGATGTCGTACCGTTCGTGCGACCTCTATCCGGTGATGGCTCGCTATTATGCCCGCATCGGCGACCGGGAACGTTCGATCGCTTATATGGACTCGACGACGGTGGCAAATCGTCGGCAGGACGAAAAGTACAGTGGCCTGCTGGTTCTCCGCGCCAAACAGGAGTTATTCGAGTCGGAGCGTGCCCGTAAGGAGGCGCAGCTCGTTACCTTCCGGCACGTTTCGGTCAGTATGGGTGTGACGGCGGGGGTAATCTTTGTCGCCTTGCTTGTCATCTCCGTCCTTTACAGGAAAAAGCATCAGGCTTACCGCAGGCTGGTTGCCCGTAGTCGCGAATGGGCGGAGCAGGTCCCGGCTGTCGTGCCTCCGGCAGAGGCAGATGCTACCGACAGGACCCTGATGGAAAATCTCGGCCGCCTGACCGACGAAGAGCATATCTACCTCGACCCGGATCTCGATCTCGAAACCCTGTCGCAACGCATGGGTGTTCACCGTAACATGATCTCGAAAGCTGTAAATACCGTCCACGGCAAACCATTCTCCGCATATATCAACGAATGCCGTGTTCGTCAGGCCATCCTGCTGCTTTCCGATCCGGCCAACGACAACCTTTCGCTCGAAACCATCGCCTTCGACTCCGGCTTCTCCACCCGCCAAACCTTCTACCGCGCCTTCAAGGCACAAACAGGGCTTAGCCCGGCTTTTTTCAGGAAGAATAGGGGGTAGGGAGGAATTATAGTTTGATAAGTTTTTCAATAGCATCTATGAAAGACACTGCCTGAGGATACAGAAAATCAATATCTTCTGAAGTGTAGTTGACAAAATCTTCGTAGTCGCTGTTCTGCCGTTTATTGAAAATATCAGTATAAAACTTGCTTAATTCACGTGGTAACAGGCCGGGAAGTACAAATTCCTTACCTAATATATGACGAACGCTATTGTGTGTATGTGCTTCAAATCCGGAATTAATAAGTAACGCTGATGCTGCATGAAAACATGCATAGTACATTCTTGATACTGCCGCATTGAAATATTGGTCTTTTGATAAAGAAAGAACTTCCCCTAGTGCATTTCTAGCGGAGTTAAGACGATAGCTTACAATGTTGTAACGTAATTCATCATCGATCATAATACGATCCCTTCTTTCATTACATTATAATAAAACATAGACCGTGCTTTGAGTTCTTCCCATTTTTTACGGGTGACAACCATCGGGTTGATCATTACCCCGGTATTGAACTCTACATCATAAAGAGGATAAGTAATTTCCCGTTCCTCTTTTAGTGTCAGACTCTCTTTATCGACCAGGATTAACAGATCGATATCACTGTCGGAACGTGCATCGCCACGCGCTTCGCTTCCATATAGGATGGCAGTCGCAGTCGGGGCAATACGATGTATAATCTCTTTCAACGTTTTTACTACTTCGGGTCGTTTCATCTGTAATTCCTTTCTTTAATTTTGATTCTTAATATTTCTCTTTCTGCTCGCGGATATATTCATACATGTTCCGGAAGAAAGCCGATTTGGCTTTTTCCGATTTCTGTTTTGCTTCTTCTGCAACTTCTTTCATAAGTTGGGATAACTGTTCATCAGACGGCTCTGTTATTATATCGGTTAAGCTGTATTTCATATCAACCGGCTGTTTTTGTGATGTCGATGCCATAGTTTGTATAATTAACGTTTACACAAAGATATAAATCCATCCGTAAAGTCTGATACGTTTATTCCTAATTATTTACTCATAGTGGAGTCTTCACTCTGAATATTTGTTTTTCTTCCTTCAAATCCCCACTATTTTGTCTCATTTTGCAAAATGTTACAACATTCTCCCCCTTTTTCTTCACCTTGCAGCATAAAAATAAAGCATATGATAGGAATGCAACACATCGATGAGAGGAATACCGCCGTGCCCGACTGGTTCGTCGGTTATTACGATTCAGGGTATTTTTGGGTAGGTGTGGCGGTGCTGAGCCTGCTGACGGTCGTGCTGATCGTGCTGGCGTGCCGGCTCTATTACGAGATGAAAGAAGCGCAACGCATCCTCGACGAACACGAAAAGGAATAAACAAACAGAATGATCGCTAGTAATAATATTTAAAACAAATTACCATGGCAACAAAAAAGTACGTGTGGAAATTCGATCTCGAAGAGTACCTGATGACAAAAGACGTGAAGGAAGACTTCGCCGGTAAGGTGAAACCCATCCAAACCTTCTACATGGCCGACGTGGCGCGTTTGATCGCTGAAGAACGCACCGAATACCGCATCGACACGATCGTGAACATCACCAAGCTCGTGGAAGCGAAAATCCGCCAGCTTGCCTGTGGCAACAACATTGTAGTAACCGACAACGTGCAGTATTCACCCGGCATCCTCGGCCTCTTCCTCGGAAAGACAGGCGTGGTAGACCCGGCGAAGAATAAGGCAGTTATCAACATGATCGCCACTGCCGCCCTGCGTGCCGAAACGGATCTGGTGGCGCTCGAATTTTCGGGTGTCGTGCGCGACATGGGCGGCGCCAACATCAGCCTGGTGAAAGACGTGACCACGGGCAAGACCGACGGAACCGTCACCCCCGGCGGCATCCTCGACGTCACAGGTTCGAAGATACGCAGTGTCAATGCCGACGGCACGGGGCTGGGCTTGCTCACGCTGGTCAACACCGCCGACCTGAGCGTGGCCGCCACCATCACGCTGCTGGCTATCAACGATCCCAAACGACTGATGTTCAACATCCCTGCCGACCTGGCCAAGGGCAGCTACCAGCTTACGCTCGAAACCTGGTTCAGCACCAACAGCACCCAGCTCAAGCAATCGCGTACCCTTACGTATGCCATTCCGCTGGTGGTGGGCGGCACGAGCGGCGGCGGTGGTGACGACCGTCCGGAGATCGAGTAAACCTCTTTCGCAGGGCAAGGATCTGTTCGATGCCGTCGAACCGTCCCTTTCGATGCTGTCGAACCGCCCGATTCGATGGCGTCGAAGCGTCCCTTTCGATGGCGTCGAACCGACCGCTTCGATGGCATCGAACAAGCCGTTTCGATTTCACCCGGCAGGCAAACGGCTCTTCCGGCATTCGCAAACAAGCTAAAATAATATCACTTATGAAACATGTTACATCTTATATATTTCTGATTATAGCCTTCCTGCTGCTTGGAGTAAACGGGGTGGCGGCACAAAAGGAAGACTGTCCTTTTAAGGTTACCGATAGGATTAATGCTAATATTTCCTACGATAAAGAAAATAAAGTACTTTCCATTGAAGGTAGTGATAAGGTAACCATTGAGGGGGATGGAACTTCTACCGGCTGGGGGATTGAAATAGAATCTCAAAGCATCCATTTCCAAGTGACAATAAAAGACCTGAGTATCGAAAGAGAAGGGGTGCCTCTGAAAATAAAGGGGGTGTTTAACTGTTCTATCACAATAGAAGGAACGAACCGGTTTGTTTCGACAGGCTCGTCGGGAACTGCCGGGATAGAGGTCAAAGGCCCTCTCTCCTTACGAGGAAGCGGCTCCCTGACTGCCATAGGGGCAAAAGGAACCGGCGATACTCCCGGAGGGGCAGGGATCAGTGGTGGTGGAGGATATCTGACCATAGATGGTGGCATCATCCATGCCGAAGGCGGGGCAGGTGCGCCCGGTATCGGTGGTGGTCGAGGATATCTGACCATAGATGGTGGCATCATCCGTGCCGAAGGCGGGGCAGGTGCGCCCGGTATTGGTGTAAGCGATCCTCAAGAGGGCATGACGATTCAGATCTTTGGAGGCACGGTAACCGCCATCGGCAGTGGCGGCAAAAATCCGGCTCCCGGCATATATGGCGGTACCTCCTCCGATTATACTACCATCGCAGGAAACGCCTTTATCATAGCCATCGACAGGGAGGATGCTAATGAGGTCATTGCGACGACTACCCAGATAGAGAATCATACGAAAGGCCTGTTTATCCGGGGCGAGCAAGATTCCGATGGCTCCATCGTGTGGGCCTCTTCCGACCTGAAAGGCGACATCACATTGGAGAGCGACGCCGAAATCCCCGATTGGGCAGAGGTCACTATTGCCGACGGCCAAACCTTTACCATCGCCGATGGCATCACCCTGACTAACAACGGCGTCCTCACCAACAAGGGAACCCTCACCAACAACGGCACGTTCAGCGGCCTCGGCACCGTTGAAAGCAACACATCCCTTAATATAGGGGGGGAAGATGGGTTCGATGTAATTAATACCGATGGTGGAGCAACTTTTAGCTATAATGGCACGGAGAAATTGCTTACCATTAGCGGAAGTGACAGAGTCTTAATCAAAGGCAGAAATAAGGATAAAGCTGTCGGATGCGGGATTGTAATTGCGCAGGGTGCGAGCCCCACACTGACCATTGAAGACTTGAATATTGAAGCTGCTGAAGCTTTGGTGTATAGGGGTAGAAGTGACGGGATTCTGTTGCAGTATAATCTTACCTTGCAAGGAACAAATAGACTAACGTCTACCAGTGGGGGTGGGATAAACTTAAACGATAATAATATAACCTTTGCCGGCTCCGGCTCCCTGACAGTTACAGGAGGAAACGGTTGTGCCGGTATACAAGGTCTGGAAAGTTTGTGTATCAATGAAAATGTCTTCGTTGTCGCTATCGATGGCAAAGGTGCAACAAGCGGCATAAGCGGCTCTCTCCAGCACGATAGTGGCCTCCTTATCTACGGCTCGCAAGACGATACCGGTAACTTCTCGCAGGAATACTCCAAACTGGTAGGCAGCGACTTTACCCTGGGCGGCGACGCCGAAATCCCTAAGGGGGCAACGGTCACTATTGCCGCCGGGCAAACCTTTACCATCCCCGATGGCATCACCCTCGTCAACAACGGCACTCTCGAAAACAACGGCACTCTCACCAACAGGGGAACCCTCACCAACAACGGCACGTTAAGCGGCACCGGCACCGTTGAAAGCAACACATCCCTTAATATAGGGGGAAATGAGGGGTTCGATGTTTCCAATTTCGGTGGTGGTGTAACTTTTAGCTATGATGGCACGGAGAAATTGCTAACCATTAGCGGAACAATTGGCGATGTCTTAATCAAAGGCAGAAATAAGGATAACGCTGTCGGATGCGGGATTGTAATTGCGCAGTATGCGAGCTTCTATCTGACTATTGAAGACTTGAATATTGTGACTGATGAAGCTTTGGTGTTTAGGGGTATAAGTGACGGGCAGCTGGCTAATTATAATCTTACCTTGCAAGGAACAAATAGACTAACGTCTACCAGTGGGGGTGGGATAAATTTAAACGGTAATAATATAACCTTTGCCGGCTCCGGCTCCCTGACAGTTACAGGAGGAAACGGTTGTGCCGGTATACAAGGTCTGGAAAGTTTGTGTATCAATGAAAATGTCTTCGTTGTCGCTATCGATGGCAAAGGTGCAACAAGCGGCATAAGCGGCTCTCTCCAGCACGATAGTGGCCTCCTTATCTACGGCTCGCAAGACGATACCGGTAACTTCTCGCAGGAATACTCCAAACTGGTAGGCAGCGACTTTACCCTGGGCGGCGACGCCGAAATCCCTAAGGGGGCAGAGGTCATTATTGCCGAAGGCCAAACCTTTATCATCGACGCAGGTGTAACTCTTACGAATAGCGGCACTATCGATAATGAAGGCACTATCAATAACGAAGGCATTATCTACAACAAAGGAACCCTTACAGGCAATCCCGTCAAGGGTCATTTTCCGTACCATTACATCACTTTCGATGCCAACTATCCGGCATCCCCTGCTGTTGATGAAAGATATATCCTTCAAGGCGACGCACTCCCGACCGATATCTTCACCCGTTCGGGCTACACCTTCCAGGGTTGGTACGACGCTCCCTCTGGCGAAACAAAAGTAGAAACCAGCGCCGAGCCGCAAACCCTTTATGCCCGGTGGGAGGCGGTGCCAGTGCCCGAACCCGAGCCAACGGTTTACTACACAGTCACCTTGCCCTTTGTAGAGGGCGCCGTGACCGACCCCGTGGCAGGCGATTACGACGTAGAATCGGGGAGCACCTTCCGCTTCTACCTCACGCTTGACATGGTCTACAGCCAGTCGCAACCCATAGTCACCACCAGCCGCGGCGAAACGCTTACGCCCCGCACCTCCGACGGTGCCTACCTGCTGAAGTACGTGTGCACCGACGTGGAAGTCTACATCGACGGCATCGAGAAGAACAACCCGGTAGCCAACGAACCGATCCGTGCCGCCGCCCCCGAGCCTGAGATATGGAGCGAAGACGCCTGCCTCTGCATCCGCCTGCCCGAAGGCATGCCGACGTCGCCCGTCCGCATCTTTACGCCCGAAGGCCGCCTGCTCGACAGCTTCCGTTCAACCCCGGGGTTGAACCGTCGGCAATTGCCGACGGGGATCTATATCGTGCGGGTGGGGGCAACGGTGCGAAAAGTGGCAATACGCTAAAAGAATATATTTATTAATCTTGCCCGTCAATAAAGGAGGATATACGAAAACGGGCCAATTGGATAGAATAGTTTTATTAATAACTTAAATTTTAGAAATCATGAGTCAAGGAGCATATTTGGAATTTGCTAACAGAGCATTCGACAAAGTTGATGTAACTGTTGATTTTTGTAATAAAAAAGACTGGGAACATGGGAAATATCCTCAATGGGTAAATCCTGTGTTGACCGAGAAGTGTTATTTGAGTAGTACTCGACTGGAAATGGCGAGTGGAAAAGTTCATGGATATTTCAGAGTAACTATCACGATTGATGGCAAGAGTGAAAACTTTGGTTCAAAGGAATTCGATTTGAACGATGCTACTAATGGTACACGAAATTGGTCCTATTATTATTCGGGAGGTATAAACGATTGTGTCATTCTGGTAACTTATGGAAGAGGTTTGGATACACTTGGCGGTGAGAAAATGAAAAATAAAAGAGGCTGCTACCGCTTTGAAATATTCAGAGCCTCCAAACGCCGTATCGCTGTTATGACCGATTATCACTACGGATGCAAAGAAAATGGCAATACCGGCAATCAAATCAATGTGGTAAATGAGATAAACAGACTGCGCGACCGTCCCGAATTTCTCGTTATGACGGGCGACCTGCTTCACAATCCGACAAAATTGGAAGACAGGGATATATGGAAAAACTTCATAGACCCGTTGGAGTTGAAGAATATCCCGGTGGCCGATGGATTTGGCAACCACGACCTTTGGACCGGTGTCGGTGCGGAAAACGTGAAGAAGGATATCAAAAAACGGAATAAAACGAGAAAGTCAGACTGGAAACTATTTGGATATTCTGATAGTGAGAACAAGAAAACTTGTGATAATGATGGGTATCACTATAGATGGAGAATAGACCTTCAAAAAAGAATGGCGAACGGCGAAATGAAACAGAAGCATATTGAATGTATCATGCTCAACAATGTGCCGGGGGAGACTAACGTGGATGATATCGGTAAAAAAGGCGATAAAAAAGTTGACGATAGCCAGAAAGAAGGCACCTGGTCTTTTGACTCGCTGGGTTTTCTGGAAAGATCTCTTTCTAAGTTAGACTGCCCGTCTGCCCGTAAAGATACGATATTGCTGTTGTTTTTCCATATCAACTACGAAAGTGAAAGTATGGAGAATACGAATGCCTTTTACAGATGGTGGCCTAGAGAAGCACGCGGAAAATATAACGATATATTGAAGGAGTGTAAATTACCTAATTGTGCTTTCTTCGGTCATATCCATAATGAGAAAATGTTTCACGAAGAATTGCATATGGATTCATGTGAGACAACCGGTTTGAAGGGGTATAGATGTGCGGTGTCCAAAACCAACCGCTATCTGAATGTAATCGACCTGGAGCTGGTGGAAGAAAACGGAGAATGCAAATTAAGAATGACTACCAAGTATGGTAAAACAGCCGATCTCACCGTCAAAGGCGACAGTCTAGATGACTTTGATACAAAATACTTTTGATTAGCTTCGGCCCTGTCGTTATTGGGCGGGAAAGCCTAATAACGACAATGGCTGTTCGATAATGAAAGCGATAGCCCTGTAAGGCGTAACAAAAAAGAAAATTACATATATGGAAACAACAACAAAGACAAAACAGCAATCCGTTCTCCGCCTTCTGGCGGCTCTGTTCTTCCTCTGCCTCTTTGCCCCGATGGCGGCAGGGCAGGATAACTGGAAAGACCATTGTGCGACTCAGATAGCAAACAAAAACGGTGGCGACGGCTCATCCTGGGACAACGCCATCGAGATAGCCACCGCCAAAGAGCTTGCCTACTTTGCGCAGCAGTTGAATAACAACTCGTCTATTAGTTATGGTAGCGGCAATTCGATCGGTCCGGACGATAAAGGTCAAGCAAGAGGCTTTATATCCTATTACTTCGCCCTCGCCGCCGACATCGACCTGTCGGATTATGATTGGACGCCGATAGGGAACGCTACTAATCCTTTCAATGGTAATTTCGACGGCCGGGGGCATTGTGTGAACGGGCTGAAGGTCGAAACCGTTAGTGGGAGTGCCTATGCCGGCTTGTTCGGTTGTACGTCTGTCGGAATCCTCCGTAACCTCGGTGTCCGTCTGGCGGATGCGGGGATACAGGCAAATTCGGCGGATGGTTCTGCTTATGTCGGTGGAATAGCCGGGTACGCTCATAACATCTTTAACTGCTATGTAGTGGGAGAGGGGGCTATTGGGGTAAGTTCTTCAGAAATGGGTGATTATATCTATGCCGGTGGGATCGTAGGATCTCTTGGCACTAATAGTTCGCTTGCTAATTGTTATGCTACTGTAAATGTAAAGGTAGAATCTGATGGTAGGGTTTATGTTGGTGGTATTGTCGGGTTTGGTAATTTTAATTCAACGATCTCCCACACCTATGCCACGGGAGATGTTGAAACGGGAACAGTAGATTATAGGCGTTACGCCGGCGGTATCTGCGGATATTTGCAGACCGAGGGCACTCTCACAAACAGTTTGGCCGTCAATGGACGGATAATAGGAGGCGACTCATATAGTAACCGGATAATTGGTCATCAGGAGAGTAAGGCCACTCTCGACGCCAACTACGCCTCCCCCGAGATACAGGTGAACGGCAGCGTTGTCAACGATGGAGCCGGGGACGACGTGAACGGCAATCCAAGTGTCAATCTTGGTAACTTTGGTTCTGTATTGACTTGGGGTAATGGTTGGGATACAAGAGATGACACGCACCTGCCGCAGTTGAAGAGGCAGACAGGCGATGACCCTAATTACTCTTACATCGCCTGGCCTACCGGCGAAGGCTACACCCCGCAACCTTCGCTCGATGCCGCCACCTATTTCCTTCCGAAGCATATCCTTCACATCGTTTCTCCCACCGGAGGAACCCTGAAGGT
>ERZ856578.2971-NODE-2971-length-26476-cov-26.652828_pt1 | contig 26476 bp, 30 predicted proteins | sample MGYA00514384_ERZ856578 | MGnify/ENA primary metagenome ERZ856578 (study PRJEB29103, sample SAMN06111958) | human gut metagenome | biome: human gut; feature: ankylosing spondylitis patient; material: healthy_person | host: Homo sapiens | place: China:Hangzhou... | reverse complement strand
TCCGCTCGTCTGGCGTCAATTCCAATACAGCAGCCTTAAATTCTTCGCGTAACTGGTCTACGTTGTTTTGACGATTGCCCATAGTGATTAGGCTCCCTTACGCCACAGTGAATCGGCGACTGGTGCTGGGCTTGGTGAAGCGCTCGGCCAGCTCCGGCATGGCTTTCTTGAACGCCGTGCTGTCGAAGCGGCGGCTGGTCACGGTCTTCCATGTGATCTTGTAATCCGCACCCGTCAGCGTATCGGCGTCGATGGCAGCCATGTGCGCCTTGATCGCGTCCTGAATGCTTTCGATCTCGGCAGTCAATTCGTCGGCCATGCGGCGCAGTTCGCGAAGCTCGTTGACCTTGCTCTGAATTTCTGTGTTGCTCATAGGTGAAACCCCTTTCCATTTTCGGCGGGGCGTGTTATACTGAACACGACCCCTTTTGTGGTTGCGTCCTGCTTCTGCTTCCTACGGCTTGCGGGACGCTTTTTCTTTGCTCTTGGGAACTCCGGCGGCTGGGGGCTTTCAACTGATCTCGTGAGCCTTGCTGCACTTTGCTGTTCCTTCCCAACTCTTGTAGATGTTCTTCACCCATCTTCTGCCGGTGGCTGAACTGTTTTCGTTTGTTCCCCTTGACTGGCTTTATTATAATATATCGGGTACGATATAGCAAGACGTAATAATGTACAAATATATCGTACCCGATATGTCTATATTGTATATTGTCCCCGATATGGTATTGTGGTATAATATCTACAAGGGAGGTGGACAAATGACAATTTCAAAAGCCCAACAAAAAGCAGTCACCAAATATATGAAAGAGAATTACGACGAAGTAAAGGTGAGAATGCCCAAAGGTCAGAAGGAAGTGGTTAAAGCCCATGCAGACAAACACGACGGGGGCAGCGTGAACGCTTTTATCAACCGAGCAATTACAAACCAGATGGAGCGGGATAACTCAAGTAGCACCGACACAGCAGAATAGCAAAGAGCCGCAGGGCATCACCTGCGGCTCTTTGCTTGTGCTGAAATTTTCCCCTTAGTTTTCCCCTTACAACTTTTTCGGCGCTTTACAACATTTTACACGATATTAAAAAGCATTGAAAACACTGGACTTTTGCAACGTGCTTTTACACCATTTTACACGCCGTCGCTAATTCAAGTCCCGCCTCGCGCACCAACTCCTCAGATTCTTCGGAATTTGAGGAGTTTTTCTTTATCAAAAATTCGGGTTTTTCCGCGTTTGAAAATCGCGATACCAGATTTTTATCCCCATTTTGATGCCAGATTTTTTGCTGTGAAAATGGAGGATTTTTTATGCGCAGAACCACAATTTTGAACGCAAGACAGGTCAAACGAACGTCCTTTTCAGAAGCGGAACAACTGTTCATGAAACACTGTAAACTAAAGAATTTGAGCCCTCAAACCATGCGCTATTATGCGGAGGATTTGAAGTATTTTCATGCGTGTGTGCCGGTTCAGTATGTCGACGAAGTCAGTCAGGACGCTTTTGAAAACTTCATTGTCTCAGAGTTAGACGCAGGCAAGAAAATCACGTCCCTGAATTCGCGCATCCGGGGACTGCGCGTATTCTTCAAATTCTGCGCGGAACGGGAATGAAAAGGAAGTAAAATGGTCCAAACACGCACCACAGACTGTGGAAATTCACTACGCCGACATTGGCTGCATGGAGAACAGACAAACGGCCGAACCCGAACAGCACAAAGAGATCCCGAAGGTATCCTGAACCATTCCCAGCTATACGCCAATTATAAAACCCGGCTGGTGCCTGAAGCACCAGCCGGGTAACCCCCGCCGCCATTGTTACCCCTGTCAGGGGACAGCAAATCCAAACGCTGGTTTTTATACTGATCCTGTTTGAGGCAGCCCCCTGCCGGTCTGCCGGGAGACGATGGCACGCAGAATTTCTTACCGAAGCATCAGCGCAAGCACGATCAGCGTCACGCAGACAGCACAGGCTGTGGCTTCGTAGGTATAGCTTTCGCCGCTGTGAATGCGGCTGATGGCGCGGAAGGCGAAAATTGTTCCGATAAATGCAGCGGCAAGCGCCAGAATAAACAGAACGATGCTCATTTCAGCCGCTCTCCACATATGGTGCAGAACATGGCGCCGGGAATTTTGACGGCTGCGCCGCAGCGCGGGCAGCGGAGGTCAGACGGCTGCGTCTGGACCGGCTCCTCCGGCGGCTGCTGCGGTTCAGGCTCCGGGGAGAAGACGACCGGCGCTCCCTGCGAAGCGGGCTGCGTCACAGCTTCGGTAAACGAAGGCTGCACAACAGGCGAGACAGGGCATACAGGCTGTTCAGGAGCAGCGGACTGCACGGGCTGTGTGGGCGGGATGGGCCGCTCGGGCTGAACGGGAGCGGACGGCTGCACGGGCTGCACCGGCGGAATGGGCCAGTCGGGCCGTGCGGGCGCAGCGGGGTGCCAGGAGCCTGCCGCGCGGCGGTTCTGAATCTCCACATAGAACGCCGCCTGCATGATCCCGCTGAACAGCGGCGCAAGCAGGCCGTATGCGATGGCGATCAGGACCCACAGGATGCGGAACAGCACGCCGAGATACGGGATTTCCCCCAGCAGGGTAAAAACGAGAAATGCGCCCAAATAGACTGCGCCGAGCAGGATATCCGCGCCGAACAGCTTGCCCTTGTAGCCCATCGTCTCCTGCTTGGAGATCTTGATGGCGTCGGTGGGCTTGACGTCGTCGCGCGTCATAAGGATGTAGGGCACGAAGCGGTATTCATACATACGGATGATGCCGAACACGATCCCGACGATCGGAATGAGCGACCACAGGAAGATCCAGAGCTGCATCCATGCCATGCCGCCCAGCACACGCCAGATGCGATCCTTGCTGAACGCAGCGAGCAGGTAGGACGTTTTCGGCTCCAGTCCCGTGCGGTAGCTGTTGAGGAAGATCATCGACATGGAAGCCGACAGCAGAAGCGCAGCGCAGAACGCGGCAGCCGGAACGCCGATGAACCCGGCGTAGGCCACCAGACACAGGAACTCTGCAAGCAGGGATATGCCCCAAAGCCGGAAGGGGCGCTTCATCAAAACGGAAAATGTTTTTTTGTAAATGCTTGAGACCATAAGAATCCTCCTTTATTCTTGTTTCTTCGACTTTATTATATAGGATACTGGAACAGGCTGTCAATCAAAAAACCAGCGTCTGGGAGTTCAGACGCCGGTTTTTGAGAAAAGTTCCGTTATTCTGTAAAAAGCGCCTCTCCGGCCTTGTAGATATCGCCTGCGCCGACGGTCAGGATGATATCGCCCGGCTGCGCATTCTCGCGCAGATAGGCCGTCACGCCCTGCAGGCTCGGACAGTAGACCGCGCCGGGGATCTCCGCGGCCAGCTCCTGCGAGCTGACACCGACGGTGTTCTGTTCACGCGCGGCGTAAATATCGGCCAGAACGACCTGATCGGCCGTGCGCAGCTCGTCGACAAAGCTCTGGAACAGCGCCTTCGTACGCGAATACGTGTGCGGCTGGAACGCGCAGATCACACGCCGGTAATGCATCAGCCGGACAGCCTGCAAAAGCGCGTGGAGCTCGTTGGGATGGTGGGCATAGTCGTCGTAGACGTCTGCGCCGTGGAAGCTGCCCTTGTATTCGAGCCTGCGGCCCGCGCCGTGGAACTCTGCGAGCGCCGCGGCTGCGGTTTCGCCGGAAATGCCGAATTTCCATGCCACCGCGCAGGCGGCCAGCGCGTTCAGCGCGTTGTGACGGCCAATGACGCCCAGATGCAGGTGCGCATACGGCTGCCCGCCGCAGAAAACGTCAAATTCGCTGAAATCTTCAGAGAAGTTCTTCCCGTACACGTCGTTTTTCGCATCGAAGCCGAATGACAGATACGGCATCCCGGCCAGCGTGTCACGGGTGTTTTTGTCGTCGCCGTTGGCGACGATCAGACCATCTGCCGGGACGAGGGAGGCAAATTTCCGGAACGACCGCTCCACGTCCTGAAGATCCTTGAAAAAGTCCAGATGATCGGCGTCCACGTCGAGAATGACCGCAGCGGTCGGGAAGAAGTTCAGGAACGAATTGCAGTATTCGCAGCTTTCGAGAATGATCGTGTCGCCCTTGCCAACGCGGTGCCCCGCGCCGAGCAGCGGCAGGAAGCCGCCGATCATGATCGTGGGATCGCGGTCTGCCTGCATGAAAATATGCGTCAGCATGGAGGTCGTCGTGGTCTTGCCGTGCGTGCCGGAAACGCAGATGGCGTTTTTGTAGGCCTGCATGATATAGCCCCAGGCCTGCGCCCGCTCGAAAATGGGGATGCCCCTGGCGCGGGCAGCGGCGATCTCGGGGTTGTCGTTGTGCGCGGCAGCCGTGCGGATGAGGCAGTCTGCCCCCTCGATATTCTCGGCCCGGTGACCAATGGAGACTTGAATGCCCTTGGCGATCAGCTCGTCCGTCGAAACGGACGCGTTCATGTCAGAGCCGGAGACCTCCATCCCCATGCGCCGCAGGACAAGCCCCAGCGGCCGCATCGACACGCCGCCGATTCCGACCAGATGGCAGCGCTTGCCGGGGACCAGATATTGCTCGATATGTTGGCAGGAAGGATATTCCATGCAAGGTTCCTCCGAAAAATTTGGATTGCGCACGCGCGGGAGGGCGCGTATAATGAAAACTGACAGCATTATATTATATACGGAAGACGGCAATAAAACAAGAAGAATTTCGGATTTTTGCCGGGAGGACACGCTATGCGGCCGGATGCGATCATCAAAACACTGGAGGACGCCGGGTTTGAGGCCCGGTACGTCGGCGGCTGCGTGCGCGACACGCTGCTGGACCGGCCCATCCACGACTGGGACATCGCCTCGCAGGCGCTGCCGGAGGACGTGCTGCGCCTGTTTCCGCACTGCGTCCCCACCGGCATCCGGCACGGCACCGTGACCGTCCTTCTGGACGGCGTCAGCGCCGAGGTCACGACCTACCGGCTTGACGGCGCATATCACGATGGCCGCCACCCCGATGGGGTGCGCTTTGTGCGCAGTCTCGCGGAGGATCTGGCCCGCCGCGATTTTACGATCAACGCCATGGCGATGGACGAGAGCGGCGCGGTCACCGACCTCTTTGGGGGCCGGGCGGATCTTTCCCGCCGCGTCATCCGCTGCGTCGGCGAGCCGGAAACGCGCTTCCGGGAGGATGCGCTTCGGATGCTGCGCGCGTACCGCTTTGCCGCGCAGCTCGGCTTTTCACTGGACGCGCAGACGCAGGCGGCGATCCGACGCTGCGCGCCGCTCTGCGCGTCGCTCTCCCGCGAGCGGGTGCGGGAGGAGGCGGAGAAGACGCTTCTGTCCGACCGGCCCGAATATTTTGGCCGTATGCTGGCCGAAGGACTTCTGGGCGCCTGCATACGGGCGGAAAATGCCGATTTTTCCGGGCTTTCCGCCCTGCCAAAAACGCCGGAGGCCAGATGGACAGCCGCAAAGCTGCGCTGTCCGGCGTTCGACCCGGCGGCGTTCCGCCTGCCCGCGAAGCTCTGCCGTTTGATTGAGTTGACGGCGCAGACATGGCGCGAGGGCCGGACGGAGGCGGAATGGAAGCGCCTGATCGCGGAGCACGGCTGGGAAACGGCGCATCTGCAGGCGGACCTGCAGCGCACGGACGCCGTCCGGCAGATCGGGCTGCGCGGCGACTGCGTCACGCTGCGCCAGCTCGCCGTCACCGGCGCGGATTTTCCCACGCTTTGCGGCAAAGACGTGGGCCGGATGCTGCACCTGCTGCTAGTATATGCGCTGGAGCACCCCGATCAGAACACCAAAACGCAGCTCCTCGCCGCCGCTCCGTCGCTTTGGCAGGAAGAAAACAAAATCCAAGGTTGACTTTTCCCCCTTCCATCTGCTATAATAGTCCAGCAATGGAGGCTTAGCTCAGCTGGTTAGAGCGCTTGCTTCACACGCAAGAGGTCGACGGTTCGAGTCCGCCAGTCTCCACCATCAAGCTGAACCAAAAAAGATATCAGCGCGAAAAGCCCAGAAGTTTCAACGACTTCCGGGCTTTTTTGCGCCCAATTTTTGAAGTCGGAAAAAAAGATATCAAAAAGGGTTTTGGCAAATTCGATGGACCTGTACCTTTACCCAAGGCTTTTTGAGCCGCTTTTCCGAGAATTTTTCGGGAAAGCGGCTCGCTTTTGCTCTCGGCAAAGTGTAGAATTTCGACTGGCGTTTTTGTTGGTTCTGCCGAATGCGCACTCCAAGCACAGATGGCGGTGCGTTAGCCCGCTGTGCGGCATTTCAGACGTTAAGACTGCAGGCAAGCCCCCCATCCCACTCCAGGACGAAACCACGGCGTATTGGCGATACTGGGACGCGAGAAAGCAAAACACCCGCTGCAACGCAGCGGGTGGTCGTTTATCGGCTGGCTCTCAGCAGAGCATCGGTTTTTAATGTCACACCCATCATGTCTTTGTGGGCTTCGCGGGTATCGCGGCAGAGCGGCGAGAGAAACGTCAGCGCGTTCTGAATGCGGCTCAGATCAGACGCAGAGAGTGTGTTCTCATGCAGATGGCGCAGCACCCGGCGATAGGATTCGCGGAGCTTTGCATCCACGGACGGCTGGAAGAAATAGTTTGAAATCAGTCCGCCGATCAATGCGGCTTCGTTATCGGTGTACTGCATGGTGATTGCCCTCCTCTACGATGTTCACACAACAAACGCGGCAATCATACCACAAGATACTGTACCGGTCTATTCGCAATCTGACGAAATATTGAAATACAAACCAAGATACAAAATGAAGCGGCGTTTCGCGCTCTTATGAAAAGAGGGTTGAAACGCCGCTTTTTTCTTTTCTTAAATTCTGAACCCCAGACGAAGGAGGTCACAAAAATGTCTGTATTCCGTGTTGAGAAAACCAAAGGCTACACGGTCATGTCCAACCACCATCTCCGCAACCATGCGCTTTCCCTCAAAGCCAAGGGGCTGCTCTCGCAGATGCTGTCGCTGCCGGACGATTTGGATTACACGCTGCAGGGTCTCGCGCAGATCAATAAAGAAAGCATCGACGCCATCCGCGAAGCTGTGCGCGAGCTGGAGCGTGCCGGTTACATCAAGCGCAGCCGGGAGCGCGATGAGCGCGGCTGTCTGCGTGAAACCGTCTACACGATCTACAAGCAGCCGCACGCGGAGCCAACGCCGGAAGAACCTGCGCAGGCTTTGCCTACATTGGATAATCCAACATTGGAAAAGCCTATGTTGGAGAAACCTACGTTGGAAAATCCAACGCAATTAAATACTGAGAGTACTAAGAAAAGAAAAAGACAAAGTAAAGACTCATCAATTACCGATTCGATTCCTTTCCCTTCCGGTTTTCCGGACGCTCCCACGCAGAAGCGAACGGAAGCGAAGGAATCGTTTGAACGCTACCGGGACTTGATCTTGGAGAATATTGACTACGACGTTCTGGCAAGTGATCCTCACGTTGACCGGGAGCAGCTTGACGAGATCGCCCAACTGGTACAGGAAACGGTTTGCAGCACCCGCGGCCGTATCCGTGTCGGTGGAAATGACTACCCAGCCGAGGTCGTGCGGTCAAAGCTGCTGAAGCTGAATGGCGAGCATATCCGTTTTGTTATGGACTGCCTGAAACAGAATACAACACGGATTCGGAATATCCGGCAATATCTGCTGACCGTGCTGTTCAACGCGCCAAGTACGATGAGCAGCTATTACACCGCTCTAGTCGCGCATGATATGGCAGCGGCATAATCGTTGAAAACGCAAATCGGGCTGCCCTGCCCCCAAAAAACCAATGTTAAAAGAAAAACCCACAAATAGGAAGGAGATCTCTATGTGAAAGATCAAATTCATATCCATCCTGCTGGTACTGTCAACGCTGCTGACGGTACCGGCTTTTGCTTTTTCCACAGGCTTTACGGACGTGTCCGAGAAAGCCACCTATGCGGAATCTGTTTCTTATCTTGCTGACGCTGGCATTCTAAGAGGTACGGCATCCGGCAGATTCGCACCAAACGAGAAGGTCACGGTCAGCCAGTGGGCGACGATGCTCTGCCGCGCGTTTGACACCGAGCCGGAAGGCGTTTCATGGCAGGAAGTGGGGGCGAATGCTGTCCAGATTGCCATCCGCAGCGGCTGGCTGGAGCCGACAGCAATCAGTGACGCAATTGGTCTTATCTGCCGCGGCGAACTCTATCGGACTGCTTTCTCGGCAGCCGGAATCCCGCTCTACGATGCAACACTTTACGGCCTTGACTGGCTTTCTTCCGGCGAAAATGCTCTGCGTGTCGGCAAAGAGCTTGGGCTTTGTGCTGAGAACAAGACCGCAGCAGACCTCATCACACGCGCCGAAGCCGCACAGCTTCTTCATGCCGTTCTGACACAGACGCTGACCGTTGTAACGCCCGATACGCCGATCACGGTCGAAAACCTGACGCAGTGGAATGTGAACACATTCCTGCTGGAACTCCGCAAAGTCCCACAGCCAATCCTCGACGCTTTCAACGAAAACGGCTGGACGTTCGTGATCGGCACGGAATACCTCACAGAACTCAGCCGCAAGCTCGGCGTGAACTGCATCGGCGCGGCGGTGTACACAGAAAAGCGGATTTACGTTTCCGAAGCCAGCGCAGTCCTGCACGAATTCGGACACTTCCTCGATTGTACAATGGGCTTCCCGCAGGAACACAAGGAGTTATACACGCTCGAAGCCGCATCCGCGCCGATGAAGCAGCACGCCAAGAGCAACAGCCTCGAATACTTTGCGGAATTCTTCGCATACTGGCTTTTCGGCAGCACGCGGACGCTGGCGCAGCTCAAGGAACTGACTCCGGAGACGTATGTGTATTTCGAGTCTTTAGAAATCACGCATTGGTTCTCTGCGTAGTGTAGTGTAGTGCAGTGCAGTCTTAGCCGTGACATGCATCAAATATAAATGCTATCCTTTCAAAGCGTTATTGCGATACTGTCTGGCTGTGATTCCAAATTCGCGTTTATAGGTTTTCGAGAAATGGTTATAGTCTGCGAAGCCTGTCGCTTCAGCGATTGCTGAGACCGACATATTCGTTTCGATCAGTAGCTGATTTGCGTACCGCAGTTTCTGTTGACGAATATATGCGGCAAGGCCACAACCAAGATAGCGCGCTGCGATTGCATAAGACTGCGTACGTCCAACGTGTAAATAAACACAAGCATCTTCAACAGAAATGTGCTCGCTCATATGTTGCTCAATGTAACTGTCCAGTTTTCGTATAAACTCGGATTTAACTGGAGCAACCCATTGCTGACTCAACAGAAACGTCGTTAACGCCTGAAGAACGGTCGCTGCCGCTTTTAATTCCCCCATAGACTTGATTGGAATGTCGTCGATTTCGTGTCCGATTCCGCGGTGCAAACGTTCAGGGAATTGTTTCCGAAGTGCTTCTTTCACTTCGGAGCTGTCTCCCTTCGGAAGAATTTGCCCGAACATGACGTATCCCATTACCCCGGTTTGGTCGCAAATTGGCATAACCGCTTCCAAAAGTCCAGCGTGGCATTGATATAAATACAGGTCTTTCGTTTGCGCACTTTTCTGGCAGCCGCGGCGGTCACATGCTACACATTTCTTGTTAAAGACTGGATCACGACGAATATATGCACAAAAACCGAATCGCTCATTCGGATAGGATTCCAGTTCATGAAAATCATTGTCCATCAATACAATGCGTATTTTGGTCAACGTATAAAAGTCTTTCAGGATTCTATGAACAGACGTTGAGTTCCATTGCAGCACAAAATCACAGCCTTTAACTACAAAATAACAGATATAAATGAATATGAAGACAAAAGCATTATACCAGACCATGTGCATGGATGCAGCGCATCGCACCCCTTGTGCGTTTTTCCGGTCTTCTGAAAGTAGTAATTTGCAGGTGTCAGAATCTTCTGTTCCGTCAGAATCCGCGCGATTTGGCTCGGACCTTTCCCAGCAGCACAGAGGGTAAAAATCTGCCGCACGACCTCTGCCGCTTCCGGGTCGGGCTCGAGATAGTTTTCTGCAGTTTTGGATTTCCGGTACCCATAGGGTGGACGTCCTCCGAGCCATTCGCCGCGCTCGGCCTGCAGCTTTTTCACGGCGCGAACCTTCCGACTCGTGTCCTTTGCGTGGAGTTCGTTCGCCCAGTTGCGGATGGGGTTAAAATCGTTGCTGCTCTCGACCGCAGAATCTACGCCGTCGTTCACTGCGATGAACCGTACATTCTTTTGCGGGAAGTAAATTTCCATGTAGTAACCGACCTGCAGATACTCACGGCCAAGCCGTGATGTGTCTTTTACGATCAAGGTGGACACCTCACCAGCCTCAATCATTTCTACTATCTTCTTCCAACTGGGCCGTTCAAAATTCGTTCCTGAGTAGCCGTCATCCGCAAGGAACAGTGTGTTTTCAAAGCCCTTGGCCTGTGCGTAACTTTCGAGCAGATCTCTTTGATGCAGAATGCTGTTCGATTCGCCAACGCGTTCATCCTCCTGACTGAGTCGCCCATAGAGGACGGTGTATTGTTGTTTTTGGCTTGCCATTGTAACCTCCTTTTCTGTGGGGCAAGCCGGTACGGTACAGCAAGTATACCGCAGTGGCTGGCACAAGTCTATGAGAACCTCACGCGCTGTGCGCTTCTTTTTTCAGTTCCGCATCAATGTATGCGAGCAGCTTGTCCGTTGCCGTCGCAGACGGCTCTGCCGGAAAAACGGATGTGATGCAGAACCGGCGGCTGCCGATCAGCATCTCGCGCTGCCGCGTCACACAATCCGTATCTGCCAATGTTGCTGCATCCCGGAAACTGCTTTCAACATTGCCGTCCTCTGTGCGGCGAAGAATGCCTTGCTCCGGCCTGTAGCCGCCGAGAATGCCGGTGTCTCGATAAATTTCCCATTCTTTCTCCATGTAACTCCTTTCTGCCTCCTGCGCGGGGCTGTTTTCATAGCTGTTGTTCCATCCTACAATCTTCGTGCTCGTCCTCGGCATGGCCGAGGGCGGTTTTCTTTTGCTGCAATTTCTCCCGGCGCTTGCGGTCAATGTGAGTTGGCAGAGCAGCGGCGTCGTGCGGCGGTGCAGCATCCGTCATCTGCTCCACAGCACGGCCAAGGCGCACAGCGCCGCGCACAAGATCACTGCCGCGATTGAGATCCATGCGCAGAGTCGGATTTTCTTCCGTGCTTCCTGCAGCGTATCCGAAAGCTGTTTCTTCGTATCGTTCAGAATCTCGGTCAGGGCGTTCTTCGTACTTTCTGTCAGCGTCTTGCAGTTGGAAGAATACTTCTCGTTCAGGCTCCCAGCCTGTCTCTCGAATTTTTCTGCACTCTCCTGCATTTCGTTCAATGCGGTCTGCGCTTCTTCCTTCGTCAGGAGTGTTTTCAGGTCCGCATCCAGCTGCATCTGCTGCTGAAACAGATCGTGCTGCATTTTGAGCATCGCATTCCAGTTCTTCTCGGTAACCATTACTGCTGGTTCCAGCCGCCGCGCCTCGTCCAGCGACTTCCTGTACTGTGCCGTCAGTTCCGCCGGTGTCAATCTCTGTTCGGTATCCAAATTCCGCCTCCATATTTTCTTTCAAGTATTTTTCTATATGTAATTTGCTGTCACGGCATTTGCGCCCCTCCGGTGTGGTGTAGGTGATGTTCTTGCGGCTGTCCGTCCACGTGGCGTCGTAACCCTCAGAGCGGAGCAAGATCAGAAATTCCTCACGGTTTCCTGCGCAGCGCATACACTCGTCGATCACGCGCATGAGTTCAAACTTCCAACTCTCGCCTTTGGACGCCGTGTAGTATTCCGCGTTGGACATTCCACGCGACTGCCGCTGCTCATCTCTCTGGAATTTCGGCAGCCCCAGTTCTTCACAGATCTGGTCGTTGCGAACGCGCAGCTCCTGAATCTGCTCGTCCGCCATGTGTACCTTCTTACCCGTCTCGAAGTTCACACTGTTGATGATGCAGTGCGAATGGATGTGTTCCCGGTCGACATGCGTGCAGACCAGCACCTCGCAGCCCTCAAAATATCCCGCCAGCTTACGAGCTGCCTCGTGTGCTGCGCGCGGATCGATGTTCACACCTTTCGGGAAGCTTTGCACCATGTGGTAGAACATCACGCCGCCGCCTTTGTGGTGCAGCAGCTTCGTACTCAGAAACTCGTCGAACGCCGTTTCCGGCTGGCAGCCGATGCCGCTGACGAGCTGCTGGCCATCCCAGAGCGTTTTGCTCGTCTGCGACACATATCGCATCACGCTTTTCATGCAGCCGCGTGTCTGTGTGCCTTTTTTGTAGTTCACGAAATGGACAATTGCGATTTCCGACTCACTCCTTCCTGCATCTCCCGCAGGGTGACATTGATTTTTGCAAACTCTTGTGCCGCCGTGTCCAGATTGGCAAACTGCACCTTGCCCATGTTCGCCAGCACAGACAGTTGGTTGAGGTTGTTGCCAATAGCCTTTTGCTGCCGCAGGACTTCTTTCAGACTGTCCATGATGACGATGCGCTTGCCAAGGCAGCAGGCGGTCACATAGTCGCTCATGGACATACCGGCTTTTTGCGCCAATGCCCGGATTTTTTCGCGGTCTTCGGATGCCATGCGGGTGCTGAATTTGATGTCTTTTTTCATATCTTCTCCTATCGTTGATAAAGTGGGTTTGGGCTTCTGCCCAAAACTGTGCGGAAGGCGGGCAGCGGCGTTGCCGCAGACCAGACAAACGCGATGCTGGCTCCTCCCGAATGGGAGAATTTTTCCCCGCTGCGGCGGGGATTCTCTGCGCTGCTCCTGGACTTACCCGCACGTCGGCGCAACGTGGGCTTTTTCTGCCGCGCCGCACACACACTCGCTGTCGGGGCAGAAAGCCGCACACAGCGGCGACACGCGCCTCACGGCGCGGCGCAGGCGCTCGGCCTGCCGGCAGGGTCGATAGGGTCGATGCTTCCCACGGTGGGAAGATCGGCACTTTCGGCACTCCGGAGCGAGATCAGCCGCTTGCCGTTGCTGCGGTAGGTCTTGACCAGAATTCCGTTTTCCCTTAGAGTCTCAACGCTTTCCAGCGCCAGACGGGTTACTTTTTTCGGCGTGATTCCAAGCCTTCCGTCAGGGTCGATCTTTGCGGACAGTGCCGATGGCGTACCAATGTATTCCGGATCGGCACTGAGCAGCGCAGAGAAAAGATGTACGAGCTGAAGCGCAGAAATCTTAGAAGCGTCGGTGCAAGTTTTGCTGTCCGAAAGCAGCTTCCAGATATGATCGTCCTCGCCCAGCTCCAGCTTTAACGTCCGATCTGGGATGTCACGCCCGGTGCAGTGCAGAGTTGCAGCGTTGGCGCTTCGCGCATTCTTTTGCAGCACAGAGGCAGAGTCGGCCGCGCCGCTTAAGCCCGTTGAGCCGGAGATCATGTTCATCGGGTCATCGTCATGGAGCTTGCGCAGATGATGAATTAAGAGAATCGCAATGTGGTGTTTGTCCGCAAGCTGCTTGAGCAGGCCGACGTCCTGATAATCGTTCGCGTACAGATTTCTGTCGCCGCCAGTAGATCGGACGCGCTGCAAGGTGTCGATGACAACGAGTTTCGTCACCGGATGCTCGGCCAAAAACTGCTCGATCTGCTGCTCCAAGCCGTGTTTTAGTGTGTCTGCCAGGATCGCAAAGTGCAGCGTCGGCGGTGCGTCCTCGGTCAGCTCAAAGAGCCGCGACTGGATGCGCCGGTAGGAATCTTCCAGACTGAGGTACAGAACTTCCCCTTGTGTCACGGCAAAATTCCAGAGCGGTCGGCCCTGCGAAACGCACAGGCACAGCCACAGTGCCAGCCAAGACTTGCCGATCTTCGGCGCGCCCGCAAGGATGTGCAGACCCTCCGGGAGCAGTTCCTCTACCAGAAATGGAACCGGTGCGTATGGCGCGCTTTGCAGCTGCTCGGCAGTCACGGTTTCGAGTTTCTTCATTTGTTCACTTCCTTTCGATTTTATCTATTATAGATACATTCTCTACAATCGGATGATAGCACAGCCATTGACATTTCACAATAGGTAATGTATCATTTAAGCACATACACTACACAAGCGAAAATACATTCTCTACAAAGGAGGCGCACGCACATGGGCGTTTTGGGGAAAGATTTATTGGATTTTCATCGGCCGCGCACCAATACGAAGGTGGAGTTCGGCGCTTCCGGCTATTGGGTCGAATCCCATCCGACGATGCAGCCCTACGGCGCTGTGCTGACGGAAATTCTGAATCTTGACGCTGCGCCGTTTCAAGAATTATTGGATCAATATCGGAAGACCGTTGCAGAAAAGGATGCAGAGCAGGCAGCGCGGGCGTTTCAGGCTGTGACAAATGGATTCGCATCTTTACCGCTTTACCGCCTGTATTGGGATGACGTTCAGCTGTTTGCAAGCATGGATGTGCGTAAATTATTCGTGGGAGAAGCGCAGGAAGCGTTCTGCGAATATGTGATGCAGGACGATACGCTGCCACGGTTCATGCAGGAGCAGTTGGACGCTATCCGGCTGATTCAGGAGCGCTATGCGTGGTTTCTGGACGGCATTTTTGCGGGAAAGCCATTTGAAAAGAAAAAGGGCCAGAGAAAAACTTCTCTGGCCCAGCAGATCGAGAAAAAGGGATTGGAGCCGTTTGTCAGCGGCGTCAGCCTTGGCGCAGATTCGAAGGTGGACGCGCCGAAGGTAAACGCGCAATTCTGCATCCGCGGCACTGGGCGCGAGGCGGAGGTGGTCGAAAAAATGTACTTTGACCGGCTGCTGGATTTTATCTATGTAGAATTCATGAAAGGCTTACAGCGCAGCTTCGTTCCGAAGCGCTGCGCCAACTGCGGGCGTTGGTTTTTGCAGACGCCGGGCGCGACCTTTTCCTATTGCGCCGGTCCTGCGCCGGAAGACCCAGGTAAAACCTGCCGGGAGATCGGCGCAGCCAGCAGCTTCAAGGACAAGGTTGCGAACAATGAAGTCTGGCAGGTGCAGCAGCGGGCATACAAGAAATACTACGCGCGCACAATGCGAAAGGACATGACCAAGGCTGAGTTTGAAGCATGGACGCGCGGCGCGGAGCAAAAGAGGGAAGCCGCGCTGGAACCGTATGCACGCGCAGAAAGCGAGGAAGAACGGCAGCGCATCGTGGCTGAAGTGGAAGAAAAACTCAACAGATTATAATGGCATACACGCAAATAACATGACAAAACTGCGACGTTTTCTTCCCCAAGAAACGCCGCAGTTTTGTTTTAGGATTGGATTGGGACAAGCGTATTAACTGGTTGTAGTATAGCAAAGCGCCGCCTGTTTGAGAAGCTCCCCTGGGGGATGTATTTGGATTGCACTTTACCTGCGCTATCATCCCCATGCGGGGTTTTGGATGCAAATTCTCACCGATTTCCGGAACGCAAAACCTCCCCATGGGGTTTGGGCAGGCTATAATTTCACGCAATACACACAAAAGAGAAGATTAAAATTTATATATTCCGACAAATCTTGCTCTAAAAACCTCCCCAGGAGCTTTTTCTGTTTGTCCAATCGCGCTACACTGACAGTATCCTGAAACGGCGAAAATCGCCTAAAGTAAAGAGGAGGAGCAAATCATGGCATGTTTTCTGGTACCGACTGCGGAAGCCATCGTCACGGGTGTCGTTTCCAACGTGGAAAAGAAAAACGAGGTCGCGGTAGAGGGCAAAATCCCGTTCTCCCGCAAGCTCAAGTGGCTGAAGAATATGCTCTGGGGCGGCGCGGCGCTGCTGGCGTATGAGCATGTGTGGCACGGTGAGGTGGTGCCCTGGTTTCCGTTTTTGACGGCTGCCGCAGATCCTGCGGATGCGGCGGTGATGCTGCATGAGATGGCAACCGTCGGCGTGACAATGGCGCTTCTGGTCACAGCGGCATGGGGCTGCATTGCGCTTGCCGCAGACAAGATCGTCAAGCGCGAATCAAATATGACACCCGCTGCGCGATAAGGAGGGCATTTTATGACGCTTCTCACCTGCGTATTTGCGGCAATCATCTGCTCGATTCTGTGGTACAAGCACGCGCCGGACAACACCCTGCGGCTTGGTACGCTGAGTCTCATGTACTGGGGCGCTTCTCTCATGTGGCTTGGCGACGCAATCTTTGAATACGCCGAGCTGCACGAAGCGTTCTTCACGCCGGAACCGATCGATATGCTCAACGATTTCTACCTCGGTCTGTCTGTGGTCGCGCTGGGGCTCATCATCTGGCTCGTGATTCTGCTCGTCAAAGACCCGAAAGGCGCGGTAAAAGCGTCGCTGCTGAAAAAGAAATAAGTGTGAATGCCCTCTGCGCGTATTGCTCGTGCAGAGGGCGTTTTCTATGATCCCCATGGGAGGATATTTTATCCGACTGTTGCCATATTTCACAAAATAGAACCGCAGTTTTCGATATATCATTCAAAAAGCAGGAAAAATTCTCATTGCGATTGCCGCATGGAATCAGAATTTCACCATTTTACCCCCGGAGGGGGTTATGCGCTGCGGAAATCCCTCTCAAATTTCATCCCCCGGGGAGGCTTACGGCACGGCACAAAAAACAGTAAAATATAAAAATCAGAGAGGCGGTGGTGCGCGTGGACGATTGGAATACAGAGCAGAAACATGACCACGACCATGTCCATCCGCACACGCATGACAGTGAGGATGCACACGAACACCCACATACGCATGCGCACGAAGAAGAACACGCGCACAAGCACCCGCACCACCATGAAAACACGAAATATGTTCAGAACCGGCTGGCGCGGGCATCCGGCCATTTACAGCACGTCCGGGCCATGGTCGATGAAGGTGAGGACTGCTCGGATGTTCTGATGCAGTTGTCGGCTGTGATCGGCGCGCTGCAATCCATCGCCAAAGTCATTCTGAAAGACCATCTGGATCACTGCGTGGTAGACGCGGTACAGTCCGGCGATACGCAGACGCTGGAAGATTTCAAAAAAGCGATTGACCGCTATATTCGCTGAGGAGGAACGCCATGATCGACAAGAATTTTGATCCGTGGAAACGGGTGCGCGAATTTCGGCCGGAAGCGCTGTTGCAGGAAAGCCGCGATCTGGTACAGTGGCCGATCAAGCTCTACAAAGCGCCGAAGCTCTCGCCCTATTACCACGGCGGCCATCTGCTCATTGCGGCGGACTGCTCCGCGTTTTCCTATCCCGGTTTTCACGACGCATTGTCAAAGGGGCGGATTCCGCTGATCTGCTGCCCGGAAAACGACTTTGATATTACCGTGAAGCTGGCGGACATTTTCAGTCTCAACGACATTGCAAGCGTCACGATCGTGACCATGGACAAGCCATGCTGCGCGGAGCTCAAGGACATGGTGCTGCGCGCCGTCAAAGCAAGCCGCCTGCCCATCCCCGTGCAGATCACAAATTTATTTGTAGATGCTGAGGAAGTAGACTGATAAAAACAATGCATTACGAGAGAAATACAAAAAAGCAAGTTACTTATCATGTGCCGGATACGGATATCACGATTCCGGCCACCTTAATCTGCGGTCGGGAGTCGGGTGAAACCATCACCATTTCCGCCGGCGTTCACAGCCGGGAGTACATCGGCATTGAGACGCTGATCCGACTGGGGCCGGAACTGACGCCTGAGATGATGCGAGGGACGATCTTGCTGCTGCACTGCTGCAATTATAAAGGCTTTCTTTCACGCAGTTCGGACATCATGCCGCAGGACGGAAAAAATCTGAACCGGGTATTTCCGGGCGCGGCGGACGGCACACCGACACAAAAGCTTGCCGCATTTCTGGAATCGGAAATCATCGGTCATACCGATTATCTGGTTGACCTGCATTCCGGAGGCTTTTGCGAGGCGCTGACTCCGCACGTCTATTACCACGGCGCAGCCGCGCCGAACGTCTGCGCAGTTTCCCGCCGCATTGCAGAGCTAAGCGGTGCAGAATATCTGGTACGCTCTGAGACGAAAAACGGATTTTACAGCCATGCCGGTCAGTGCGGCGTCCCGGCAATCATTCTGGAACGCGGCGGCTGCGGTCTTTTGCAGGAAGAGGAAGTTCAGCAAGATCTTGCGGATGTAAAGAACATTCTCCGTGGACTGGGCTTCTTACAGGATTTACCCGCAAAAATCTTTCCGCACAGGTTGGCACAGAACGGGCACTATCTGAACGCGCCAGCCAGCGGCTGCTGGTATCCGAAAAAACAGCCGGGCGACAGACTCAAGACCGGGGAGCTTTTGGGCGAGATCCGAAGCATTTATGGCGAAACGCTGTTCCGCATTTCCGCAGAAGCAGACGGCGTACTGCTGTATCAGACGGCATCCCTTGGAATCAAAGCCGGAACGCCGATGATCGCATACGCAGAAGTGGAAAAGGAAGTATCACAATGATTTCAGCAATTGAACAAAGAGTACGTCATTACTGGACGCTTCGGTCGCATGATTTTGGAGTCGTGCGGAAAAATGAACTGGATAACGACATGGGGCAGCGGTGGCTGCGTGAGCTGGAAATGCTTCTGCCCAAAAAGAACGGTCTGCGGATTTTGGACGTCGGCACGGGCACCGGCTTTTTTGCGATTTTGTTGTCAGAAGCCGGACACCAGGTCGAGGGCATCGACTTGACACCTGCCATGCTCGATGAGGCGCGGGGTGTCACCGCGCAGCGCGGACTGGATATTGTGTTCCGCGAAATGGACGCGCAAGCGCTTTCTTATGACGACAGCAGCTTCGACGTGCTGCTCAGCCGGAATCTCACATGGACGCTTCCGGAGCCGGAGAAGGCTTACCGGGAGTGGTTCCGTGTTCTGAAGCCCGGCGGAATGCTTTTGAATTTTGATGCGGACTACGCCGCAAACGTGCGCAGCCGCAGCACACAAAACTGCAAGGTTTCGCCGGACAGTCCCTATGGGCATATCGGCATGACAGACGCCTTGCAGCGTGAAAACGATGAAATCACGCTGCGCATGGACATCGGGCAGGTGCGTCCGGCGTGGGATGTGTGCGTTCTTCGAAAAATCGGGTTTTCGGAGTGCAAAACAGACCTGAGCGTCGGCAAGCGCATTCTTGGAGCGCTTGATCTGACACACGCGCCGATGTTCGGCATTTACGCAAAAAAATCCTGATATGACACGGAGGAACGGTAGTATGACACAGTTTGCAACCTACGAAGAAGAAAATATACACTACTGGACGAATCGCGCCTCCGGTTATTCTGCGGTCAATCAGGAGGAACTGGCGTCTGACCAGAAATCCGTCTGGCGAAGCGTGATCTGCCGGAAAATTTCCGCGCACCTTCCCGGAAAACGTCCGGAGGAGATCCGGGTTCTGGACGTCGGAACGGGACCGGGCTTTTTTGCCATCCTTCTGGCGGAGCTCGGCTATCAGGTGACGGCGGTAGACTATACCGCCTCCATGCTGGACGAGGCGCGTCACAATGCGGGAACGCTTGCAAGGCAGATTTGCTTCCGGCAGATGAATGCCGAGGAGCTGAGCTTTGCAGCATCGTCGTTCGACGTACTGGTGACCAGAAATGTTACCTGGAATCTACATGAGCCGGAAAAAGCCTATGCGCAGTGGACGCGGGTATTGAAGCCCGGCGGCGTACTTCTGAACTTTGACGCCAACTGGTATCGCTATCTGTGGGACGAGGCTGCGCAGACGGCGCACGCGCAGGACCGAGCAAATCTTCTTGATTCCGACGTGCGCGATGAGACGGCCGGAACCGACGTTTCCGCCATGGAAGCCATCGCCCGGCAGGCGCCGCTCTCCAGCCTCCAGCGCCCGGCGTGGGATCTGGACGTCCTGCACGGACTTGGGATGCAGGCGGCCGCAGATACAGAGGTCTGGAAGCAGGTCTGGACAAAAGAGGAGCGCATCAATAACGCATCGACACCGATGTTTCTGGTGGAGGCGCGAAAATGTCCGCTGCTCCAGTAAGGAGAAGCTGTGAAAAAATATATTCTGAAACGTTTTTTGCAGCTCATTCCGGTGCTGCTTGGCATTACGTTTTTATCCTTTGCCATGATGCGCGTCGCGGGCAGCGACGCGATCACAGAGCTTTACGGAGACAAGGGCGCGGTCGCGCAGGAGGTCATCGACGCCAAGCGGGCAGAGCTGGGGCTTGACCAACCGTTTCTGACGCAGTATTTTGCGTGGCTTGGCGGCCTTCTGACCGGTGATATGGGCGTGAGCTATGTCTCCGGACGCAATGTATTCGGGACCTTTGTTTCCAAGCTCCCGGCGACGCTGCTTCTGACGGCGCTTTCCATCGTGGCAACCGTTCTGATCTCCATCCCGCTGGGCGTTCTGGCGGCGGTGCGGCATGATAAATTTACGGACTACTTTCTGCGCTTTTTCAGCTTTGTCGGCAACGCGCTGCCGAATTTTTTTGTGGCGCTGCTGCTGATGCAGGTGTTTTCGATTCATTGGAAGCTCTTCCCCGTCATTTCCAGCGGCACTACGCTGCAAAGTGCCGTTCTTCCGACGCTGACGCTGGCAGTTGCCATGTCAGCAAAGTATATGCGTCAGGTTCGCGCGACCGTTCTGGAAGAACTGAACAAGGACTATGTCACGGGGGCAAAGGCACGCGGTATTCGCGGGCGCGTGGTTCTCTGGAAGAGCGTGCTGAAATCCTCCATGCTGACGATCATCACGCTGCTGGCGCTTTCCATCGGGAGCCTTCTCGGCGGCACGGCAATCATTGAAAGTATTTTTATGTGGGACGGCGTCGGCAAGCTGGCCGTAGACGCCATCACCATGCGCGATTATCCGCTCATTCAGGCATATGTGGTGTGGATGGCAATCATCTATGTGATGGTGAACCTGATCACCGATCTTCTTTACCATGCGCTTGACCCGCGGATTCGTCTGGGGGTGAGCGAAGGATGAAGAAACCGACGACCCGAAAGCAGAAAATTCGCCGCAGCAATGTGAGGGCGCGGCTGATCATTTTCGGCACGCTCGCCGTGCTTCTGATCCTGTTTTCAATTTTCTCGGAATATCTGACCCCGTATGATCCCTATTTTCAGGATTTGAGCATTGCCAAGTCCCCGCCGTCGGCTGAGCATCTTCTCGGCACCGACCGCTATGGGCGCGATATGCTCTCGCGTGTAATGGTGGGCAGCCGGACAAGCATTTTCTCCACGCTTCTGCTTGTTGCAGTCATCACGACGCTCGGAACGGCAGTCGGCGTATTTTGTGGATGGAGAGGCGGATGGCTGGACACGGTTCTCATGCGCATTTCCGATATGTTCCTCGCGTTTCCGGGGTTGGTGTTCGCGCTGGCTGTGGCGGGTGTTCTTGGCGGCGGACTGCAAAACGCGATTATTGCGTTGGCAGCGATCTCATGGCCCAAATATGCGCGCATTGCCAGAAGTCAGACGCTCGCCCAGAAGGAAACGGTCTGGATGAGGGCGGCGAAGCTTTCTGGCAGCAGTCCGGGGAAGCTCATCTTCAAGCACATTCTGCCGAATATCCTGGGACCGATTCTGGTGACCTCCATGCTCGACATCGGCACCATGATGATGGAACTGGCTGCACTGAGCTTTCTCGGCCTTGGCGCGAAGCCGCCCACGGCGGAGTGGGGCAGCATGATGAGCGACACGCGCAGCCTGATGAGCACCTCACCGTGGATTACATTCTCCCCCGGCATTGCGATTTTTATCTCTGTCATGGTGTTCAATCTGCTGGGCGACACAATCCGGGACTATGCAGACCCCAAAAACCGTGGGAGGTGAGGCAATGGAAGAATTGCTGCGATACGATCAGATCGACATTTCTTACAACGGCACACCTGCTGTGCAGAATATCAGCTTCACGCTCGATCAGGGAGAAATCCTCGGAATTGTGGGCGAAAGCGGCTGCGGAAAATCCACACTGCTCAAGGCCGCAATGGGCCTTCTTGGAAGCGCCGGCGCAGTTACCCGAGGCGATATTCTCTACAAGGGAGAGAATCTTCTCGATTTGCCGGAGAAGAAGCTGCGCCTTTTGAACGGGCCGGAGCTCGGCATGATCTTTCAGAGCGCGGGCAGCTCGTTCTGCCCCATCCGCACAGTGGGCGCACAGCTCTATGAAATGATGAAAGAGCACGGCGCGGTTTCACGAAAGGAATTTCAGGCGCAGGCGCTGGAGCTTCTCGGAAAGCTCGGATTTGATGACGGAATGCGGATTCTGAAAAGCTACCCGTTTGAACTTTCCGGCGGGATGCAGCAGCGCGTCGGGATCGCGGCAGCCATGCTGCTGCATCCGAGTATCCTGCTTGCCGACGAACCGACGGCTGCGCTGGATGTGTCCGTTCAGAAGCAGGTTCTAGAGGAGCTGCTTTTCCTCCGAAACGCCTTCGACACCGCTATTTTGCTGGTGACGCACAACATCGGCATCATCCGCATGATGGCAGATCAGGTGCTTATCCTGCAAAACGGCAGGATGGTCGAATACGGAAGCACGCAGACTGTTCTGGAGCATCCGCAGGCGGAATACACGCGGCAGCTGCTCACTGCTGTGCCGAAGCTGAGGAGGGCGTGAGATGGAACCGATTTTAAGCGTTCATGATCTGACGAAGGCCTTTTCCCGCCCTGGACAAACGGAGCTGACCGCAGTCAACCATATCAGTTTTGACCTGATGCCGGGCGAGTGCCTTGGCATCATTGGCGAAAGCGGCAGCGGCAAGAGCACAACGGTAAACCTCATCACACGGCTTCTGGACGCAACCGCCGGAACCATCCTTCTGGACGGTGAGGACATCACCGGAATTACAGGAAAAGCGCTGCGTGCCGCCTACCGGAAGATGCAGATGGTATTCCAGACACCGACCGACTCCTTTGACCCGCGCCGCACACTGGGCGACGGCATTGGCGAGAGCCTTCGCAACGGCGGGATGACGAAAAAAGAAGCGGCGGCAGAAGCTGCGCGGCTGCTTGAACGCTGCGGACTGAGCGCTGATTTTGCTGCACGCTATCCGCACGAGGTCAGCGGCGGGCAGTGCCAGCGCGCAGCGATCGCCCGGGCGCTGGCCGTGAAGCCGAAACTGCTGATCTGTGATGAGGCAACTTCTGCGCTGGACGTGACCATCCAGAAGGAGATTCTGGAGCTTCTGAACACGCTCCGCCGGGAACAGGGAACGGCGCTCTCGATCCTGTTTATCTGTCACGATATTTCGCTGGTACAGCAGTTCTGCGACCGCGTGCTGGTGATGTATCACGGCGACATTGTGGAGCAGGGCACGCCGGACGAGGTGATCTGCCATCCGCAGAATGACTATACAAAGCGGCTCATTGACAGCGTTTTGTAATCAACACAGTGAACTGCCGAGCATTCGGCTGAATATCACAAATTACGAAAGGAAAGAGAAAAAATGAAAAAAACGATTTCGCTTCTGCTGATCCTGTGCCTGACGCTTGCGCTTCTGGCCGGATGCAGCGGAAAGACCGCAGCGCCGGCTGATGAACAGGCCGGAACGACCGAGGCGCAGACTTCTCAGGAAGCTTCTGCACAAGAGGAACCGGCGCAGACTGAACCTGCCGCAAAGAAGACCATGGTCATTGGCGATACCACGTTCAACTCGGAAAACTGGGAAGAGACTGTTGACCCCCACCGCACCTACAACGGCTGGGCCTGCATTCGCTACGGTATTGGCGAAACGCTGGTTCACTATACAGACAGCATGGAACTCGAACCGTGGCTGGCAAAGTCATGGGAAAATGACGGCAGTCTGACATGGACGATTATCCTGCAGGACAATGTTACGTTCTCCAACGGCCGGGCCATGGACGCGGAGGCAGTCAAGCAGTGCTTTGAGCATCTGCTGGAAAACCATGACCGCGCGCCCGGAGACACCAAAATTGCGGACATGCAGGCCGATGGCCAGACGCTCACCATTACCACCAGCGAACCAAATCCGGCACTCATGAACTATCTGGGCGACCCCTACGGCTGCATCATTGATGTGGATGCAAGTGATTTTGATACCGGCGTCGTGGTTGGCACGGGTCCCTATGTCGTGAAGGAAATGGTCACGGACGATCATCTGACACTGACGAAGAATGAAACCTACTGGAACGGCACGCCGAAGATCGACGAGCTGACCATCCGCACGCTTTCCAACGGCGACACGCTCTCTGCGGCGCTGCAGGCCGGGGACATTGACGCCGCCTACGGTATGGCGTATGAGGCGTATCCCAACTTTGAAAACGACAATTATCAGTTCTCCAGCATTCAGACCTCCCGCGCATTCTTTGGCTCGATGAACATGACAAGCAGCATCATTCAGGACCCGGCAGTCCGCAAGGCCATTGCCATGGGCATTGACAAGCAGGGCTTCGTTGCCGCGCTGCTGGACGGTCACGGTGTACCCGCGAACGGTGCGTTCCCGGATGGCTTTGCAGGCTTCGGCGGCGAGAATATCACAACCGAAAGCTATGATCCGGAAGGCGCAAAGCAGCTACTGGAGGATGCCGGCTGGACGGACACTGACGGCGATGGTATCCGCGAAAAGGACGGCGTAAAGCTGACCATCCGCTGGCTGACCTATCCCAGCCGGCAGGAGCTTCCGCTGCTGGCGGAATCCGCGCAGGCCACGCTCAAGGAGATCGGCATCGATGTGGACATCAACTGCACCGCAAACCGCCGGGAGTTCCTTGCCGATATGACGAGCTGGGATATTTACGCCTCGGCAATGGTCACCGCTCCTTCCGGCGACCCGCAGTATTTCTTCACATCCTGCTGTGTCCCCGGCATGAGCTATAATTTTGGCGCATACGAGAATGAAGAAGTAAACGCCATGATCGATGAACTGGCGACCGAGTTTGATACCGACAAACGCGCCGAGCTGGCCGTCAAGCTTCAGCAGGCAATTCTCGATGACAATGCCTATGTGTTCTGCTCGTTCCTTCAGATGAACATGATCTCCAAGAGCACGGTTACCGGCTATACCGCCCACGCCTGCGACTATTATCAGGTCACGGCAGAGCTTGACATCAACGAGTGAGCCGCATAGCAAATGTATTCTGAAATTCAGAATCTTTAGAAGAATCGGCAGCAGTCCTTTCGACTGCTGCCGATTTGCAACATATGCGATGAATACGCTGGAAATATTTATTTTCGTATGCGTGTCGCAGCCTGACGACTATTTGACTACTACCACCCACAATTCCAGAAAAACCGTTTTGCCCAGTGTTTTCAAGGCATTTGAGAAAGTTCGGTAATTTGCTGCAAACCCGGTAAAAACCCGCAAGCCCTTGAAAACACAGCACTTTATCAGGATACGCCTGAAAACTCCGACCGTCGACATTGCTCCTGTCAAGCTCTATCCTTATGTAAAAAAGCAAGACGCAAACTCAAATGCATGAGCTTGCGTCTTGCTTTTGCCCGTACCAGCTGTACCCCTATGACACATTGTGTACCTATGGGGTGAAACAGTTGAAACTTCTGGGCTTTTCGCAGCGGCATCTTTTTTGGTGCAGCTTGATGTGCTTTCACTACACTATAGATGAACTCTGGAAATTGCCGATGCGGAGCATTTTTATAAAAAATGATGGTATGGCGCTCTATAGAATCAGTTCAGGCGGCGATACTCGATTTTATATTCTGTAGGCGATAGTTCCGCTTGATATACCGCAATGGGCGATGTTTCAGAACTGATCCGGTCACAAATTTCCTGTATGTTTTTCCGAATCTCCGGATGGATTCTGTAACCAAGGTATACCGCCGAAATACACTTGAAGCCGATGTTTCCTCCATAGAGAATTTCATCATCAAAATCGTACATTTGCTTTCTCGAATAAATGATTCTCCACTCTTTTTCATATTCCCAATCTTTGCTCTTTACCATGAACAAAGGCAAAATGTCATCCAGAGGCTCATCGCCAGAATACTTGTTGTGATCATGAATATCTGCATTAAGAACTGCAAGACTTTGAGCCAAGGATTTGAGATTTCTTACCGGTTGCCGCTTATTGCGATATACGATTGGGAATAGATGCCCTATTGGATCAAACAAACTACAGTTCTCTGGCATCAATTTTTGAAGGTCGTATTCGACACAGAAACCTTTATGTTGCTGTGCATAATGGCTCCACATCAACAAGTCTGCATTCGTTTCCGAAAAGCAGACCATATAAGATAGGTTTTTCAAGTCCTGAAGCTTTGCGTATGATATATTATCTAAGGATTTTGGCATTCCTTCAAAGACATCGTTCATCACTCCATTACAGGACAGATGAATCGTCTGTGTTTCGATGTTCCTTATGTTGAAATAATCAGGCGGCATATAGCGATATAATTTGAAATTCGGACATTCAGCCAACCACGCTTTTAAACGAAATTTTGGCAGATCACATACGTCATCATCCGTTGTTTCTTCGTCCCAACTATCCAGTATTTCTTCTAACTCGGCGCGCCAATTCACTTCCATATTAACTCCTTAACAACGCGCATAGCGTAGGTAGGCTTGATAATCTCCAGGCATGGGATTGCAGCGTAGGCAGTATTCGTAATGTTCTGTTTCTACGACGTAGC
>ERZ856578.2953-NODE-2953-length-26700-cov-4.617098_pt1 | contig 26700 bp, 26 predicted proteins | sample MGYA00514384_ERZ856578 | MGnify/ENA primary metagenome ERZ856578 (study PRJEB29103, sample SAMN06111958) | human gut metagenome | biome: human gut; feature: ankylosing spondylitis patient; material: healthy_person | host: Homo sapiens | place: China:Hangzhou... | reverse complement strand
AAATCTGCGTCTGGGACATATAACAGCAAAACGACCTTTTCCAAAAGGTCTTTTTGTGTTAAAATAAATGGGATAATAATATAGAGATTAGGTTTGCGGGAGGTAAGGATGGAACCGATTTATAAAAGAGTGCTGCTCAAGATCAGCGGTGAGGCGCTTGCGGGCAGTGACCATTTTGGCATCAGTGAAGAAATGACGCGCAAGGTCGCCAAGGAGGTCAAGCAGATCCACGAGCTGGGTGTGGAGATCGCCATTGTCGTCGGGGGCGGCAACTTCTGGCGCGGACGTACGAGCAAGGACATGGACCGGGCTACGGCAGACTATATGGGCATGCTGGCGACGGTCATGAATTCCCTGGCGCTGCAGGACGCGTTTCTGGCACTCGGGGTTCCGGCGAAGGTACAGACGGCAATCGAAATGAAAGAGGTCGCGGAGCCGTACGCAAGGCGCAGAGCGCTGAGTCATCTGGAACACGGCGACATCGTGATTTTCGGTGCGGGCACCGGCAATCCTTTCTTCTCGACAGATACAGCGGCAGCGCTCCGGGCGGCGGAGATCGAAGCAGACGTGATTCTGCTCGCCAAGAATGTTGACGGTGTGTACGACAGCGACCCGGCAACGAATCCGCAGGCGGTACGGTTCGACGAACTGACGCATATGGAGGTGGTCGAAAAAGATCTCAAGGTCATGGATCTGACCGCAGCGACCCTTTGCAAGGACAACAACATCATGATCCACGTTTTCGCCATCGCAGAGGAAGGCAATGTGGTCAAGGCGATCGCAGGCGAAAAAATCGGAACGATCATCAAATAAAAACGAGAGAATGTAATCACAAGTGATATAGGAGGAAAACCCATGGAAAAGACAAAAAAGAATCTGGACGAAAGAAGCAAAAAAACGATAGCCATTTTAAAAGAGGATCTGAATACGGTCAGAGCAGGCAGAGCGAATCCGGCGCTTTTGGACAAGGTCATGGTGGACTACTACGGTTCCCCGACACCGCTGAAAAATCTGGCGAATATCTCTGTACCGGATCCGAGAACCCTGCTGATCGCGCCGTTTGATCCGAAGTCCATCGCGGAGATTGAGAAGGCGATCAATGTCGCAAACATCGGCATCAATCCGTCCAATGACGGCAAGGCAGTCAGACTGGTGATCCCGCAGGTCACAGAGGAACGCAGAAAGGAGCTGACCAAGACCGTTAAGAAGATGGGCGAGGACAGCAAGGTCGCGATTCGCAATCTCAGAAGAGAAGCCAATGACGAGATGAAGAAGCTCGAAAAGAATCACGAAATCACCGAGGATGAGCTCAAAAAAGCGCTGGACGATATCCAGAAGGCAACTGATAAGACGACGAAGGAGATCGACGATATCATCGCTGCCAAGGACAAGGAAATCATGGAAGTATAGGCTCATTTCCGGACAGAATAACAGCATAGAAAAAGAGATAGTGTGGCTGCCGACGGGAGCCACACTGTTTGTAGGAGAGACAATGAATGAAGCAGTGAAGATGCCGCAGCACGTTGCCATCATCATGGACGGCAACGGGCGCTGGGCAGCGCAGCACAAGGTCAGCAGACTGCAGGGGCATAACCGCGGCATGCTGGTGATGAAGGAGATCATCAAAAAGGCCGATGTGATGGGGATCCGCCACCTGACAGTCTACGCGTTTTCGACAGAAAACTGGAAACGCTCGCAGGAGGAGGTCGGCGGGATTTTTAATCTTTTGGTCAAATTTGTCGGCAGTGAACTGGCGGAGCTGGACCAAAACAATGTCAAGGTACACATCTTAGGTGACTATACCAAGGTGCCGGATGCGGCAGTCAGGAGTATCGAAAAAGCACTGCAGACTACGTCGAGCAATACAGGTCTGCGGTTTCATATCGCCTTAAATTACGGCAGCCGGGCGGAGATGACCCGCGGCGTGCGAAAGCTCTGCGCGGCGGTGCGAAGCGGTACGCTCGCGCCGGAGGACATCGACGAAAAAGTAATTTCGGAGAGCCTCTATACGGGTGCGGAGAACGGCAATGTGCCGGACCCGGATCTGATTATCCGTACAAGTGGGGAACAACGGCTCTCTAATTTCCTGCTTTGGCAGGCGGCATACAGCGAGTTTATGTTTACGGACACGCTGTGGCCGGACTTCACGCCGGAGGAATTCGAGAAGATGATAACGGAATTTACACATAGAGATCGCAGATTTGGCGGAAGATAAAGGGGAGGTTACGAATGAAAACAAGAATTATTTCGGCATGTGTGATGCTGCCGCTTTTGATTTTGGTCTATCTGGGCGGGTATCCGCTGATGGCAGCGGCTTTCCTGGTCGGCGCGATCGGCCTGCATGAATTTTACCATGGCTTTGAAGCCGCCGGAACGAAACCATGCATGGCGATCGGCTATACGGCGCTGGTCGCGCTGTATGCGCTGAATCTGGCGTTTCCGTCAGATCTGCGCTTTGTGATGGTATGGATCGTGCTGGTCGTGATGGCCTCGATGATCTACGGCTTCAATGTAGAGGAACGAAAGCTGCAGGATATGACAGCGACCCTGCTGGGTGTGTTATATGTTGTATTCTTTTCTTTCCATATCGTGCTGATCGATCAGACTGCGGACAGCGATCTGATCTGGCTGGTATTTTTGGCGGCATTCGGTACAGATATCATGGCGTACTTTGTGGGCATGGCGATCGGCAAGCATAAGCTCTGCCCGCATCTGAGCCCGAAAAAGAGCAAGGAGGGCGCAGTCGGCGGCGTACTCGGCAGTGTGCTGTTTTGCGGTATCTTCGCGTATTTCGTGAAGCCGGATATGCTCGCGGAGTGCCTGGTGATCGCGGTGGTCGGCAGCGTGGTTGCGCAGTTTGGCGATCTGGCTGCGTCGGCGTTCAAACGGCAGATGGGCATCAAGGACTACGGCAATCTGATTCCGGGGCATGGCGGCATTCTGGACCGCTTCGACAGCGTGCTGTTTACCGCGCCGATGATTTACTACTGCATTTTGTTCGTCAATGAAATGTAAAGCATCGAAAGCGCGGCGCATAAGCGGCGGCGCGGCAGTTCGCGCGGTGCAAAGCAAAATTTAGAACTGAGGACATGATAGCATGAGGAAAAAAAAGATCACGATTCTAGGCAGTACCGGATCGATCGGTACGCAGACTTTAGAGGTCATTGCTGCTAATCCCGATCGATTTTGTGTGACAGCGCTGACCTGCGGCAGGAATACCGCGCTTTTGGCGAAGCAGATCGCGGCGTTTTGTCCGCAGCTCGCGGTTACCGAGCGGAGAGAGGACGCGCTCGCGCTGGCGGCGCAGTTTCCGCAGGTCACGTTCCTGCATGGCAGGGAGGGCTTGATCGCGGCGGCGACCGCGGACTGTGACATGGTGATGAACGCGTTGATGGGAATGCGCGGGCTGGAACCGACCTATCACGCGATTTTGGCAGGCAAGGATATTGCACTCGCCAACAAGGAGACGCTGGTGGCGGGCGGGCAGCTGATTATGGAGGCGGCAGCCAAAAGCAGCGTGCAGCTGCTGCCGGTGGACAGCGAGCACAGCGCGATTTTTCAGTGCCTGGAGGGCAATCGGAACCGTCCGATTAAAAAAATACTCTTGACAGCGAGCGGCGGTCCGTTTCGCGGATTTTCGCGGGAGCAGCTTGCGTATGTGACGCTGGCGCAGGCGCTGCGCCATCCGAACTGGCACATGGGCGCGAAGATCACGATCGATTCGGCGACCATGATGAACAAAGGTCTGGAGGTCATCGAAGCGAGGTGGCTGTTCGATGTGCCGGCAGATCAGATCCAGGTGCTGGTGCATCCGCAGAGCATTTTACACTCGGCGGTGGAGTTTGCGGACAATTCTGTGATCGGTCAGATGGGCGTGCCGGATATGCGGATTCCGATCAGTCTGGCATTGGGTTATCCGGAGCGGCTTGCGAATCCGGATGCGCCGCTGGATTTTTTCGGCGCGGGTAGTTGTTTGACCTTTGCGCAGCCGGACATGGATACCTTCCGCTGTCTTGCGCTGGCTTATGATGCGATACAGACGGGGGGTAGCTGTCCGCTGGTGCTGAACGCAGCCAACGAAGTGCTGGTGGATGCCTTTTTGCATGAAGCTGTCAGATTTACGGATATTCCGCAAAAACTGGAGCAGCTTCTATCGCGGCATACGCCGACATATCATTTAGATTTAGAGGGGATTTTGGATCTTGACCGCCAGACGCGTGCCAGGACGCGAGAGCTTTTGTGAGCATGGACTGCGGCTGCGGCGGGAATCGGCGTCTGCAGTGCGGCGTGGATCGTGCACAGAAGGGTGTGCGCAGGGTTTGACGGCAAGGAAATGAGAAAAAGAATGGAGACTGGAATATGAAAACAGCAATTTTGACGATTGTGCTGTTCTGCATTATGATTTTTCCGCATGAGCTGGGGCATTTTCTGGCGGCGAAAAAGATGGGCGTGCAGGTCAATGAATTCGCGTTCGGCATGGGGCCGACAATCTGGAAGAAACAGCGGGGCGAAACGCTGCACAGCATTCGTCTGTTTCCGATCGGCGGCTTTTGCGCCATGGAGGGCGAGGACGAAGATTCGGATAATCCGCGCGCGTTCGGGCGCAAGAAGCCCTGGCAGAGGATCATGATCCTGGCGGCGGGTTCGTTTATGAATCTGGTGTGTGCGCTGGTCATTTCGTGGGTGCTGGTCGGTATGCTGGGCTTTACGACCACGACGATCGGCGAGGTCGCTGCGGATAGTCCGGCGATGCAGGCAGGTCTTGCGGCAGGAGACAAGATCGTGCGTATCGATGAGACAGAGATCAAGACGTGGAATGATGTCAGCGCGGCAATCGCGGCAGCTGAGGGCAAGCCGCTGTCGTTTACGGTGCAGTCCGATGGGGAGGCACGTGATTTGACGATCACACCGCAGCTGATGCGCACGCAGGACGCGAACGGACAGGAAATGCAGTATTACGCAGTCGGCATCACCTGCAGGATCAGTCACAATCCGCTGAAAGCGATAACGGCGGGTACACAGGCGACTTGGAACATGATGAAAAGTATGTTTACGGCGCTTGGAGATCTGGCGTCCGGCAGAGCCGATGCGGATGATCTTTCAGGTCCGGTCGGCATGGTGCAGATGGTCAGCAGAACGAGTGAATACGGCTGGTCGTATTACGGATTTTTGACCATTCTGATCTGTTTAAATCTGGCGGTCATCAATATGCTGCCGCTGCCGGCACTGGATGGCGGGCGCATCATTTTCGTGCTGTTTACGATGATTACAGGCAGGAAGGTCAGCGAAAGGGTCGAGGGTACGGTGCATATCATCGGGCTGGTGCTGCTGATGGGACTGATGATTTATGTGACGAAAAACGATATTTTCCGCCTGATCGGCTAGGCGCGCGGGATGAGAGACAGAAGCCGGGAATCGGAGAAGCTGACCGAAGAAGGAATCGAAGGAGGCGCATATGACGCATATGAAAAGAAACGAAACGAGACAGGTGCGGTGCGGCGATGTGCTGATCGGCGGCGGCGCGCCGGTCAGTATCCAGTCGATGACCAATGTGGATTCCCGCGACGCGCACGCGTTGACGGAGCAGATTGCGCGGCTTGCGGACGCGGGCTGCCAGATCGTCAGAATTTCCGTACCGGACGCGGAAGCCGCGGAGGTCTTTGGCAGGGTGAAACGGAAATTCGCGCATGTGCCGCTGGTTGCGGACATTCACTTTGACTATCGGATGGCGCTCGAAGCGATCCGGCAGGGCGCGGATAAGATTCGCATCAATCCGGGCAATATCGGCGATGCGGCACGCGTGCGCGCGGTGGTGCAGGCAGCGAAGGAGCGGGAGATTCCGATTCGCGCGGGCGTCAATTCCGGTTCTCTCGAAAAGCCGATTTTAACAAAATACGGCGGCGTGACCGCCGCGGCTTTGGCAGAGAGTGCCCTATACAATCTGAAGCTGATCGAGGACCTTGGCTATGACAGACTCGTGGTTTCTCTAAAATCCTCAGATGTGGCAATGAACTATGAAGCCCATCAGCTTTTGGCTGCGCAGACGGACGTACCGGTACACATCGGCATTACTGAGGCGGGTACGCCGCATCGCGGCAAGCTGAAATCAGCAATCGGCATCGGCTCGCTGCTGCTCTCCGGTATCGGGGATACGATGCGGGTTTCGCTGACGGCAGACCCGGTGGAGGAGGTATTCTTTGCGGGGGAGATTCTGCGCACCTTGGGTCTGCGTGCATCTTCCATCGATTTGGTGTCCTGTCCGACCTGCGGCAGAACCAGGATTGACTTGGAGGCGCTGGCCCATGCAGTCGAGGCGCGGCTTGCACCGCTGGAGGAGGCTTTACGCGCTAAGGGTCACCCGTCGATCAAGGTGGCAGTCATGGGCTGCGCGGTCAACGGACCGGGCGAGGCGAAGGAGGCGGACTTCGGCGTGGCCGGGGGCGACGGCAAGGGTCTGCTGTTTGCGCATGGAGAAATCGTCAAAACGGCTGTGCCGGAGGCGGCGCTGGCGGATGAATTGTTAGCATTGATACAAGAGAGAATTTTTTCGGCATGAGACAACTGATTGAAGATGCGCTGAGCTGGGACGAGCTTGGCGAGGTACATAGAGGTGAATATCAATTTGAGATCGGCAAGGGGATGCTGCACCGCGAGGCGGGCAGGCTGACGCTGCCGATCACTTGCAATTTCGTGATGCCGTTCGCGGACTGCGAAAAGGTCAAAGCGGTGATTTTGCACAAGCTCGACATGCTCAAGGAGGTCGAGCTGGATTTTTCGTACCGCGATTTTGTGATGTCCGCGGAGGAGGCAGCCAGACTGTATGTCCCGCATATGGTGCGGATTCTCAACGGCTCGTATTTGGCAATTACCAAGGCAATTGTCGAAAACCGTGTCGGCGTCAGAGCCGGACGTCTTTTTTGTCCGGTGCTCGGCAAGGTCGCAGCGGCGCAGCTCAATGAGAAGGTCGCGCAGAAGTTCCGCGAGATGCTTAAGGACACCTTTGGTTTTGACATGGAAATTGTCTTTGAAAATGACGAGGCGCTGCTGGAGGAAAGCTTGCGCGCGTTCCGCGAGAGCGAGGCGAAGGATATCGAGCGCTCGATGCAGGAGTATCGGGAAGTGCTCAAGACGCGGGCGAAGGAAAGACCGCAGACGGCAGACAGCGGCGCAAGCGGCGGCTTCGGCGGCGGAAGCAACGGCGGCGGCTTTGGCGGCAAAGGACAGGGCGGCGGCTGGAAACGCAAGGAAAAGGAGCTGCCTGCCGAGGGCAACCGCATCATGGGGCGCGGCATTCCGGGCGGGAAGACGGCGGCGCTGCGGGAGATTGCACCGGAGCTGGGTACGGTCGTGCTGGAGGGTGTGCTGTTCCGCAAGTCGGAGCGCGTCATCAAAAGCGGGAATTATCTCGTCTCGCTGCTGATCACTGACAACAAGACGACGATCTGCGCCAAGGCGTTCGTCAGCGAGAATAAATGGAAGGAAATCGACGAACTGCTTAAACCCGGTGACGGGGTCAAGCTGCGCGGTGAAGTGCAGTGGGATACCTTTGAGAATATGAATACGGTCATGTTCAAGGATCTCGAAAAGACCGACCGCGCGATCGGTCGCGAGGACACCTGGGAGAACGGCAGGCGTGTCGAACTGCATATCCACTCCAAGATGAGCCAGATGGATGGCTTCAACGAAGCCAAGGACATCGTGGCGATGGCAGCCAAGTGGGGACAGCCGGCGGTCGCGGTGACCGATCATGGCGTGGTGCAGGCGTTCCCGGATTGCGCGGCGGAGGCAAAAAAGCAAGGCGAAAAAGGTCGCGAGATCAAGGTCATCTACGGCATGGAGGGCTATGTGTTCGACGACGCAGACTGCGTGCAGGAGGACGGCAGCATTGATTACAAGAGCAAGCCGACCCATCACATCATCATTCTGGCAAAGACGCAGGAGGGGCTGAAGAATGTTTATAAGCTGGTGTCGTATGCGCACCTGGATTATTACTATAAAAAGCCGCGGCTGCCATGGTCTGTCATTGAGGCGAATCGCGAGGGACTGATCATCGGCTCGGCATGCAGTGCGGGCGAAGTGTTTTCTTCGATGGTCAAGCATGTGACCTATCAGAAGCGGACGCATACCGAAAGGATCATGGAGCAGAAATCTGCGGAGGAGCAGGCGCGTATCGCCTCCCGCTATGACTATCTGGAAATTCAACCTGTCATCAACAACCGCTTCATGTTCGGAGAGGAGTTTTATCTGGACGGCAGACGCATTGAGACCGAGGACGATATCCGCGAGATCAACAGGCGGATCGTGGCACTGGCGGACAAGCTCGGCAAGCGGGTCGTGGCGACGACGGATTCACACTATACGGAACCGGATGACGCGATCTACCGCAATATCGTGATGGCGGGCATGGGCTTCGAAGACGCAGAGAGCGGCGAGGGTCTGTATATGAAAACGACCAATGAGATGATGGAAGAGTTTTCGTACCTCGGCGCGCGCGCGCAGGAGATCGTCGTGGACAATACGAATTACATCGCGAGTCTGATCGACGGCGATATCCGCCCGGTACCCGCGGGCAAGTTTCCGCCGAAGATCGAGGGCGCGAAGGAAACCCTGCGCAAGACCTGTATGGAACGCGCACACGCGCAGTACGGCGACCCGCTGCCGAAGGAGATCGAGGATCGGCTGGATATCGAGCTGAATTCGATCATCAACAACGGCTACGCGGTCATGTACGTCAGCGCACAGATGCTGGTAAACAAGTCACTGGAGGACGGGTATCTGGTCGGCTCGCGTGGTTCGGTCGGCTCATCGTTCGCGGCGACGATGGCGGGCATTACGGAGGTTAATCCCCTTGACCCGCATTATCTTTGTCCAAACTGCAAAAAGATCATCTGGGGTGATATGCAGAAGTACGACTGCGGCGTAGATATGCCGCCGCTGGACTGTCCGGACTGCGGCACGCCGATGAAGCGGGACGGCTATACGATCCCGTTCGCGACCTTCCTTGGGTTCAAGGGCAATAAGGAGCCGGATATCGACTTGAACTTTGCGGGGGAATATCAGCCGGTGGCGCACCGCTATGTCGGGACTATTTTCGGTGAAAAGAATGTGTTTAAGGCGGGAACGGTCGGTACGGTCGCCGAAAAGACCGCTTACGGTTATGTCGCGAAGTTCTTTGAGGAACGCGATATTCCGGTCAACAAATATGAAAAAGAGCGTCTGGCGCAGCATTGTACGGGCGTGAAACGGACGACCGGGCAGCACCCGGGCGGAATCGTTATCTGTCCGGACGACCACGAGATTTATGAGTTTTGTCCGGTACAGCATCCGGCGAACGACACGACGACAGACATCATCACGACGCATTTTGACTATCACAAGATCGATGAAAACCTGCTGAAGCTCGACATTCTCGGTCACGATGTGCCGTCCATGATCCGCCAGCTGCAGGATATGACGGGTACCGACCCGCTGCAGATTGACTTGACGGACCGCAAGGTACTGAGCATCTTTAACGGCATCGAGGCGCTGGATATCAAGGATCCGGACTATAAGTTCACGCACGGCTCTTACGCGATCCCGGAGTTCGGGACTTCTTTTACGCGGCAGATGCTGGACGATACGAAGCCGGACAAGTTCGCGGATCTGGTGCGCATTTCCGGATTTTCTCACGGGACAGACGTTTGGCTGAACAACGCGCAGGACTATATCCGATCGGGAACCGCGACCATGCGTGAAGTAATCTCAACGCGTGACGACATTATGAACTATCTGATCCTCAAGGGCGTGGAGAATGAAACCGCGTTCAAGATCATGGAGATCGTCCGGAAGGGCAAGAAGGATCTCGATGAGCAGCAGGTCGCGACGATGAAGGAGCACAACGTGCCGGACTGGTACATCGACTCCTGCAACAAGATCAAGTATATGTTCCCGCGTGCGCATGCGGTGGCTTACACGATGATGAGCTTCCGTATGGCGTGGTACAAGGTATACTATCCACAGGAATTTTACGCGACATATTTCACCACGAAGGTCGCGAATTTCGACGCGGAGACAATCCTCAAGGGTAAGGAGGCGATTCTGGCACGCATGGACGAGATCACAGCAAAGGGCATCAACGCTTCCGCGAAGGAAAAGGATGACTATACGATTTTGGAGGTCGCATACGAGATGTACGCGCGCGGCTACGAGTTTACGCCTGCGCGGCTGGGCAAGTCGGATGCGGTCAAATTCGATGTCGATGACGGCAAGGTACTGCTGCCGTTTGTCGCGATCGAGGGCGTCGGGGAAACTGCAGCCCGCGCGTTTGCGGAGGAGTACGCGGCAAAACCGTTTGACACGATCGAGGAGGCGATCAAGCGCGCCAAACTGAACAAGACAGCGACAGAAGGACTGCGCGGACACGGTGTGTTCGCAGGACTGCCGGAGACCGACCAGCTGAGTATGTTTTTGTAAGAGAGCGAGCGATACCCAGACCCTGCTTGTCACGTGCGGACTGCCGATAATGGTTTTCCGGAAAAATTAATTTTTCCCCTCGAAATTTGTCGAAATTTGTGCTATAATTATGTATAGGAACCGCGCGATGTTTGTACTGCGAAGCTATCATTTCGCGGGTAGAGCACGCGCGTTTTTTCATTGGACGTATGCAAGGGAGAGGAAGAACAGGAAGGCAGAGGCATGTATCAGATCGGTGACATCGTAGTTTATGGAACAGAGGGGATTGCGGAGATCGGAGAAGAAATCGAACGGGAATTTGACGGTCAGAAACTGAAATATCTGGTGCTGCACCCGCTCGAAAAAAAGACGGAAACGGTCTACGTTCCGGTCGGAAACGAGAAGGCGATGAGAAAGCTGCGCAGCATTCTGAGCGAGGAGGAGGCGGAAACGCTGATTGACGCCTTGCCGCAGGAGCGTCCGGACTGGATCAAAAACGACCGGGAACGGCAAAAAGTCTATCGCGACACACTGCTGTTCGGCAGCAGCCGCGAGGTACTCGCCATGGCAAGAGCGCTGTATCTGCATCAGGTCGAGCAGCTCGCGCGCGGCAAGAAGCTGCATGCGTCTGACGAACGCTTCATGCGCGATGCCGAGAAGATGATCTTCGGAGAGCTTGCCTATGTGCTCGGCATTACGCAGGAGGAAGTTTTGCAGCGGCTCGTCCGATTAGAGAAAAGCAGCCAAAAATAAGGACGTCCGCGGTCACGATCGTCGCGCCGACCGGTGTCGCGCACATGATAGAGATCAAGATGCCGAGCGCCGAGGTGATGACGGCGATGATGGCTGCGCAGAGGACGACTTGACGGAAGGTCCGATAGATACGCATCGCGGAAAGCGCCGGGAAGATCATCAGGGCTGAGGTCAGCAGGGCGCCGACCAGATGCATTGCCAGCACGATAATGACAGCGGTGATGACCGCAATGAACAGATTATACAGACCGGTGCGTGCGCCGGTTGCACTTGCGAAGTCTTCGTCAAAGGTAATGGCGAAGATTTTGTTGTAAAAAAGGATGAATAACAGCATCACCAGGACGGACATGGTCACACAGAGCGCGACATCGCTTGTCGTCAGCGTCAGAATCGAGGTGGAGCCGAACAGGGTACTGCAGACGTCGCCGGAGATGTTTGCGGAGGTGCTGAAGCAACTGAGCAGGAGATAGCCAATCGCCATGGAACCGACAGAAAGCATGGCAAGCGCGGCATCTCCTTTTATTTTTGCGTGTCTGCCGCCTGCCAGCAGCAGACCTGCGCAGAGTACGGTGACCGGCATGACGATGAGCATTTCATTGTTGACGGAGAGGATCGCGGCAATCGCCATAGCGCCGAAGGCAACATGGGAGAGACCGTCGCCGATAAACGAGTAACGTTTCAGCACCAGGGTTACACCGAGAAGCGAGGAGCAGAGCGCGGTCAGGACGCCTGCGATGAAGGCGTAGCGTACAAACGAGTAACTGAAATATTCAGCGATCAGATGAAAGATTTGCATTATTTATAGTACCTCCTTGCTGCGGTGCCGTCGCGTTCGGCGCGGCTGCACACTGCTTCATCAACAAATCTGGAAAGCTCGCCGCGGTCGCGGAAGGCTGTGCGCAGCGGCGTCTTGATATAGTCCTCTTTGGTGCCGAAAAATTGCAGCTTACCGCCCAGATGCAGGACGTGCGTGGCATATTTGACGGACATTTCGATATCGTGGGAAACCATGAGGATGGTCATATGCTTCTCGCGGTTCAGCGCGGCAATGATGTGATACATTTCCTGCATGGCTGCGGGATCCAATCCGGCAACAGGTTCGTCGAGCAGGAGCATCTTTTGGGCAGCGCAGAGGGCTCTGGCCAGCAGGACGCGCTGCTGCTGACCGCCGGAGAGGTCGCGGTAGCAGCGCTTGGCAAGCTGCGGGATGCCGAGCTCTGCGAAAAGCTGTTTGGCGTATTGCTTCTGCGTCTTGCTGTAAAATGGGCGCAGACCGTTTGCGGCGAGGAAGCCGCTGCAGACGATTTCCTCACAGGACGCCGGAAAATCCTTTTGGAAGGCAGTCTGCTGCGGCAGATAGCCGATCTGCCGCGCGGAGAGTCCATCGCCGAAGGTGATCTCACCTTCGAGCGGCGGTATGAGTCCGAGCAGGGTTTTGATCAGTGTCGACTTACCGGAGCCGTTTTCACCGACGATGCACAGATAGTCACCGCGGTTAAGGCGGAAGTTGATATCCGCAGCGACTGCATGCCCTTCATAGCCGAGCGTGAGACCGCTGCAGGTAAGCTGCGGCGCAGGCGGCAGCAGCTGTCCGGCAGACTGCGCACTTTGCTCGGTCTGCGCTCGGACCGCATATTGCGAGGCAGCGGAGCCATACAGATACGGCGTCTCTGTCTGCGGCTGCAGGGTATGTGCCGCTGTCTGCGGCTGAGCCTGTTTTTGTGTGTTTTGTTTGGCTTGTTTCTTCAGCATATATCTTTTCCTGTCCTTTCTGCGGCTAGTTCAGCAGGCGCACGAGGGCGTCGTAATTCTGTTCCATGAGGTACAGGTAGGTGACCTCCGTTTCGTTTTGTATCCTGCCTGCCTGTTTCAGCGCGCGGGTCGCCTGCGGCAGGGATTGCATGGAGTACAGGGTCACAACCTGTGTTTCGGGCAGCTCCGCGGCGCGGATGATGGTGTCAGCAAGCGCGGCAGAGCCGCCGTCCAGTGTGACAAGGCGGCTCTTTGGCAGCGCCTTGAGGGCATCTGCGAGGGAGATGATGGTCTCGAAGCTGGCTTCGGTTTCGGCGGAGCAGCCGGGGAAGGCTGCTTCATGCGCGAGTCCGTAGTCATCGCAAAAATACTTGAATGGAAAGCGGTCTGCAAAAATCAGCGTTTTCCCTTTGCTTTGCTGTGTCAATTCGGTGAATTTCCGGTCCAGCGCGTCGAGCTTTTGGATGTAGGCTGACGCGTTGGTCTGATAGGCCGCGGCAGCAGCAGGGTTTAGGGTGCTGAGCTGCGAAGCGGCCGCAAGGCAGAATTCCCTGGTCATTTTAAGCGAGAGCCAGAGGTGCTCGTCCGTTTCGTCCTCGTGTTCGTGCGCGTCATGGTCATGCGCATCGTGATCGTCATGCTCGCTGTGATTGTGTATATGGTCCGCATGGTCGTGGTCATCGTCCTGCGTATAGGCAGGGAAGCGGTCGGGCTGTGTCTCAAAGAGCTGCATGAGGGACAACACCTGCCTGTGCGGATTCGGATAGGCATCTAGGGCGTCTGCAATCCAGAACTGGGAAGCGCCGCCGGTATAGATCAGCAAGTCGCAATTTGCGATTTTGACCATATCAGCGATCGTCGGCTGGTAGCTGTGCATATCGGCGCCGCTGGTATTCAAAAGCTGTATGACAACTTTTTTGGCAGGCTTGTCCTGCGTGGGAGCTGTTTGCGTGCTGTTTGCTTGCGGCTTGTCTGCCTGCGTGTCGGCAGTGTTTGCCGCAGCAGCTGTACCGACGAGATTGCGGAGCCAGTCGTATTCCGGGAAGTCCACACAGAGAACAGTCAGCGTGTCGTTTTGCGGATTAGTCCCGGTCGTTTGCGGACCGGAAGTACCGGTCCCGCTCGTTTCTGCACCGGTAGTGTCGATACGCGGTGCGCTGCATGCGGTGAGCAGGCAGAGCAAGAGCAAAGCCAGCAGAGACTGCAGTGCAGACCGCGGCGCGCGCGTGCGGGCTATGTGTGTATGGGAATCTTTAGGTTCGCTGCGCATGCCTTTACCCTGCCTTGCGGTGGATAAAAAAACGCGGCGATGCAGCTTTCCCGGGTGAATCGGATGATTGGAGGTATCGCGCAGCATCTATTTGGTCGTTCCTTTCTTCTTGCAGATTTCGCAGAGACCGAACAGCAGGGTGCGGTCCATATCGAGGTCAAAGCCGGAAACGGCGCGTACCTGGCTGAGCAGGCGGTCGGAGGCTTCGTCACTCATGTGCAGCAGCTTGCCGCAGTCGGTGCATTTGAGATGCATATGACAGTGACAATGCTGACCGTCGATGAGCTGGTAGGAGGATTTGCCGCCGCTGCTTTTGGCGAAGCAGGTGACGAGGTTTTCGTCCATGAGCTTTGGCATCAGGCGGTAGAGTGTGCTTTTGCCGGGCGGGCTGGCGATGTCGGGGTCAGCCTGCATGCCGGATGCGATTGCATCGATGGTCAAGGCGCAGTCCTTGTGCTTTTTGAGGAAAGCGAGGAGCTGACTGCGCTGCTCGGTCTGGTAGGTCATAGGAAAATCTGCCTTTCTGCAATGTTTTGTGCATGGAATCTCACACTTTAATTTGAGAATAATTCTCAAATTATGATAATCCTATTATACCGCTGCCTGTCCAAATGTCAAGCAGCGTTTTTTGGACGGGATCGGCTTATTGCCGGAGAAGCGGCGAAGTGGAAGAAGCAGGCGTATTTTTTATGGGTCGCGTTCATATACATGGAGCAGGGAGGATGATGTGATGGGTAAAATCAAATTAGGTATTGTCGGCTATGGCAATCTTGGACGAGGCGTGGAGTGCGCAGCGATGCGCAATGAAGATATGGAAGTGACGGCGATTTATACGCGGCGGGAACCAAAGGAGTTGCATATTTTGACGGCGGACGCGCAGGTTTTGCCGATTACGGCGCTGGATACGCAGGCGCTGGATGACAACAGACCGGATGTGTTATTGCTGTGCGGCGGGAGTGCGGAGGACCTCCCGCGTCAAAGCGCGCGGTATGCGCGGGATTACCATATCGTGGACAGCTATGATAATCACCGCCAGCTAGCGCAGCACATACGCAGGGTCGCGCAGGCTGCTGCGCGGGGCGGGAAGCTGGCGGCAGTTGCGATCGGCTGGGACCCGGGGCTGTTCTCGCTAAATCGCGCGATTGCAGAGATGATATTGCCTTGCGGACAGAACGAGACCTTTTGGGGCAAAGGCATCAGCCAGGGGCATTCCAATGCTCTGCGGCAGGTGAGGGGCGTACGGGACGGCAAGCAGTATACGGTGCCGGTTCCGGCGGCGGTCGCGGCTGCGCGCGGTGAGCGGATCAGTCAGCTTTCGGAAACCGAAAAGCATCTGCGGGAGTGCTATGTGGTCGCAGAGGAGGGTGCAGATCTGAACCGGATCGAGCAGGAAATCATGCACATGCCGGGCTATTTTGAGGGTTATCATACGATGGTGCATTTTATCAGTCAGGAGGAACTGGCGCTGTATCACCGGGAAAATCCGCACGCCGGGATCGTGCTGCGCAAGGGGCGGACCGGTGTCAATAACGAACACGATGCATTGTATGAGTTCAAGCTCAAGCTTGGCTCCAATCCGGAGTTTACGGCAAATGTCATGGTCAGCTATGCGCGGGCGGTTTATCGGCTGGCGGCAGAGGGCGCGGTCGGCTGCCGCACGATTTTGGATATTCCGGTCGCCTACGCGTTTCCGGGCGAACGCGAAGCGCTGCTGCACACGCTTTTGTAGGCGAAGGCTGCGGTCGGAAGCAGCGACCGGAAACTGCGGCTCGAATGTGCATCTTATGAAGCGGACCGCAGCTGCGGTTGGAAACTGCAGTCAGAAGATGCTTTTCGGTCCGGCAATCGTACTGCGGCAAACCTTGAGATAGCTGTTTTCGTCAGCGCAAAGGGTCCATTTGATGAGACGGAGCTGCCCGTAGACGAGTTCGATGCAGGTGATGGTATTCGGATGCACGCAGGAGCCGGTGTTAAAGTAGCCCCAGCCCTCACCCTCCGAAAGGGTGAGGGTCGGGCGGTGCGTGTGTCCGGCTGTAAGATAGGTGCGGCGGCTGCGCGCCCAGTGTTCCAGGCGCGCGCCGACCGCATTGCGCCGCTTGTAGTTTTTGGCGGCGCTGGTGGGGTCTTTGATGCCCGCCAGCTCCAACGGCTTCCAGAGATAACGGACAAGCCAGCGGGCAGCCAGCCAAAGCTGGTTATTCAGCGGATCGACCTGATGCCCGTGCAGCAGGTAAAGACGCCGCCCGCCGACAGGGTCTTCGAGGATCAGCGATTCTGCGGCGGGCGGCAGGAAGCTGTACGTCGTTCCCGAAGCGGGACGGAATCTGGGACTGCTTTTGACGCGGTCATGATTGCCCCAGAGCAGGAACAGCCGTCCGTCGGCTGCAAAATCCGCAAGCTTTGCGAAGATGTCGCTGTGGATCTCGGCAATGTCCGCAATCCTGCGATTTTCCCATAATTCATCACCGTCGCCGAGTTCTATGCAGGTAAACTTCTGCGCATCATAATAGTTGAGAGCCGCTTCGCAGAGCGGCTTGTTGTTTAGGAAGCTGTCGTTTCCGGTGCCGATCCCGCGGTGGCAATCGCTGAACAGCACCAGACGCGGATGATCGGCGAGGCTGAGAAGCCTTGCATCTTGAAACGCGCGATCGATTTGCCTATCGTAAAAGGAATTAGTGAAACCATGCTGCATACCGGATACCTCCTCCCTGCTGACAGCCTATGCAGGCAGGCGGCAGCAGGTGCACAGGCTGCGCAAAATAAACGAGAGATTGACTGCTTGAAAGGCATATCCCAAATATGTCCTCACGACAGATGCATTTGCAGGCGGTAATTACGAGGGGATCATATCATCTGCTGTATTTTTGTTTTTGCTGCCTGCGTTTAGACAAAAGTGTGCAAAACGGAGCCTGCGATTCCTTTGCACACATGCCTGTCATGTTTGGCAGGCGGTTCGCAAGTGTCTTTTATCTATTTTTCGGAAACATCATAAGCGATATTTCCTGCATAATAAAAAATGTGCAATCCATTTCTATATTCGCTCATGTTTTGTGTAAAATTAAAAATAATTCGCCCATGTTTTGTGATTTATTGGTTGAAATACGAAGTAAAAATGGGTATCGCAGCATGGATCCCGATAGAAGTAAAGGCAAGCAGCGGCAAAACAAAGTCTATGAAGACGCTGATCGACTCGGAAAAATATCCGGATATATGCTATGGATTCAAATTTTTTGCCAACAACATCGGTCACGAAAACCGGATCTATACATTCCCGTATTTCTGCACGTTTCTGCTGAAGCGGTTTATGCAGGATTTTCATCCGGAAGAAGAACAGCTTTCTTGCTGAACCTCCAAAACAACGCTTGACAGCCGTAAGGAAAAGAGCGTAAAGTAGAAGTGAATCGAAAAAGATAAAATCAGTAGAATGATACAGATAAAGGAGAGTAATGTACTATGAATAATCAATCCAATGTAAAAAAAGTGATCGGTGTGGTATCCGGCAAGGGCGGGGTTGGCAAATCCTCAGTCACGTCCATGCTGGCGGTGGCGACGCAGAGACTGGGATACAAGGTCGCGATTCTGGATGCGGATATTACCGGTCCGTCGATCCCGCAGGCTTTCGGCATCCGAAGCAAGGCAACCGGTACGGATGAAGAGATCACACCGGTGGTTTCCAAGACAGGCATCAAGGTGATCTCCATCAACGCGCTTTTGGAGGATACGACCGATCCGGTTGTCTGGCGCGGTCCGGTGCTGTCCGGGGTCATCGATCAGTTCTGGAACAATGTGGTCTGGGGCGACATCGATGTGATGTATGTGGACATGCCGCCGGGTACCGGTGACGTCGCGTTGACGGTATTCCAGTCGCTGCCGCTGGACGGTCTGGTCATCGTAACCTCGCCGCAGGAGCTGGTATCCATGATCGTCGAAAAGGCAGTCAAAATGGCGCAGCTGATGAATGTTCCGGTCATCGGTATCGTAGAGAATCTTTCTTATTATATCTGTCCGGACTGCGGCGCGAAGCATAAGATCTTCGGTGACGGTCATGTGGCAGAGGTCGCTGCAAAATACGGCATCGAGGCGATCGCGGAGATCCCAATCAATCAAAAGATCGCGGCGGCTTGTGATAAAGGCATGATCGAGCTGTTTGACGGAGACTGGCTGGATCATATGGTCGAAGTCTGTCTGGCGGCGGATAACCCAAACAAGCATGACGGTATGCCGCAGACACCGGAAAACTGCACCCATGACTGCGGGAGCTGCGGCGTCGAAGGCTGCGGCAGCCGCGCTTAGTTTGGCAGAAGTTACAGATTTGGTAGGCGCGGTTTGGCTGCGGGTGCAGAAAAGCGTAGCAGGGGCAAAGCTGATCGGTGCAGTGCGCAGGACAAAGCGCGGCAGACAGGAAACAGGAAATCGTCTCGGATAAACGGAGAACGTGTAAACGAAGGATTTGTTTCCTGTGTAGAAACTTCAGAACAAACTTCACCAAAAGCACACACATTGTGTGCTTTTGTGCGCTAAGATGTAGGGAGTAATAAAGTCCGCAGGATTCATAGGAAATCTGCGGGTTTTGCGAAAAGTCTGCGGCTTCGCAGGATGTCCGCAGGGTCACAAAGGATTCGCGGGGATTTAAGAAAGCTACACGCAGCAGTGAAAGGAAGTTTTGTTTTGTTTGGATATGTGTTGGTCAATAAGCCGGAACTGAAGATCAGAGAATTTGAGACCTATCGCAGCTATTACTGCGGGCTGTGTCACGCGCTCAAGGAGCGGCATGGGCTGGCGGGGCGCATGACACTGAATTACGATATGACCTTTTTGGTGATGATTCTTTCGGATCTCTACGATCTGCCGGAGGAGGCCAAATGCACGAGGTGTATCGTGCATCCGCTGCACAAGCACTGCAGCCGCAAAAGTACGGTATCCGACTATTGCGCGGATATGTGCGTGCTGCTTTCCTATTACAAGATGCAGGACGATTGGAACGACGAACATAAGCTCAAGGCGCTGATCGCCAAAGCGCTGCTCAAGCCGAAAGCCAGGCGCGTGGCTGCCGCGTACCCGGAGAAGGCAGCTTTCATCGAAAAGAAGATGAATATGCTGACGATCGTCGAAAGTGCGCGGAATCTGCCGCTGGACAAGATCGCGAAGGTGTTCGGTGAAATCCTCGCGGAGGTCTTTGCTTATCGCGAGGATTACTGGAAGGAAGATCTGTATAAAATCGGATTTTACCTGGGGAAATATATTTATCTTCTGGACGCATACGAAGATATTGAGGACGATTTGAAGACAGGCGCGTACAATCCGTTCAAGGCGCTGTATCAGGAGGAGCAGTTTGAGGAGCAGGTGCTGAATCTCTTGCTTCTGATGATCGGAGAGTGTACGGACGCGTTTGAGCGTCTGCCGCTGGTCGAAAACGTCGAGATCCTCAGAAACATTTTGTATTCCGGTGTCTGGGTGCGTTACGGCAAGACCAAGACAGCCCATGCCGAACAGAAGGAGAAGCACAAGCCGCAGCCAAGGCGGAAAGGAGAAACCACGACTGCAGATGGATCCATATAAGATACTCGGCATCAGCTATGACGCAACAGAAGAAGAAATCAAAAAAGCATATCGTGCGCTCAGCCGCAAATATCACCCGGATGCCAATGTCGGTAAGCCGAACCAAAAGGAACTGGAGGAAAAGTTCAAGGAGGTCCAGCAGGCCTACAGCATGATCATGGATCAGCGGCAGGGCAAGGGACAGGCACAGCAGGCTTACAGCGGCGCAGGGAGCGGCGGTTACGGCGGCAACGCTTGGAATCCGTTCGGCAGCGAGTTCTGGGGCTTCGGCGGACAGGGTGATCCGTTCGGCGGCAGCGGCTATCAGCAGCAGGAAGAAAGCAAGGACGCGCAGTACATGCGCGCGGCGCTGAACTATATCCAGAGCGGCTATTTCCGCGAGGGGCTGCATGTGCTCGAGCAGGTGCAGGAGCGCAGAGGGCAGTGGTATTATTACAGTGCCTTTGCCAATTATCGCGTCGGCAACAATGCGATCGCGCTGGAGCATGCCAAGGCAGCCTGCGAGTTTGAACCGAACAATCCGTATTATGCCAGTCTTTTACAACGCTTACAGGGCGGCGAAACGCGTTATCAGCAGCGCAGCGCCCGCTACGGCGGCAATCCGTCCATGCAGGGCTCCAATTACTGCGGGCAGTTCTGCACGAGCCTGCTCTGCATGAGCATGTGCTGCGGTGGCGGCGGCTACATGGGCGTGCCGATTTTATGCTGTATTTAGGCTGCCTGCGGTGGGGGACGACTGCTGCAATGCATGATACCCTCCGTTGACAAAGGCGCGTGCACCTATCAACGGAAAATAACAAAAAAGAAAACCCGTATTTCGCAGCGTCACAAGGAAGCTTGTGTGCGTCTGTAAAATCCGGGTTTTTGTGTTTCAGCTTGCGTGCGCCTGCCGGGCAGTATCACAAGAGTGACCGCCGGGCGGCGCTGTCGATGCGCCTTGGCGGCACATCGCGGCGGTTTGCGTCCTTACCTATACGATGCGGTTCAGATCGCCGCCTGTAAGGAAGCTTTTGAGATTGGCGGCGCTGGTTTTGGTGATGACCGCGCGTGCTTCTTTGGTGGACCAGGCGATGTGCGGGGTGATATACAGGTTCTCAAGACCGATGAAAGGATGCCCCTTGCGCGGCGGTTCGCCGTTTACCACATCGACAGCTGCGGCAGCCAGCTTGCCGCTTTTCAGCGCGTCGGCCACGTCATCTTCGTTGAGCAACGCACCGCGGGCGGTATTGATCAGAATCGCACCGTCCTTCATTTTGCTGATAAAGTCCTTGTTGACAAAGCCCTTGTTATCCGGGGTGGCAGGGCAGTGCAGGGTAAGCATATCGGATTGCACAGCTGCCTCCGGCTCTTTGCTGTAGATGTGGACGGTCATGCCGAAAGCCTCCGCGATCTGCGCGACGCGTCTGCCGATGGAGCCATAACCGATGATGCCCAGCGAGCGGCCGGACAGCTGCAGCAGCGGGCGGTCGATAAAGGTGAAATCCGGTGCGTTTTCCCACTGGTGTTCGCGTACCAGCGCGGTATAGCGGCCGACATGGTTCGTGAGCTCTAAAATCAGTGCGAACGTATGCTGCGCGACGGATTCTGTGGAGTAGGCAGGTACATTGCAGACCGCGATGCCGCGTGCTTTGGCAGCCGCAAGGTCGATATTGTCGTACCCGGTGGCGGTTACGCCGATGAACTTCAGCTTCGGGGCGGCATCGATGACCGCCTTTGTGAATTTCACTTTGGAGGTAAAGACAGCCTCTGCGTTTTCAATTGCCGGAATGACATCCTCCGGTGCGATGCGATCGTAAGTGACCAGATCGCCAAGCTGCGCAAGCTCGTTCCAGTCCAGGTCGTTCAGGTGGATCGTGTAGGCATCTAAATTGACAATTTTCATACTGGGTTCCTATCTGCGGAGAAACAACGATGCTCCGCAGTCCTTTCATTTGTGAGATGGCAGGAAACGCACGTCACGCGCTGTATCCTGCAGTGCATACCTACATTATACGCGCAGACACTGCATTTTGCACGAATTTTTGGTGAAATTTTTTTTGAAGTGTGGTAAAATAAACTATACGTTTGCTTGCATAAAGGATCGAAAAGCAAGCAGAAATCGGAGGCTTTAACATAGGAGGCGACGGAGATGAAACAAATCAGTGAAAACGTCATCGTTATGGCGTCACACAATCAGCATAAAATCAAAGAAATCGAGGCGATCACAAAGAAATTCGGCATGCCGGTGATTTCCCGCGATGAAGCGGGGGTGCCGCCTGTGGAAATCATCGAGGACGGAGAGACCTTCGAGGAAAATTCCTTCAAAAAGGCAAATGAGATCATGAAGCTTTGCGGCAGGATCACGCTGGCCGATGATTCCGGTTTGGAGGTCGACTATCTGGACGGCGCACCGGGGGTCTATTCGGCGCGCTTTGCAGGGGAGGACGGCAATGACGCCAAGAATAACGAGAAGCTGCTCAAGCTGCTTGATGGCGCAGCGCCGGAGGCGCGGACGGCGCGCTTTGTATCTGTCATTACGATGGTGTATCCGGACGGTACGGTGCTGACTGCCAGAGGAGAATGTCCGGGCAGGATTCTGGAAGCACCTGCCGGAGAAAACGGTTTCGGCTATGACCCGCTGTTTGTGCCGGATGGCTGTGATGTGACCTTTGCACAGCTTGGCGCAGAGGAAAAAAACCGCATCAGTCACCGGGCAAAGGCGCTGGAAAAGCTGGAGTATCTTTTACAGGAAAGGAAATGACTGCCTATGAAAGAAAAAACAAGCTATGCAAAGCAAAGAGTGAAACGCATGATCATTTTGGGCATCTATCAGTTTCAAGATCCTTATTACCAGGGCGTGGCGGCGCAGTTGGCATTTTTCTTATTTCTTTCCATTTTGCCGACGCTGATCCTTTTGTCACAGGTCTTAGGCTTGTTTTCCCTGTCGCTGGAGGAGCTGCAGTCCTGGGCGGACATCAACATCAGCGGAGAGGGCGTGGATTTGATTGACGATATGCTCAACTATTCACCGTCCGGGGCGAACAGCCTGTTCCTGGCGATTACGGCGATATGGGCGGCTTCACGCGTGCAGTTTGCGCTGATTCGTGTAACGAATTACACACTGACGGACGGCGCATCGACCGGAGAGGGCTATGTCAAGGATCGCATTCGCTCGATCAAGACGATTCTGGTTACGGTCTTTACGATTGCCTTTTCTCTGGTGGTGCTGGTCTACGGGCCGACGATTCTGAAGCTGGTCTTCGGCAGGGTGCTGGGCAATGAGATTATGAACGCGGCATGGGTGGCGTTCCGCTGGCCGATCACCATGGGGTTGTATTTTTTGATGATTTCTTATAACTACTATGTCCTGCCGACAGAAAAAGTGCCATACCGGGATATTGTGCCGGGCAGTATTTTCGCATCGGTCGGATTTTTGGTCGTGACGATCGTCTACAACCTCTATACGAAGTACAGCGCGAACTACGATATTCTGTACGGCTCGTTTTCCAACATTGTCGTGCTGCTGATGTGGTTCTGGTTTATTTCGTGGGTGATGTGTCTGGGAATCACGACCAATCGGGTCTGGTGGGCGACGCGCAGGAGGCATGCGATCCCGATCGCGGTGGATGCAAACCCGCGCCGCAAGCCGCTCAATATCAGCTAGACAGCAGGAAGCAGGCATTAGAGAACAGAAATTATAAAAATCGGAAATTGCAGGAATTAGAAATTCAATACGAGGGGTAAAAAAAGATGAGTAAACGCGCTTTAATTATTATGAATCCATGCTCGGGGACGAAACGGGCAAACAAATATCTGACGGATATTGTGGAGACCTTTACGGTCAATGATTATGTATGTACCGTGTTGACAACAACGAAACGCGGAGACGGTACGCTCTACGCGCAGACGTATGCGCCGCAGGTGGATCTGATCACCTGCATCGGCGGCGACGGCACCTTCAATGAGGTGGTTTCGGGACTGGTACATAGCGGTGCAAAGGTGCCGATCGGGTATATTCCGGCGGGCAGCACGAATGATTTCGCAAACAGTCTGCATTTGTCCAAAAATATCGTCCAGGCGGCGCGGGATATTGTACTGGGCAATCCGGTGGCGTTTGACATTGGCAGCTTCAACGGCAGAGGATTTTCCTACGTGGCATCGTTCGGCGCATTCACGAAGGCTTCTTATGAGACGCCGCAGAATGTCAAGAATGCGCTGGGGCATCTGGCGTATATCCTGGAGGGCATCAACAGTATTGCCTCCATTCGCGCGGAGCATATGGTGATCGAGGCGGACGGTATGACCTATGAGGATGACTATATCTTCGGGGCGATCAGTAATTCGACTTCGATCGCGGGGATATTGACGCTCAAGCCGGAGCTGGTGGATATGAGCGACGGGATGTTTGAACTGCTTTTGATCAAGGCGCCGCGGGATTTGATCGAGCTTGCAGAGATCGTGCGGATGCTGACAACGCAGAATTACGAATCCGACATGCTGACCTTTGTCAACGCGCGCGAGTTTTTGATTCACGCGAATGCGGAGACCTCGTGGACGCTGGACGGTGAATACCAGGAGGGCTGCGAAGAAATCAAGGTGGAAAATCTGCATCACGCAATCAATCTGATGATGCGGTAAAAAAGGAGTTTGGACAGAGCGATGAATGAGTTTTTGAAATTGGCATTTTTGTTTTTTATGGGCTGCATCCTGGGCTGGGGACTGGAGGTGCTGTACCGGCATTATTCTCCGGCGAATCAGACGCATCGCTGGATCAATCCGGGCTTTCTGGTCGGACCTTATCTGCCGCTGTACGGCTTCGGTCTGTGCGCACTGTATCTCTTAGCCTCCCTGGAAAACACTTCTCTGATTGCAGAGGTCACCTACGGCAGCAAGCTTTTGCTCTTTCTCGTCATGGCGATCGTGATGACGCTGCTGGAATACATCGCAGGGCTGATCTTCATCAAGGGCATGAAGGTCAAGCTCTGGGACTATACGAACGAAAAATTCAATCTGCAGGGCATTATCTGTCTGCGTTTTTCTGTTTATTGGGCGATTTTGGGTGCGGTCTACTATTTTCTGATCCATCCGCATATTCTGAATGCGTTGGAGTGGTTCTCGCATAATCTGGCATTTTCGTTTGTGGTGGGAATGTTCTACGGCGTGTTCTTTGTCGACCTTGCATACTCACTCCAACTGGTCGCGAAGGTGCGGGCGTTTGCGAAGGAGCACGAGGTCTTGATTCGTTACGAAATGCTGCGGCAGCAGATCCGCGACAATGCCGAGGAGCACAAGGAAAAGATTCACTGGTTCTTCAGCCTGAAGTCCGGGATCGCGCTCAGAGAGCATCTCTCTCGCTATCTGGAGCTGGAACGTACGCTGAATCCGACGATGAATTTACATCAGGTACGGAAAGAGGTGCGAGAGCAGGTGCGCAGAGAGGCGGAGAAACTGAAAAATGAACGAACTGACAAATAAACGGCTGTTCCTTTTGGACATGGATGGTACGCTGTATCTGGACGATCGGCTGTTTCCGGGTGCGGCAGATTTTCTTGCCAAAATCCGGGCGTGCGGGGGCAAATATCTCTTTTTGACGAACAATTCGTCGAAGGGTGTGGATGCTTATGTAGAAAAGATGACGCGCATGGGCGTTCCGGCAGCGCCTGCAGATTTTTTGACCTCGGTCGATGCGCTGATCGTGTTTTTAGAGCGGACCTACGGCGCAGCGGTCAAGAAGAAAAAAATGTATGTGGTCGGTACGCGCTCGTTCTGTGCGCAGCTTGCTGCGGCGGGCTTCCTGCTGACGGAGACGCCGGACGACGATACAGAGATTTTGATCCTCGGGTTTGACCGGGAGCTGACGTACCGGAAGCTGGAGGATGCCTGCAGGCTGCTCGTGCGCGGCGGACAGAAGTCGGACGCGCGGCAAGCGAAAAACGCTTTGCCCGCGGTCGATTATTACGCGACGAATCCGGACTGGGTGTGCCCGACAGCGTTCGGCTCGGTACCGGACTGCGGCTCGATGGCGTGGATGCTGGAAAAGGCAACGGGACGGCTGCCGAAGTTTATCGGCAAGCCGGAGCCGGAGATGGCACTGCTGGCGATGGCGCAGTGCGGCTGCAGCGCGCCGGAAACCTTGCTGATCGGTGACCGTCTTTATACGGACATCGCTTGCGGCAACCGCGCGGGCGTAGATACGGCGTTTGTGCTCAGCGGCGAGGGAACGCTTGCCGACCTCGCCAAGGGGCAGGGCAAGCCAACCTATATTTTTGAGAATATCGCAGAAGTCTGCAAGGCTGTGTTCGGATAGGCGCACACATGAGAAGATATGCCTGCCGCATACTGCAAGCACCGGGCGCTAGTCCTCGCTCGGTATGATTTCAACAAGTCGCTCACCGTCCTTTGGACATTTTGCACCGCGCAGACAAAGCGCTGCTGCGAATCGATATCACTTGAGAGACAAAATAGGAAACGAGGGAAAACATCATGAAACTGGATAACAAACGGACCATTTTGATTGGGTTTGCATTTCTGGCGATCAGTGCCTTTTGGCAGGTGTATGACAACATCATTCCATTGATCTTGAAATATACCTTCCATATCGGCGATACGCTGTCCGGCGGTATCATGGCGCTGGATAACATTCTGGCGCTGTTCCTGCTGCCATTTTTCGGCGCGTGGTCAGATAAAATCAATACGAAGCGCGGCAAGCGGACGCCGTTTATCTTTGTCGGTACGATTTTGGCAGTCATCTTCATGCTGCTGCTGCCGGCAGCCGCGAACGCGCGGAATCTGATCCTGTTTGTGGCGGCGCTGTTCTGTACGCTGCTGTCGATGGGTATCTTTCGCTCTCCTGCGGTATCGCTGATGCCGGATGTGACGCCGAAGCCGCTGCGCTCTAAGGGAAACGCGATCATCAACCTGATGGGCGCGGTCGGTATCATCGCGGCACTAGGTTT
>ERZ856578.2946-NODE-2946-length-26771-cov-3.505170_pt1 | contig 26771 bp, 22 predicted proteins | sample MGYA00514384_ERZ856578 | MGnify/ENA primary metagenome ERZ856578 (study PRJEB29103, sample SAMN06111958) | human gut metagenome | biome: human gut; feature: ankylosing spondylitis patient; material: healthy_person | host: Homo sapiens | place: China:Hangzhou... | reverse complement strand
TTGCTAGGCGAGTTGAAGATATTCCAAACATACAAAACGCTGTCCTAACGAAAAGGGATATCCAATGCGCGGCCACCCCCTTTTGTCCGAGCTTCAGCTCGTAGCGACAAAAGGGGCAAAAACGCCGCCGGGGTTCCCAGCCCCCAGATTGCTGGCCGATTTTCTTTTTATGAAAATCGGCGTAAACGCCCGCACCTGAACCTACGCCATACAGAGAGGGGCTGCCGCCCCAAGGGCTTGGGTAGCTATAAAATCATGTGATTTTCATCACCGCCGGAAATCCCGGTATCCCACAAGCACCGCCGAGCCTCCGCTCACAATACCAGGGAGAGGAGAAAGGCGGACGCGATACCCGCCAGGATGGCGGGAAGCGGCTTTTTCCAAAAAAACGAAACCGCGATGACGACGGCGGCCGGTAGAATATAGAGGTTGGTCAACGGATTGGGGTCGAAGCCCGCGTCGGTGAGGAAAACCGACGGGACGATCAGGGCGGTGAGGATGGACGGGCCGATATAAGACATGAATCGCCGCGCTTTCTCTGGAATTTTCCATTTGCCGGCGAAAACCAGGGTGGGCATCCGGGTCAGATACGTCACCAGCCCGCAGCCGAACAGCGTCAGCAGCAATTGTGGGGTGTTCATAAGAAAACGTCCGTCCTTTCCCGGCCGGATGCCGTGGAGGCCCGCCGGCTGTTTTTAGGGGGTAGCCCCGTCCGGTCAGCCGGACGGGGCGGTCTTTTGCCTGTTCCGGAGCTCCTCCGCGAGAAAGCCGGCGGCGCTGCCGGTCAGGGCGGAGAGGAGGATATACCATTTTCCCGGCAGCCAGAGCGAGCCGCATATGGCCGTGACGGCGGAGACGAGCACCGCGGTGAGCGCCGGCCGGCTCCGGACGGTGGGGATGAGCATGGACAGGAAGGCGGCCGCCATGGCGAATCCGAAAGCTGGTTCGAGAAGGGGCGGGACCAGGTTGCCGAACCAATAGCCCGCGACGCTGGAGAGGTTCCAAAACAGATAGATATCCAGGCCGCAGCCGAGTATGTAGGACACCGACCCTTTTTCCCGCTGGAAACGGAGATAACTGACCGCGTAGGCTTCATCGGTCAGGAAAAAGGCGGCCAGCGCCTTTTTCCCCGCAGGCGCCTCCCGCACATGGGCAGCCATATCGGCCGACATGACCACATGCCGTAGATTGACCGCCAGCACGGTGATGATCACCGACAGGGGAGAGGAACCGGAAATCATCATCTCCGCCGCCAACATCTGGGAGGAGCCGGCGAACACGAACAGGGACATGGCCGGGATCATCCAGAAGGGAAGGAGGCCCTGCCGCCCCATCATACCGTATACCAGCCCGTATATGGTGACCCCGATTCCGAGCGGGATGGTCTGGACAAAGCCGCGGCGGAGCTCCCCGGGATTCCAGCCCCTGGAATGAAGAAGGGAAGATTTCAAAACGGCCAACTCCTGCTTTACAGTTTCGTGGCGGTCAGATATCCGCGAAGAGATTTTTCGCGGTCTGGAGACCGGTGTAAGTCCCCCGGCGGCTGTCCTCGATCCCTTCGAATTCGAGGGAGACGAAGCCGTCGTAACCGCTGGCCCGGATATTCCGGACGATGGACACGATGTCGATGTCTCCCTGCCCCAGGATGGCGCCCCGCAGCATGGTACCGCCCAACGATTCGAGCCATCCCTCGGCCCGGCAGTCGAACGGGCCGTGAAGGCCGGCCAGACGGTCTTTTTTACGGATATAGAAATCTTTGAGATGGATCATGCCGACATACGGCATGCATTTTCTGATGCTGGTTTCGGGCGGCTCGTCCACACACAGCAGATTACCGGTGTCCAGGCACATTTTGAAATTGGGCCGGTTCACCGCCTCGGCCAGGCGGATGATCCGGTCGGAGCCGTTGACAAAAAAACCGTGGTTTTCCACCATGGTGGTGATGCCGTAGCGGGCGGCATAGTCCGCGACCTCGGCGGCGGCCTCCACCATCATGAAGAACTCCTTTTCGAAATCGGCGGGAGTGTCGGACTCCCGCGGACGGGCGAATGAGGCGATATCGTGCCGCATCCGCGCAATACCCAGGCGGGCGGCCACGTCCACGTGCGCCTGGATCGCCCGGATCTCCGCCCGGCGTTCCTCCTCGTCCCATTTCAGGACGTCGGCCGGAATGGCGTAGTTGGAAAGCGGCAGGGCGAGCGCCTTCGAGGTTTCCGCCACCTGACGGCAAAGCGCTTCGTTTTCGAGCAGGGTATAGCCGATGGGTACGAGCTCCAGATGCTCTGCGCCGTTCTCCTTGGCCCACCGCATGACCGCGGGGAGATCCATTTCTCCTCTTTCCAGGGGTCCGGCAAGGCAATAGCTGCTGATTCCGATTTTGGGCATGGGGACATCGCCCTTTCCGTTGGATTTTCTAGCGGATCCTTTTCCTGCGGCTTATTATACCGCAACGGCGCCGGCCTGGCAATGGCCTGTAAAAAATGCAGGGACGGAAAATCCGTCCCTGCACGAAAAAACGGGAGGCCGCGCTTATATATGACAGGCCTCGAACTCCTCCGGATCGGGAAGGGGCCCCACGATGGGCTCGGGATCGACGCCCTGGCGGCGGTAATAGTCCGCGATCGCCATTTTGATCGACTGCTCCGCGAGGACGGAACAGTGGATTTTGTGGGCGGGCAGGCCGTCGAGCGCCTCCACCACCGCCTTGTTGGAGAGCTGCAGGGCTTCCTCGATGGTTTTGCCCTTGATCATTTCGGTGGCGATGGAGCTGGTGGCGATGGCGGACCCGCAGCCGAATGTCTTGAACTTGACGTCCGCGATCCGGCCGTTCTCCACCTTGATGTACATTTTCATGATGTCGCCGCATTTCGCGTTGCCCACCTCGCCGATGCCGTTGGCGTCCTCGAGCTCGCCCACGTTGCGGGGGTTGGAGAAATGGTCCATCACCTTTTCACTGTAAAACGCTGCCATAACCGGTCAGTCCTTTCTGTCATACGGCGGGCTGTCCGCCGCGGTTTTCCTTCATCAGCCGTTCCCAGAGGGGAGACATGTCGCGCAGGCGGGATACCACCGCCGGGACGGTTTCGAGAATGTGATCCACGTCCTCCTCCGTATTTTCCTCGCTCAGCGTCAGCCGGAGGGAACCGTGCGCCACCTCGTGGATGAGCCCGATGGCCAGCAGCACATGGCTCGGGTCCAGCGAGCCGGAGGTGCACGCCGAACCGGACGACGCGCAGATCCCCTGCATGTCCAGCATGAGCAGGAGGCTTTCGCCCTCCACCCCTTCAAAGCTGATGTTGACGTTGCCGGGCAGCCGGTTTTCCCGGTCACCGTTGAGACGGCAGCGGGGGACGCTTCGCAGCAGGCCGTCGATGAGCCGGTCCCGCATGGCGGTGACGCGGGGGGTGACCGCCGCCATCCGGTCGCAGGCGAGCTGCAGGGCGGCGGCCATGCCGACGATGCCGGCGGTGTTCTCGGTACCCGCCCGCCGCCCCCGTTCCTGGGCGCCGCCGTCGATGAGGTTTCGCAGGCGGATGCCTTTGCGCACCAGCAGGCAGCCGACGCCGCGGGGCCCGTGGAATTTGTGCGCCGACAGGGACAGCATATCGAAGCCCATGCCCGCGAAATCCACCGGCACATGGCCGACCGCCTGCACGGCGTCGGTGTGGAAAAGAACGCCCTTTTCCCGGCAGAGGGCCGCCAGCTCCGCCACCGGCTGGAGGGTGCCGATTTCATTGTTGGCGAACATGACGGTCACGAGAGCCGTGTCGTCCCGCAGGGCCGCGCGCAGGTCCTCCACCCGGACAATGCCGTTTTCATGTACCGGCAGAAGCGTCACTTCAAAGCCCTCTTCTTTCAGGGAATCGAGGGCGTGAAGGACGGCGTGGTGTTCAAACGCCGTGGAAATCAAGTGCCTTTTCCCTTTTTTGGCCATCATGCGGGCGGCCATTTTGATCGCCCAGTTGTCCGCCTCGCTGCCGCCGGAGGTCACGTACACCTCGTCCTCCCGGCAGTTTAGGCACCGGGCGATGGTGCGGCGGGCTTCGGTGATCGCGCCGCGGGCCGCTTGCCCGAAACTGTACAGGGAGGATGGGTTGCCATATTGTTCCGTCAGATACGGCATCATGCTGTCCAGCACCTCGGGCAGCAGCCGGGTGGTCGCCGCATTATCCGCATATACAAACCGTTCCATGAGCACACCAGCTTCCTTATTCAATCGGGGATATGGGAGCGTATTCCGTTCCGGAATCATCCCGTCTATAATATATACCATTTTGGTGTATATTGCAATATACCAATCTCACCATATTTCAGGGAAAGAACGCGGGAAATTATGGATAGAATCGAATTTCGGGGGATTGGCCGGTTATCGCGCGTACTTCTGGCTTTCCATAACCGCCATCTGATCGCAGCGTTCGTTTTCCGGATGTCCCTGATGGCCATGGACCCAGCGGAAGCCCACCTGGTGGAACTCGAGCAGAGTCAGGAGCTTGTCCCACAGATCCGCGTTGAGGGCGGGCTTTTTGTCGGACTTGCGCCAGCCGTTGCGCTTCCAGGATTTCGCCCAGCCCTTTTCGATGCCGTCCACGACGTAACGGGAATCGCTGACGACAGTGACCGCGCAGGATTCCCGGAGGGCCGCCAGTCCTTCGATGACCGCGGTGAGCTCCATACGGTTGTTGGTGGTCTGGGGGGCGCCACCGGACAGCTCCTTTTCCCGTCCCCCATAGCGGAGAATGGCGCCCCATCCGCCCGGGCCGGGATTTCCCGAGCAGGCGCCGTCGGTGAAAAGCTCGATCTGTTTCATGCGTATCCACCCTGTCTAAACAGTATTTTCCGTTCGCATTCCATTATACCAAAAAATCCCCGGGGAGCAAGATATAAACCATCTTTTTCCGGTCCATACTATGGATATCGCGGAAAAGAGGATGCGGTGCGTCTGCGCACGGCGGAAGAATTTGATTTGTGCGGGGCGTTCCTTTTCCGCATCACGAAAGGATGTTTTGGTATATGAGTGAGTTGATGACGGCGGTCGTTCTGGCGGAAGGGGAGGAGGAAGCCCTGCGCCCCCTGACCTGCGACGTGCCCAAACCCATGGTCCGCCTGTGCGGGCGGCCGCTGATGGCGTATACGCTCGATCTCCTCGAACGGCACGGTGTCCGCCGTGCCCGGATCTGCACCCGCTACCTGCCTACCCGGGTGGAGGAAGGGCTCGGGGAACAGCACCGCGGTGTGGCGCTGTCCTATCAGGAGTCGGACCGGGACTGCGGGCCGGCCGGGAACGCCCGCCAGGCGCTGCTCGCCCTCGCGGACGGCGAGGAGACGGTGCTGGTCATCCGGGGGGATATCCTGACCGACATCGACCTGACGAGCGCCCTGGCCTTCCACAAGGCGGCGGGGGCGGCCGCCACCCTGGTCGTGACCCGTGTCGGCGATCCCCGGGAGCACGCCCTCGTGGACGTGGGGGAGGACGGCCGGGTGACGGGGCTGATGGACAAGCCGAGCTGGGCGCAGGCGGCGACCGACACGGCGGACACCGGCGTCTATATCCTGGAAACGGATCTGCTCCGCATATGGCCGGACGATCCGCAGATGGATTTCCTGCACGGCTTGTTTCCCCAAATGATCAAGGACGGCCTGCCGGTTTACGCCTATGAGGACGACGGGTATTGGAACGATCTGCGGGATATCCCGTCTTATCTGAACGCCCAGCGGGACATACTGGAGGGCCGGGTGCGCACCGAGCTCCATCCCGCCGACGGGGTGCTCACCGGCGGAACCAAGCCCGCCGGAAGTTACAGCATCACCCCGCCCGTCTATATCGGCGCGGATGTGCGGATCGGGGCGGGGGCTCAGATCGGGCCGTTCGCCGTGCTGGACGACGGCTGCCACGTGGGCCACAACGCGAAAATCCGGGGCTCGGTCCTGCTGCCGAGCGCCTATGCGGGCGACCGCTCCTCCATGACGGGCGCGCTGGTCTGCCATGGCGCCTCGGTCCGGCGGGGTGCCTCCCTGTTCGAAGGAGTGGTGCTGGGCGCCGGCAGCGTGGTGGGGGAATATGCCTCCGTCAGCCCGGATGTCCGGATCTGGCCGGACAAGAAAGTCGAGTCCAACTGCTGCCAGAGGGAAAACCTGCACAGCGGCCATCAGCAGCTCTTCCAGTTCGATGAAAACGGATTGACGGGGGAGACGGGGGTGGAGCTCACCCCCGAATTCTGTGCGCGGCTGGGCGCGGCCATCGGCAGCCTGGCGCGGGGGGAGAAGGTCGCCGTGGGATGCAGCCACGACAAGGCGGCCTCGGTCATGAAAATGGCGCTGGTATCGGGGATCCTCTCGGCCGGAGGGCTGGTGTGGGACTTTGGAACCTGCATCGATCCCCAGTTCGATTATTTCGTCAATTTCAGCCTGATCCGCACCGGCGTCTATATCGCGGGCGGGCCCCGCGGGGCCGTGCGTCTCTCCACATCCGGCGGCCTGCCGGCGCCGCGCTCGCTCGAACGGGCGGTGGAGTCCCGTCTGTCCACGGGGGATTTCGCCCGGGCCGGGTGGGACAGCCTGCGGGAGCCGACCGATATGTCGGGGATGCGGCAGCTCTACCGGCAGGAGCTCATCAGCCTGGCGCCGGACGGGCTCAGCGGGATGAAGGCGGAGGTGCGGGGCTCCGACCTGGAGCCGGTCAAGCTTCTGTCCTCGGTCCTTTCCACCATCGGCTGCGCGATGGACGGAGGCCTGCGGCTGCACCTGGGGGCCGGCGGGCGGCGGCTGTCGGTTTTCGATCCCGTCGCCGGGTATGTCTGGCCGGAGCGGGTGCTGGCGATGAACTGCCTGATCGAGCTCAAAACCGGCGGGGATCTCGCCCTTCCCTATGATGCGCCGCTGGCCATCGACCAGTTGGCGGCGAGCTACGGCAGCCAGGTCAAACGGTATTTGAGCTGCCCGTCCGACGAATCCGACCGGGACGCCCGCCGCCTGGCGGCCAACCAGCCCTGGACGAGGGACGGCCTGATGATGGCCGTCCGGCTGCTGAATTGGCTAAAACGGACCCGTTCGAGCATTTCCGGACTGCTCGAGGAGCTTCCCGCCTTTGCCGTCACGGCGAAGACCGTGCCCTGCTCGGCCAATCCCGGCCAGGTCCTGCAAAAGCTGAACGGCGGCCGGCGCGACAGCAGGGGGGAGGGAAGCCGGTTCCGCCTGCCTTCGGGAATCGTCCTCGTCCGCCCCTCCAAACGGGGGAAGAGCCTGATCCTGGTGGCGGAGGCGCAGGATTCGGAGTCGGCCGCCGAGCTCTGCGGGGAGCTCGAACAGAAACTTGGTACGGTTTTCCTTGACATCGGAGAGGAAAAACAGTAAAATAAAGGAGATTACTTGTGACCGGATTATTGCAAAGGCGTCCTATGAAATGTGATCGGATGATACGTTGATCGGACAGCTCCACGGCCGTGGGGCTCTTTTCCCGTGCGATATGTCCTGCCAAACAAAGAAACGGAGGATTTTTTGTGACAACCGACAACCAAAAAAAGACCAGCGGCCAGGGACCGGGCAACCGCCCCTCCCGTGCGCCCGCCAAAGGACAGCCCGAGAGGACCCGCCCTGTCGCTCCGGCTGCCGTCCCGGCGGCGGATGCCGCCGCCCCCGCCCGGACAAACCGTCCCCGCCGGGGCCGCCCGCCGAAAAAACAGGCCGTGCCGGCCACGCCGGTCAAGCTCACCATGCTCGGCGGCCTCAACGAAATCGGCAAGAATATCACCCTGTTCGAATATGGGGACGACGCCTTTCTGATCGACTGCGGCATGGCATTCCCGGACGACGAGATGCTCGGCGTGGATATCGTGCTCCCCGATTTCACCTATGTGGAAAAGAACCGGGACCGGATCAAGGGGATTGTGCTCACCCACGGGCATGAGGACCATATCGGCGGCCTGCCCTACCTGCTCAAACAGATGAATTTCCCGATTTACGGCACTAAGCTCACCCTGGCGCTCGTCGATTCCAAGCTCCGGGAGCACGGCCTATCGGGCAAGGTGCGCCTGAACGTCGTGGAGCCGGGCGGCGTGATCCAGTTCGGCGCCGTTTCGGTGGAATTCATCCACGTCAACCACTCCATCCCCGACGCGGTGGCGCTGGGGATCAAAACCCCGCTTGGCTACGTGGTGCATACGGGGGACTTCAAAATCGACTGCACCCCGATCATGGGGAAAATGATGGATCTCGCCCGGCTGGGGGAGCTCGGCAACGCGGGCGTGCTCGCCCTTCTGGCCGACTCCACCAACGCCGAGCGCCCCGGCTATACGCCGAGCGAGCGGGTGGTGGGGGACAGTTTCGCCAACCTGTTCAAAAAGGCGGAAAACAAGCGGATCATCATCGCGACGTTTTCCTCCAACCTCCACCGCATCCAGCAGATCATCGACGCCGCGACGAAGGACGGGCGGAAGGTGGCCGTCTCGGGGCGGAGTATGCTCAATTTTGTCAGTATTGCGACCGAGCTCGGGTATCTGACCGTGCCGGAAGGGATCCTGATCGACATCGATTTGATCAACCGGTACCCGAAAGACAAAATGACCATCATCACCACGGGCTCCCAGGGCGAGCCCATGTCGGCGCTCACCCGGATGGCCTTTTCCGACCACCGGCAGGTGGAGGTGGGCCCCGACGACTATATCATCATTTCCGCGACCCCCATTCCCGGCAACGAGAAGACCGTGGGCCGGGTGGTCAACGAGCTGATGAAGCGGGGCTGTGACGTGGTGTATGAAAAGATGTACGACGTCCATGTCTCCGGGCACGCCTGCCAGGAGGAGCTCAAAATCGTCCACGGGTTGACCAAGCCCCGGTATTTCATCCCGGTCCACGGCGAGCAGAAGCATATGCACAAGCACGCGGCGCTGGCCCGCGCCATGGGCATGAGCCCGAAAAACGTGCTGATTCCCGACATCGGCCGGGTCATCGAAATCACCACCGATAAGATGGAGGTCACGGGCACGGTCCCGGCCGGCCGGGTACTGGTGGACGGTCTCGGAGTGGGCGACGTGGGCAGCATCGTGCTGCGGGATCGGAAGCACCTGGCCCAGGACGGCCTGATCGTGGTGGTGGCCGCCATCGACACGTCGATCGGGCAGGTGGTGTCGGGGCCGGATATCGTCTCCCGCGGCTTCGTCTATGTGCGGGAATCGGAGCGCCTGATCGACGACGCCCGGGCGATCGCCCGGGGGGTGCTCGAGGAGTGCTGCCGCGACCACGCTTACGATTGGACGACGATGAAGTCCAAGGTGCGGGATGAACTGTCCCACATGCTGTTCCAGAAAACCAAACGCAGCCCGATGATCCTGCCTATCATCATGGATGTATGACCGTGCTTCTGCACGGCTGTTTGACGACACAACGACCGGAAAGGGAGAGATGCCGATGAAAAAGAAAGCGTTTTGGAGCCTCTCTCCCGCTGTGATCCTTCTGGGGGCGACCCTCGTCATCGTGACGGGGGCCACCTTTTTCCTCAATCCGCTGGTTTTCTATGTGGAGGCCGGCGTGGTGCTGGCGGTGCTGGGGATCTGCATCTGGCGGCTCAGCCGGATGAAGGCGGATATCGGACGGTATCTCACCCGGATTTCGGGGCACCTCGACCAGACAAACCGGGACGCCCTCGCCCTGTTCCCGCTGCCGGTTGTGGTGGCGAGCGAGCAGGGGGAGGTCCTTTGGTACAATGAACCCTTCCGCAACCAGGTGCTGGACGGGGGGGAACTGTTCGGCGATCCGGTCGAGACCGTCGACGGCGGCGCGGGCACGAAGGAACTGGGCAAAAAACGCTTTTTCGACATGGAATACCGGGGCCGGTGCTATACTGTCTATACCAGCACCGTCCGGGTGCGGGATACGGCCCTGTACGTCCTGTACTATGTGGACAACACCCACCTGAAGGAGATCGCCGAGGAATACGCCCTCAGCCGCCCCGCCGTGATGATGGTCTACATAGACAACGTCGAGGAGGTCATGCAGGACATCCGGGACAGCGAGAGGGCGCAGATCACCGGCCGGGTGGAGACCATCCTGGAGGATTGGGTCGGCGCCACCTCCGGTATCCTGCGCAAATACGGCAGCGACCGCTTCATGGTGCTGCTGGAGGAACGCCACCTCGAGCAGATGGTCGCCGGCCGGTTCGATATCCTCGACCGCGTGCGGTCGATCCAGACCAGCGAGAGGATCAGCGTGACCCTGTCCATCGGCGTGGGACAGGGGGAAACCCTGCGGGAATCCGAAGCGATGGCCAGACAGGCCATCGAAATGGCGCTCGGCCGCGGAGGCGACCAGGCGGCGGTCAAAACCAAAAACGGCTTCGATTTCTACGGCGGCGTCTCCAAAGGGGTGGAAAAACGCACCAAGGTGCGCACCCGCGTGGTCGCCTCGGCTCTGCAGGAACTGATCGAGGGCAGCGAAAACGTCCTGGTGATGGGGCACCGCTTCTCCGACCTCGACTGCCTCGGTTCGGCGGTGGCCATGGCGGCGGCGGCGCGCAGCCTGGGCCGGCCCGCGTATGTGGTGACCCAGCGGGATAAAACGCTCGCCAGAGAGCTCCTTGACCGCTACGACCAGGCGGGGCGGGGGGATCTCTTCATCGAGCCGGACGACGGCCTGCCTCTCGTCAACCGCCGAACCCTTCTGATCATCACCGATACCCACAATCCCGATATGCTGGAATGGCCGCCTCTCTATCAGCGAGCGTCGACCGTCGTGGTCATCGACCACCACCGCAAGATGGTCAACCATATCGAAAACGCGGTGATCTTCTATCATGAGCCCTATTCCAGCTCGGCATCCGAAATGGTGGCGGAGCTGGTGCAGTACATGGGGGCCCACTGCATTTCCCGGCTGGAGGCCGAGGCGCTGCTCGCGGGAATCATGCTGGACACCCGCAGCTTTGTGATGAAAGCCGGCGTGCGGACATTCGAGGCCGCCGCTTATCTGCGCCGGCAGGGGGCCGACACGGTCGAGGTCAAGCGGATGTTCTCCGAAAGCGCGGCGACCTACCGCAAAAAGGCGGATATCGTCTCCCGGGCGGAGATCTACCGCCGCACCGCCATCGCGTATGACGAGGACGGCGGCACCGAGGTCCGCATCGCGGCCGCCCAAGCCGCGGATGAGCTGCTCTCCATCAAGGGAGTGGACGCCGCTTTCACCCTTTTCACCGAAAATGGCGGAGTCAACGTTTCCGCCCGTTCCCTGGGAGATTTCAACGTCCAGCTCGTCATGGAGGCCATCGGCGGCGGCGGGCATCTGACCATGGCCGGCGCCTATCTCAGGGACACCGGCATGGAGGAGGCCAGGCGCCTCCTCGTCAGCGCGATCGATGCGCATATCCAGACCAGGGAACAATCCCTGGCCGCACAGCTCCATCAGAACGAATCGGTTTGAATTTCACGGAAAGCGGGGATGGATCATGAAGGTCATATTGAAAGAGGATGTCAAGGGACAGGGCAAAAAGGGTGAACTCGTCAACGTTTCGGACGGGTACGCGCGCAACTTTCTGCTGCCGCGGAACCTTGCGGTACCGGCTGATGCCCAGGCGATGAACGACCTGAGGAACAAGGAGGATGCCGCCCGCCATCGTTTGGAAACGGAAAAGAAGGAAGCGGAGGACACTGCCCGCCTGCTGACCGGAAAAACGCTGAAGCTGTCTGCGAAGGCGGGGCAGGGCGGCCGGCTGTTCGGCTCGGTCACGACCAAGGAGGTCGCGGAAGAGCTGAAAAGGCAGTTCCAGGTCGCGGTGGACAAGCGGAAAATCGACATGGCGGACATCAAGGCCTTCGGTTCCTATGAGGCGGTCATCAAGCTCGCCCAGGGAATCACCGCCAAGATGACGGTCATGGTCAGCGAATGAGAAACATAGCGGTGACGGCCGCGCGAGGAGAATAGCCATGCCGGATAATGCTTATGACGAACTCAACCTCCCATACAGCCTGGAAGCCGAGCAGGCGGTGCTCGGCGCCATTCTCATGGAACCGGACTGCATCAACCAGGTGGCGGACGTGCTGCGTCCGGAGCATTTTTATCTGCCCGAGCATCAGGCGATTTTCCGGGTCATGACCGCCAAGCTCATGGAATCCCAGCTCATCGACTTCGTCACGGTTCTCGAGGCTCTCAAGGCGGAGCCTTTTTTTGCCGGTGAGGAAGGAAAAGCCTATCTGCTGAAGCTTGCCCAGATCGTCCCCTCCATTTCCAACATCGCGCACTATGCCCGCATCGTCCGGGAAAAATGCGACGTCCGCTCGCTCATCAAGGCGGCCAGGGAAATCATGGACGAAGCGATGGATCCGGGAACCGAGCCCTCCATGCTCCTGGACGCGGCGGAACAGCGGATTTACGACATCCGGCAGGGCAAACAGACCGGCGGCCTGGTCCCCATCCAGGAGGTGCTCGCGAGCAACTATGAGATGTTCAACAAGCTCGCCTCCGACCAGCGGGATCAGTTTGTCGGGATCCCGTCCGGCATCAGCGCCCTCGATGAGATCACGACCGGGCTCAATAAATCCGACCTTATCATCGTCGGCGCCCGTCCCGGCATGGGCAAGACGAGCTTTGCCCTGAACCTCGCGCGCAACGTCGCGATCCAGCAGCACCGCACGGTGGCGGTCTTCAACCTGGAGATGTCCAGGGAACAGATGGTCAACCGCCTGCTCTCGTCCGAGGCCCGCGTCTCGAGCAAAAAGCTGCGGGTGGGCAACCTGACGCCGGACGAATGGGGCCGGATCGCGTTTGCTTCCAGCGTCCTGTGCAAAGCCTCCATTTTCCTGGACGATACGGCCAGCGTCACGGTCCCTGAGATGAAAGCGCGCCTGCGCCGCCTGCGCGGCGTGGATTTCGTTGTTGTCGACTACCTGCAGCTGATGAAATCCCCGAGGAGGATCGACAACCGGGTGCAGGAGGTCACCGAGATCACCCGGGGCCTCAAGATCATGGCGAAGGAACTCAACATCCCGATCCTGGTGTGCGCCCAGCTCGCCCGTTCCACTGAAAAGCAGGCCAACCACCGTCCGGCCCTGGCCGACCTGCGGGAATCCGGCTCCATCGAGCAGGACGCCGACCAGGTGCTGTTCCTTTACCGCGACGAGTATTACCGCAATGAAAAAGAGGATCCGTCGTCGGTGGAGATGGGGACGTCCGAGGTCATCGTGGCGAAAAACCGGCATGGCGAGCTCGGGACCGTCAAGCTCGCATGGCAGGGGGAATTTACGCAGTTCACGTCACTCGAGCTGCATCGAAGCGAGGGATAAACCTCATGGATGTGTTGGCAAAGGCGGTTGCAGACATTGAACAGGCGGATATGCTGTCCCCCGGCGGCCGGGTGGCCGTCGCCCTGTCGGGCGGCGCGGATTCGGTCGCCTTGCTGCATGTGCTGCTCGCGCTGCGGGACCGGCTGCCGCTGCGGGAGGTCGTCGCCGTACACGTCAACCATCAGCTCCGGGGGGAGGAATCTCTCCGGGACGAGGCGTTTGTCCGGGAGCTCTGCCGGGACTGGGAGATTCCTCTCCGGGTCTACCGCCGGGACGTGGCGTCCCTCGCGCGCGAGGCCGGAAAGGGGATCGAGGAAACCGGACGGGATGTCCGTTATGCTCTATTCGACGAGGTGTCGGCCCTGTATGGACACTGCCCGGTGGCGACCGCCCATACCCGGAGCGACAATATCGAAACCCTCCTGCTCCATCTGGTGCGGGGCTGCGGCCCGCGCGGTCTGGCCGGGATCCCACCGGTGAGGGGACGCATTATCCGGCCGCTGCTGGGCTGTACCCGTGGGGAGATCGAAGGCTATTGCCGGGATAACGGCCTTCCGTATGTCTCCGACAGCACCAACGCCGATGTACGGTATGCGCGCAACCGCATCCGGAGCCGCGTGGTTCCGGAATGCCTGGCCCTGAACCCGCGGTTTGAGGAAACGGCCGGCCGTTTCCTAACCCGGATGGCGCGGGTTTCGGATCTGCTGTACAGGCTCGCCGCAGAGGCCTTGGAGGCCGCGGCGCTGCCGGAAGGCTATGACCGGATGTCCCTGCGCCGTCTGGATCCCGCTGTAAAGGCGGAGGCCCTCCGTCTGGCGGCTGAGAGGGCCGGAAGCGTGTGCGAAGAGCGCCACGTCACCCGGCTGGAGCGGCTCCTAGATGAGACCGGAGGCTGTACCCTGCCGGGAAACATCCAAGCGGCGGTCACCCGGTCGGCGCTGCGTTTCAGTGCGCGGATACACGAGCTGGACGCGGAATGGGGGCCGATGGAGGCCGCTCCGGGGCAAACCATTCGCATAATCGATAGAAATTTCCGTCTTTTTCTTTTTTCTTTGGAGGATAAAGAGAAGGGTGGGAAAATTCACAGAAAATTATTAAAAAGCAGTTTAGATTATGATAAAATAATGGGCAGTTTGAAAATCCGCCGGCGCAATCCAGGTGACGCCTATCATCCTGTTGGGCGCCAAGGCGGAAAAACATTGAAAAAGCTCTTCAATGAGGCGCATCTCCCGCCCGCTTTCCGGGACCGTGTCCCCGTTTTGTGCGATGACGCGGGAATCCTGCTCGTCCCGGGCTTTGGATGTGACGTGCGCGCGGCGGTGGATCAGGATACACGGCGTCTTCTCGTCCTGGAGGAAGAGAGGGCCCCGGATGAAAGGGCGGAAGAACAGACGTGAGCGATATGAAGGACGATATCGGCGAAGTCCTGTTTTCAGAAGAAAAAATTGCCTCCATTGTCCGGAATATGGGCAGGCAAATCAGTGAAGATTATGTAGGGAAGAATCTTTTTATGGTCAGCGTGCTGAAAGGCTCGCTGGTGTTTATGGCGGACCTGATGCGCGCCGTGACCATTCCCTGCTCGATCGATTTCCTGTCCGTGTCCAGCTATGGGAACGGCACGGCCAGCTCGGGGGAGGTGCGGATCCTGAAGGACCTGGACTGCTCCCTGGAGGGCAAGGATCTTCTGATCGTGGAGGATATCCTGGATTCCGGCATGACCCTCTCGTTCCTGCTCAAGACGCTGTCGGCCCGGAACCCCGCGAGTATCCGCCTGTGTACATTCTTGGACAAACCGGAACGCCGCCGGGTTGACATCCGTCCCGATTACGTGGGCGCGGAGGTTCCGGATAAATTCATAGTCGGTTATGGACTGGATTACGCGGAAAAATACCGCAACCTGCCCTATATCGGCGTTCTAAAGCCCGAGGTTTACGAGGCGTAGCGTTTTATCCCAAGCAAAAGGAGTTGATACGTTTGGAATCCAACAACAACGATTTCGGGAAATCCCTGCGGAACCTGGGGCTGTTTATCGGACTTCCGCTGCTGGTCGTCGTCGTGATCTGGCTGTTCATGTCCGGCGACACCAAAAAGTCGGATAAGGTGTATTCCGATTATCTGGCGTATTTTTATAACGATCAGGTGAAATCCTTCGATCTCGATCTGGGGACCAGCAACCTGACCATTACCCTCAAGGAAGAGCTGCGGGAGGACCGCAATAAGGATAACAAGCTCGACGAGAAGGACGATATCATCAAATATCGCGTCCCCAACGTCTCCTTGTTCCTGGAGGATGTGAAGGACTACCGCAGCCTGCTTGTCAAAAACGGGAACACATACGATTATCAGCCGCAGAGCCAGATGCCGTGGTTCGTCAACCTGATTCCCTCCCTGCTGATCATCGTGTTCTTTGTGGCGATGTTTGTGATGATGCGGCGCTCCCTGTCCTCCATGGACGGCGGCGGCAAGGCGATGGGCTTCGGCAAGGCGCGGATCAAGCAGCCGGTCGATGAGAAGCGCAAAACCACCTTCGCCGATGTGGCCGGCGCGGACGAGGAAAAAGAAGAGCTGCGGGAAATCGTCGATTTCCTGCGTTCACCCAAAAAATTCAAAGAGCTCGGCGCCCGGGTCCCCAAAGGGGTGCTGCTGGTGGGCCCTCCCGGTACCGGTAAAACCCTGCTGGCCCGCGCCGTGGCGGGGGAGGCGGGCGTGCCGTTCTTCTCGATTTCGGGCTCTGATTTTGTGGAGATGTACGTCGGCGTCGGCGCGTCCCGTGTCCGGGATTTGTTCGACCAGGCGAAAAAGAGCTCTCCCTGCATCATCTTCATCGATGAAATCGACGCCGTCGGCCGCCAGCGCGGCGCGGGCCTCGGCGGCGGGCATGACGAACGGGAGCAGACCCTCAACCAGCTGCTCGTCGAGATGGACGGCTTCGGCGCCAACGAGGGCGTCATCATGATCGCCGCCACCAACCGCCCGGATATCCTGGATCCGGCCTTGATGCGTCCCGGCCGGTTCGACCGGCAGATCGTCGTCAACTATCCGGACATCAAGGGCCGGGAGGAAATCCTCAAGGTCCATGCCCGCGGCAAGCCGCTCGCTCCCGATGTGGAGCTGTCTGTCATCGCGAAATCGACGGCCGGCTTTACCGGCGCGGATCTGGAAAACCTCCTCAACGAAGCGGCCCTCCTGGCCGCGCGCAAGAACCTGCATTCCATTACCATGCCCGAGATCGAGGAAGCGACGATTAAGGTGGTCATGGGCACGGAAAAACGCAGCCATGTCATCACCGACAAGGAAAAGAACCTGACGGCCTATCATGAGGCGGGTCATGCGGTCGTCACCTATTACTGCCCGACCCAGGACCCAGTCCATCAGATTTCGGTGATCCCCCGCGGCATGGCGGGCGGTTATACCATGAGCCTGCCGGAGCACGATAAATCTTATCGTGCCAAAAAGGAGATGCTCGAGGATATCGAGGTCCTGCTCGGCGGCCGGGTGGCCGAAGCGCTCGTGCTCGACGATATCTCCACCGGCGCCAGCAACGACATCGAGCGCGCCACCGACACCGCCCGAAAGATGGTCACCAAGTACGGCATGAGCGACAGGCTCGGCCCGATCGTCTTCGGCTCCTCCGAATCGAACGAGGTGTTCCTCGGCCGGGATTTCGGCCACACCCGGAACTACTCGGAGGAGGTCGCGGCCGAGATCGACGAGGAGATCAACGCCATCATCACCGGCTGCTACGATAAAACGCGCGAGATCCTTTCCTCCCACATCGACAAGCTGCACGCCGTCGCGCAGTATCTGTTCCAGAATGAGAAGCTCGACGGGGAGCAGTTCAAAGCCCTTATGGAAGGGCGGGAGGTGCCCGACGCTTCCGAGACCGGCCTTTTTGCGTCGGTGTCCGGAGCGCCCGAGACGCCGCTGGTTTCCGAAAACCCGGAAAAGCCCGAGGAATCTGCGGGCGGCGAAGACCTTTCCCACTGACCGAACCAAAAACATCCCCCCTGCCAAGCAGGGGGGATGTTTTTTTATATCCTGTCTTTTTTCTGCCGCGGACCCCGGTTTTCTTTCCGGAAATGGCTGGGAAGGATGCCGAACTCTTTTTTATATACCTGTGCGAAATAACCCGGATTTTTGAAGCCGCACGCGGCCGCGATGTCGGTGATACTCAGGGAGGTATCCAGCAGCAGGGACTTTGACATGCTCAGCCGGAAAATGTTCAGGTACTCGCTGAAACTCCGGCCGAACAGGCTTTTGAAGGTGCGGCAGAAATAGCTTTGATTGTAGGAAAAATGCGCGGCCGCCGTATAGGAAGAGATATCGTTGCGATACTGCTCGTTCAGATACTCCAGAATCTCCCGGCAAAACCGGTTTTTGTCGGTTTCCGGCTGAGGCATATCCCGCAGCCGCAGGGAGAGCAGTTCGGCGAACAGGATCGAGATGTGCCCCCTGGCACGATAGTGCCAGTAAGGGGGCCTGTTTTTAATGTCGTCCAGGAGCTCTGTAAAGACACCCCGCAGGACTGGATACTGCGGGTTTTCTCGGGTAACGGGACCCGCGACCGAGAGCTTTCCGTTTTCGATGGCCCCCTGCATGGCCGGATCGTCGAGAATGGAGAGGTCGAGACAGATGCAATCGTGACCGACAGAATCCCCGGGCGGGAGACGGATGCTGTGGATGACATAGGGGTTGAGCAGGATCAGATCCCCTTCCTGTGCCCTGAAATCCCGGCAGTTCAGGGTGAATTCACAGGCGCCGTGCCGGATGAGTACGATCTCGAACTCACGGTGGTTGTGCACCGGAGCGATGGAGATCTCCTGCTCCGCCGCGGTCTGATCGGTGCCGTAATAGGCGACCGGGATGTGCTCGTATCGTTCGATAAAGCTGTTTTCCATCATCGCGCTCTGCCCCTCCCGTCTCCTTTACTATAAATCAAGTCGGCCAGAAGGTCAATACCGTTATAAAACAAGGTCAATAAAACGCTGTTTTTATGAAAATCGACTATGCTAAGATAAAGACGGGCGGAAAGAGGGGACAGTGACGGGCCGATGTTCCCATATGAGGAGAGTGAGACAGATGCCGAAACCGGTCAGTACCGTATTCCGCATCGTGTATGGCACATACGCGGGTCTTGAAAAGAAGGCTGTGGACATCGTATCCGAAACCCTCGGTGATTTCACGCCGGTTCCGGCCGCCGCCGTGGCAGGGCGGGATCTGGATGATACGGCCAGGGCTGCGGACTCTCTCGTTGTGGTAGGGACACGGGAGAGCAACCCTCTGCTGCGTGAGCTGGCGGAACAGCGGTTCTACGAGCCGGGGGACGATGCGGAAGGGTACACCCTCCGCATCGCGCCGAGTCCCTACAATGAGGAGATGCAGATCGTCGTCATCGCCGGAAACGACGCGGCGGGCGCCCTGTACGGTGCCTTGGATTTCAAAGCCTTCATCGTCCCGGCCGCCCGTCAGACGCATAATCATCTGCATTACCGGCGGCAGCTTTTCATGGGCGAAGCCCTGCCCGAGACCATTCGGATGTCGGCGCCGGCGGTCCGTCATCGCGGCTTCTGGACCTGGGGTCATGTGATATACGATGTCCGCCGCCATATCGATCACATGATGCGGCTGAAACTCAATACCCTAATCGTCTGGAACGAGTTTGTGCCCCTGAACATCCGGGAGATAACGGACTATGCGCATGAATGCGGCATTCGTCTCATCCTCGGATGCACCTGGGGGTGGAACGACTGGTTCGATATCTCGGATGAAGCCGAGCTGCGAGCGCGGGAGGACGCGATCTGCAAGACGTATGAAACGGAATATGCGGGCCTTGGGGTGGATGGTATCTATTTCCAATCCTTTACCGAAACCAGTGACGAGACCCTTCATGGCCGGGTCATCGGGGAAGCCGTGACGCGGTTCGTCAACCGCGTCAGTGCCAGGCTGTGGAGCCGCCATCCGGACTTGAACCTTCTGTTCGGGCTCCATGCCACCAGTGTGTCGCGTCAACTGAGGTATATCCGGCAGGTGGATCCGCGGATCACCATCGTGTGGGAGGATTGCGGCGCCTTCCCGTTCTCCTATGTTCCATCGGATCTCAGACGGTTCGAGGAAACCGAGGCGTTTGTAAGGGAAATCGAGGTTTTGAGAGGGGAGGAGGAACGCTTCGGTGCGGTGACAAAGGGCCTTCTCTGCTTGGATTGGCCCTCCTTCCGTCATCAGCAGGGGCGGTTCGTCATGGGCTGTCATTCGCGGCCCTTTATCCGCCGCAGGGCCGAGGAAAAACGGGAGCTGTGGCGGTATGTGGAAGGATATTGGCTCAAAAACGTATCCCATGCATCCCATATGCTCCGCGCCATGGCGGACATCCGCCGGGATATCCTGATTACCGGGCTGCTCGAGGACGCGCTGTTCGAGGAAAACATCTGGTTTCCGGCCGCCCTGTTCGCGGAGATGCTGTGGGATCCGCGTTCCCCGGCGGAGGAACTGCTCGTCCGGGTGGCCATGAGGCCGGATGTGGAAAAAGCGTGAACGGAAGGATCGGAGAAGGGGAGGGGGCATGAGGCAAAATCCGTTGTCGGCAGAAGCAAATAGACCATATTGTGAGAGAGGATGTGCAGACAGAATGAAAGGGAGAAAGCTGACGGCTTTGTGCATGGTTGTGCTCGTAGCGGCCTCCGCCCTTTTATCGGGGCTCCCGGCGGGGCTTTCGGTCCAGGCGGAAGAGACGGCCGCGATCCGCTTTGAGGGAGGCACCGTAGGCTCCTGGAGCGGAACAGCGCGGGACCTTATGGACGGCACCTACGGCAAAATTTCAGAGGAGGGATACAGCTGGTCCAACGGAACCTGGCTGAGAGCGGAAGGCTTTGACCTGACGATTTTGGTCGACCTTCAGCAGCCCCGGGAGATCCAGGCCCTGTCCATGGGCTTTCTGGATGAGTGGGAGGCAGGGGGCCGTTTTCCGGAATATGTGAAGTACGCGGTGTCCATGGACGATCAGACCTACACCGATTATGATACCGTTTATCTCAACGAACCCTATTATCCCGGCGGGGCCAGGATGAAAACGGTCACCACCGACGCGGGAACGGTGACAGCCCGGTATCTGAAAATCCTCGTCAAAAACGGCGGCAATCTGCCTGACAACCATCCCAGCCGTGGAGCGGCTTCCTGGGTCTTCTTCGACGAGCTGACCATCCGGGAAGGGATCCAGGTCGAAGGGGGCTGGCAGCAGCGATTTGGCGATAACGGCAAGGAAAGCCTGCTGGACGGGATTACCGGCCGGATTTCCGATCAGGGCTACAGTTATACCAACGGCACCTGGTCGGGGGCGGAGGCGGAGGATGTCACCATCACGGTGGCCCTGCCCTTCAAACGGCAGATCCGTTCCCTCTCCATGGGATTTTTGGATGAATGGCCGTGCGGTGTCCGGTATCCGGAATACGTGCGTTTCTCCTTGTCGGATGACGGCGAGACCTTCACCGAATTCGATACCGTGTCGATCGACGATCCCTGGGTAGAGAGCCCGGCCAGGATGAAGACCGTGACCACCGATGCGGAGTCTCCGGCCTATGCCCGGTATATCCGGATTTTTTTAAAAAACCCGGGCAGGCTGCCCGACACCCATCCGAGTGCGGGAGGGACCACCTGGATGTTCTTCGACGAGCTGGGGATCGTCACCCAAACCGCGGAACTGGACCTCTCGTTCGTGTCGAAGCCGGATAACGATCTGTATCAGATCGCCTTTGACAACTACACCGGTGTCCGGCGGTATGATACCCTGTCCGAGGCCATTGCCGCCGCAGGGGAGGGGGAGGGTATCGCCGTTCTCGCCGACGCCTATCCCGACCGGACGGCGATCGAGCTGACGGAAGGGGAATATGCCCTGATCGAGAGTAAAGCTCTGCGGCTGTACATTGAGTATCCGGAGAATAACGACCGTCTGGGCATCGCGTTCGACGGCACCGAAGTCATGGGCTACAACCGGGCCGTGGTGACGGATGCCGAAGCGCTGGGCATGGAAAACCATAGCCTGCTCTATGTCAACGGCGCCCGGTTTGTCAGGAAGACCGACATCAGCCGTTCCTGGCTGGTCAGTGCCCGGGTGGTGGGCTATGACACGGCCGACTACGGCCTGACCAACTGCACGCCCTACTCCCTGCTGGAGGTGGACGGCAACGTGATGGTGGCTGCCACCAAGCTCAGCCAGTTTGTATCGGCGGGCTATGCGCCCTATGAGCGGTATCAGAAGCTGTGGAGTGCGGTTTTCACCTGGCTGACCGGCAGCGCTGTCCCGGCGATGGAATGGCAGGCGGCCACCCGCCCGGCTTATTCCAAAGAGGAAGTCCTCGGCGAGAACGCCTATCTCGACGCCATCCGGGCCAACGCGGACTGGTTTTTTGATTCCGGATTCATTCTCAGCGACCAGGACGCCGCCTATTACGACGCCCACCGCCATACCTACGACAAAACCTATTCTCTCCATCCCGGCGGAGACGGCCGCAACGGCGTCGCGGAGACCTATCTGTCCGGCGCCTCCTTCCAAGAGGACGGCTCCCAATCGTTGCGGATGGTCCGCCGGGCGGACTGCAACGGGGAAACGGCGGGCGCTCTGGCCCTGGCCTACCGTTCTACGGGAGATGAGCTGTACAAAGTCGCGGCCTATAATATCCTGAACTGGCTGCTGACCGAATCCGAGATGTCCCTCGGAGCCCGTGCCGATCCGGAAAGCCCGGAATACGGGCTGCTCGCCTGGGACGATGAATACGGTTCCGGCAGCTATTACGGAGACGACAACGCCCGGGCAATCCTCGGTCTGATCAGTGCCGCCTCGGCACTGGAGACCGAGGAATTCGATGACCGGATCCTGGCGGCCATCCTGGCGAATTTCCGGACCACCGGCGTGTACGGGTTCCGGGGAGACTATGTTTCCTCCGAGCAGCTCAAGGATGGCTGGGAATCCTTGGCCGATACCGCGGTGATCCATTACGCCCCCCACTTTGAGGCCTTGATGTGGGCTTGCTATCTATGGGCGTATGAAAAGACCGAGTATGAACCCCTGCTGGAATTGACCAAGGCGGGGATTGATCGGATGATGCAGGCCTACGAGGACGAAAAATGGGCCTGGACCAACGGCATGCAGCAGGAACGGGCCAAAATGCTCCTGCCGCTCGCCTGGCTCTGCCGGATCGAGGATACCGAAGAGCATCGGGGCTGGCTGGGAACCATGGCGGCGGATCTGTGCGCCTACCAGCAGGACAGCGGCGCCATCCAGGAGGCCATCGGCAAGGGCGGCGGCCGTGCGGGCAGCTTCACCTCCAACGACCAGTACGGCACCCATGAAGCGCCGGTGATCCAGCAAAACGGCGATCCCTGCGTCGACAACCTCTACACCCAATCCTTTGCCCTGCTTGGTCTCAACGAAGCGGCGGCCGCTTCCAGCGATGCCGCGCTGGCCGCTGAAATCACGGCCTGCCGGGACAAATTGGCGGAATTTTTTATCCGCACCCAGCAGGTCTCGGATAAAACGGCCTATAACGGTGTCTGGTTCCGTGCCTTTGACTATGAAAAGTGGGAGACCTACGGCAGCGACGGCGATTCCGCCTGGGGTGTCTGGGCGACCGAATCCGGATGGACCGAGGCGTGGATCAACCATGGTCTGAGCATGATCGTGCTGGATGCCAACCTGTGGGATCTGTCCGCCGAAATGGATATGGCCGCCTCCTTTGATCGTCTGGGGGAAGCGATGCTTACCGACGACACCGAACACGCCTACGATATCCTCATGGAGTTCACCTCCAAGGAGCAGGTAGACCGCCGGTACGGGTCCGGTGGTGTTGACAGTATTTTCGATGGCGTAACCGGTACCCTGACCGGTGCCTATCCCTATGCCAACGGCACCTGGACCGGGTTCCGGAATACCGATGTGGTCGTCACGATCGACCTGAAGGAAGCACGGACCTTCGGCAAACTCACGCTGGGCTTCCTGGAGGATTGGGATAACGGGATCCGGCTGCCCTCGCTGGTGCGCTTTTTCACCTCTGAGGACGGGGAGGACTATACTCTGTTCGGTTATCAGGAGTTCTCCCAGAAATTCGCCGACCGTCCGGCCAACCGGCAGGTGCTCGAGATGGCTGGCGACGAGGTGACTTCCCGGTATATCCGGCTCGTCATCACCAACCCCGGTGGCCTGCCGACCGAGCATCCGAACAAATGGGCGGGATCCTGGATTTTTTTCGATGAGCTGACGGTTGAAGGGCTGGTTCCCGAGCGGGAGGCCATCGTATACGATCCGGCTAATGTCCGGTTCGGCTCAGGGGGCAAAGAAAGCATTATGGACGGCGTCACCGGCCGCCTCAACGATGAGGGCCCCAGCTTCCTCAACGGAAGCTGGTCCGGCATCGAGGGCACCGACCTTGTCGTGACGGTCGATCTGAAAGAACAAAAGGGCATCGACGCCCTGTCCATGGGCTTCCTGGACGAATGGCTCTCCGGCGTCCGGTTCCCGGAATATGTCCGGTTCTCTCTTTCGGACGACGGCGTCACGTTTACCGAGTTCGACACGGTTTATCTCAACGAGAGCTGTGAAGATCTGCCGCCGCGGATGAAGACGGTCACTACCGATGCAAAACCGGCAACGGCACGGTTTGTCCGGGTCTTTATCAAAAACGGCGGGCCTCTCCCGGACAGTCATCCGGATAATCCGGGCGTCGCTACCTGGATTTTCTTCGACGAGCTGGGGATCACGTATACGGCGGTTGTAGAGCCTCCTCCTGAGGAAAGCGGTCCGTCCGGCCCATCCGGCGGCGACAGCAGCGATCCGTCCGGTGACGGCAGCAAGCCGGAAGAGCCTTCCCGCCCGGGTTCCGTCCCCTCTTCGGATATCGGCGGCGTGGATACGGGCAGGCCGGTGTCCAGGGCGGTACTCCCGGCGGCCGCGTTCTCGCTGGCGGGGCTTTCCGGTTTGTTCTTGGCCGGGAAGAGACGCCGAAAGGGGACACAGGCCGGGTAAAACGAGGGAAATTACCCCAAAACCCCCGGGGAAGCGCTTTAGCGCTTCCCCGGGGGTTTTATGCGGAGGCGTCACAGCCGCGGCGATAGAGGATATGCAGCGCGACGAATGTGCGGACCGGGATATTCCGCTCCCCGGTTTCGTACCGGAGCAAACAGCCCGTGTCACAGGGACTTCCAAAAGATGGAGCCCCGCGACCAACGGATCCTGCGTGTACCGATGTTCCAAACGCAGACGGCGTAAATTCGCGCCCATATTCATGTCCACGCGCAGTTTTTGTCCCGGCGGTGTTCCTTTCACGGTTCGTCCCACCGGAACAGATCGTTCGGGGTGACCTGCAACACCCTGGCAATGGCTTCGATTTCGATATCGGTGAGAACACGGCTGCCGTTTTCTATGCGGCTCAGAGAGCCGCGGCAGATATAGACCGGAATCAGCTCCAGTTTGGCGGAGAGCTGCGCCTGACTGAGGCCGGCTTTTAGCCGGGCGTCCCGGATATTCGCGCCAATACGGTTTAAATAGGGCTGTGAGGTCGGCTTTTTCACAATCGGTTCCTCCGTGATGGCGAGACGAAGCGCATCGGGTTCGCGCGGTGCGCGGCGTTATGATAGCTGAAGACCATCGAAAAAGGCGTCGTAGCTGCACCGATAGAGGGTGTGCAGCGCGACTAATGTGCGGACCGGGATGTTCAGCTCCCCGGTTTCGTACCGGGAGTAAACAGCCCGTGTCACAGGGACTTCCAAAAGATGGAGCTTAGCGACCAACTGATCCTGCGTGTACCGATGTTCCAAACGCAGACGACGTAAATTGGCGCCCATATTCATGTCCACGCGCAGTTTTTGCATTTCATATCTCCTGCCGATGCTCAAAATATGTTGCAAACAACTTTACTATATGCTAGAATGGACATGGATTGGCTCAATATACTGAGCAATGCGCGGACATTTTTATTTTTGCTTATGGAGGTGAAGGTTTGGAGGCTTTTGCGAAAGAATTGCTTTATCGGGAAATGGGCTATGCGGCGGTCCGCTTGCTGGAAAAACGACAGCTTGTCCGGCGAAACCGTCCGACGGCCGGCGGAACAGGATGCCGTCAAAATCTTGGCGGCCATCCAGCGCCTGCTGTCCCGTCCCGGCCTGTCGGATTTCGACAGGGTGAAAGAGATCGTGTCCATTTTTGAAGAATACGGGCTGGATTCCGGCTGCTGCCACGATTTTGGCTGATTCGGCAAAACGGCGCCCTTCAGGCACATCTGCCTGAAGGGCGCCGTTCCACCTTTTGCATAGTATCCTCCGCACATCCCGGGACATACTGAAAACAGTCCCGAAAAGTTGGAGGAGTCAGATTTCATGAGCGTCAAGCAACTCGCGACCGAAACCAAATGCAGCGTCGGCCTGTTCTGTATCGGCGGGGGCGTCTACAACCTGATCGAGATTTTCTGGAGAGGCTATACCCACTGGTCCATGTTCCTCGTCGGAGGGACCTGCTTCCACCTCATCGGCAAGATCGGCAGCCGCTTCCGGACCTGGAACATCGCCCGCAAATGCGCGCTCTGTTCCCTGGCGGTGACGGCGGTGGAATACGTCAGCGGCTGCCTGTTCAATCTCCGCCTGAAGCTGAATGTCTGGGATTACAGCGAGATGCCCTTTAACCTCAACGGACAGGTCTGCCTGCTGTATACCGTCCTGTGGGGCTTTTTGAGCGCCACGGCCATGCCGCTCTACCGCTTTTTCCGCCGCCGGCTGGAAACCGGGCGGTTTTTCCCGGTCACGTCTGCGCTGAAGTCTTGAAGGAGGGGCAGCTCCCCTTCAGGGGGCAGGACTCGCAATGGGGAGACCTGGCCGGGCAGACATCCCGGCCGAAGAGGACGAGCCGATGACAAAAGCTGTTGCTTTCCTCGGGAGGCAGCAGCTTTTTCAGTTGCTGCTCCACCTTGTAGGGATCCTTGGTGTCGCACAGCCCCAGCCGGTTGGAGATCCGGATGCAGTGGGTGTCCGCCACCACCACGCCGGGGACGTGGAAAATATCGCCGCACACGAGATTGGCGGTTTTCCGTCCCACCCCCGGCAGCTTGATGAGCTCCTCCACCGTCTGGGGAATCTCTCCGTGATACACGTCCCGCAGCATCCCCGCCATGGCCACGATGTCCCGGGCCTTGGTCTTGTACAGCCCGCAGGATCGGATATATTCCCCCACCTCCTCGGGGGAGGCGTCGGCAAACGCGTCGAGGGTCGGGTACCGCTCGAACAGCGCCGGGGTTACCAGGTTCACCCGCGCGTCGGTGCATTGGGCGGACAGCCGGGTGGCGATGAGGAGCTGGAGAGGGTCGGTATAGGTCAGGGAACAGACGGCGTCCGGATAGCGCTCGCGCAGCGCCTCGACGGCGGCTATTGCCATAGCTTTTTTAGTCATAAACAGGGTCCTTTTTTTCCTTGCGGTATAGGTTTACTTATACCTTTTTCAATGTCATCAAGAGCTTTAATAAGTGCGTCTGCACC
>ERZ856578.2937-NODE-2937-length-26811-cov-5.529363_pt1 | contig 26811 bp, 26 predicted proteins | sample MGYA00514384_ERZ856578 | MGnify/ENA primary metagenome ERZ856578 (study PRJEB29103, sample SAMN06111958) | human gut metagenome | biome: human gut; feature: ankylosing spondylitis patient; material: healthy_person | host: Homo sapiens | place: China:Hangzhou... | reverse complement strand
ACCGTCATTACAAAAGCAAAAGAGATATTTTTGACTGTATTGTGCAGCGTATGGAGCAGCAGGATGGCGAACAGGCAGCAGAATATGCTATGCCGGAAGATGAAAAAGAGAGTATGCCGGGAAAGTATGAAAATGTATCATTGGATGATTTTGTGAAATACAGCAAGTCTATGTTTGAATACTGGACAGAGGATGATTTTGCATCATCGTTTCGGAAAATGCTGACAATAGAGCAGTTTCGCAGTGAAGAGATGCAGAAGTTATATCAGCAATATCTCGTGGCTGGACCTGCTTCCTATGTGAAAGATTTATTTGATAGCATGGGATTTACAAATGCTAAGAATAAAGCTGTCAGATTTTATTCTGTTATGTATTTTTATTACAGTATATATGATGGAGCAGCAGATAAAGAAAAGGTAAAAGTAGAATTTGTATCAGCTATAAAAAGTTTGGTACAAGAGTTGAAGTGAAGGAGAATCAGATCATGAAGAATCATATAGTAATCCGTATAGAAGAAAAAAGTGAATATCGCGAGGTAGAAAATCTGGTAAGAGACAGCTTTTGGAATGTGTATCGTCCGGGATGCCTAGAGCATTATGTTCTTAACCAGCTAAGAAATGATCCGGAATTTGTACCGGAGCTTGATTTCGTGATGTATCTGGACGGAGAACTGATCGGGCAGAATATCTTTGTGAGAACTGCAATCACAGCCGATGATGGAAGAAGCATTCCAATTATGACGATGGGACCGATCTGTATCAAGAATGAATATAAGCGGAAAGGATATGGTAAAATCCTGCTTGATTATTCATTGGAGAAGGCAGCGAAACTTGGCTGCGGTGCAGTCTGCTTTGAAGGAAATATTGATTTTTATGGAAAAAGTGGATTTAAGTATGCAAGTGAATTTAACATCCGTTATCATGGATTGCCAGAGGGGCAGGATGCGTCTTTCTTTTTATGCAAAGAACTGATACCGGGATATTTAAATGGCATTACAGGAGAGTATGCGACACCAGCGGGATATTTTGTAGATGAAAAGGAAGCCGAAGAATTTGATAAGATGTTTCCTTATAAAGAGAAGAAAAAACTACCGGGCCAGTTATTCTAACCTGTACTTGAATTATGCAAACCCAGCAGGAACATATTTTAGAAAATAAAAAATATATACTTGTAATTGACATGTATGTATAATGTGATATACTATAACTTGATTTACAATAAACCAATTTATAGTATTGGAGATTTTATATGCCAAGTAGTCCAAAAATAAAAAAAGACGACATGTTGCAGGCTGCACTGGAGCTTGTTTCAAAAAAAGGATATGCCGCTCTTAACATAAAAGCTGTAGCCAGAGAACTGGGATGCTCCACAGCACCGATTTCATGGCAGTTTGGTGGAATGGATGGATTGCGTGAGGAATTGATTCCTTTTGCGGAGCAGTATGTGGAGGATAAGTATTATAGTCGGAATGAAAACGAACTTGCAACATTCGAACAGAAAGGAAAAGGAACCATTGATTTAGCATTAGAAAATCCCAATTTGTTTCGCTTCCTTTATATGGGAGAGCGAAGCCAGCTTCTAAGTATAGGCTTCGAGTTACAGACGAATAATCAGGATGCCGCTAATGTGTATCAGGAGATGGCAGAACTGCTGGGGATTACACCAAAACAGGTAATGGATTTTGCTATGACAATGATGGTGTATACACAGGGGATAGGAACCCTGATTGCATCAGGAATCGTCAAAGATACGAAAGAAAGTATGTATCGCATGCTTCACAATACCGGTATGACATATTTAAAAGGCTTAGGTGTGAAGGATGGCCCTTTATGGGATTTATCAGGAGGCGACAGGTCAGATGAAAGCAGTAGCAACGGATAAATGGATCTTGTGTCCGGTATGCGGTGCAAAAACGCGGACACAGATATTGGATGATACAGAATTAAAACATTTTCCGCTGTTTTGTCCAAAATGTAAAGAAAGTTTTATTATCAATGTAAAGGATCATATCGTGGATTATCAATCCATTGCCAGACGCTAAGTCGCAGAGCAGAAACGAATTTTTTTGCTTGCGTCTTTTGGGATTTAAACGGGAGCCTTTATTTTATGCTGCAGCATTTAAGGAAAAGTGAAAACATAAGGAGAAGATATGGAATCAGATATCATTAAAATCAGCCATCTGAATAAAAGCTTTGGCGAAGTAAAGGCGGTAAATGATTTGAGCTTTCGTGTGAAAAAAGGAGAATTGTTTGCGTTTCTTGGAGTAAACGGTGCAGGGAAAAGTACAACCATTTCCATTCTCTGCGGACTGCTGAAAAAAGACAGCGGATCTGTTCAGATAAACGGAATAGAAACTGACAAAGCCGGCGCACAGACAAAAAGGATGCTTGGTGTTGTATTTCAGGACAGCGTACTTGATAAACCGCTTACAGTGAAAGAGAATCTAATGAGCAGAGCTGCTTTGTACGGCATTACAGGAAATGCTTTTGATAAGAGATTCATGGAGCTAGTCGAGATTTTGGAGTTTGACGAGTTCTTAAACAGATCTGTAGGGAAGCTGTCGGGAGGTCAGAGAAGAAGGATTGATATTGCCCGTGCATTATTGCACAGACCGGAGATTTTGATTCTTGACGAGCCTACTACAGGGCTTGATCCGCAGACAAGGCAATTAATCTGGAATGTTATCGAGAAACTTCAGAAAGCAGAAAATATGACAGTATTTCTGACTACTCATTATATGGAAGAGGCAGCCAATGCTGGATATGTTGTGATTCTTGACAAAGGAAGTATCGCAGCGGAAGGTACACCGTTTGAACTTAAAAATGATTATGTACAGGATATCGTGTCTGTTTATGGTGTTTCCGAAGATGAAATAAAGTCATTGAACAGAGAATATAAAAAAATACGTGACGGATATCAGATAAAAGTAAAAAATACGCAGGAAGCTACGAAGCTTATTGTAGAGCATCAAGATTTATTCACGGATTATGAAGTAGTAAAAGGCGGCATGGATGATGTATTTCTTGCAGTCACAGGGAAAAGGCTTGGAGGTGAGCATTGATGAGAACAGTATTGGCATTAATGAACAGAAACAGGAAACTGTTTTTTAAAGATAAAGGAATGTTGTTTACATCAATGATCACACCAGTTATTCTGATTGTTCTGTATGCCACGTTTCTTGCAAAGGTTTTCAAAGATACTTTTATAGCAGCAATTCCGGATATGATCACAATTTCGGATAAACTCATTAATGGAACCGTGGCAGCACAGCTGACAGCATCACTTATGGCAGTGAGCTGTATCACTGTAACATTTTGCGTGAATCTGACTATGGTGCAGGACAAGGCAAATGGAACAAGGAAGGATTTTAATGTTTCGCCTGTCAGCAAGGGGGAAATTTATTTGGGATATTTTCTCTCAACAGTAGTTAATTCTTTGATGGTCAATGGACTTGCATTTGTATTATGCCTGGGATATTTATTAAAAATGGGATGGTATATGAATGCAGCAGATGTATTATGGGTTTTATTTGATATGCTATTGCTTGTATTGTTTGGAAGTACGCTTTCAAGTATCATTAGCTTTCCATTGACAACACAGGGACAGCTTTCGGCTGTGGGTACCATTGTCAGCGCAGGATATGGTTTTATATGTGGTGCTTATATGCCGATTTCAAATTTTGGTTCAGGTCTTCAGAAGCTGCTGTCTTATCTTCCGAGTACATATGCCACTTCATTGATTAAGAATCATATGCTTCACGGAGTGTTCAGGGAGATGGAGAGAAAACATTATCCGGATGAAATGGTTGAAGCGATAAGAGACACTCTTGATTGCAATCCGGTATTTCATGGAAATGTGGTAAGTGTAAATCAGATGATTGGCATTATGATGGGAAGTATAGCTGTATTTGGAATTATTTATTATTTTGTCACATTGCTACCAGAGGGTGAAGGCGGACGATAAGCAGAATTATTTTTAGAGGGTGAAATGCCTTTGCTTTAGCTGTTGACACGATTGGTGTCTCTCATGTGAAAGAGTGGCATTTCTGCTTTTGGTATTGAAAGCAGGTTTATACGTGAAGGGTGAAGCAATTTGAAATATGGCTACCGCAATCCCACTGGCTTTAGACGGTGGGTTAAGGTAGCCAAAAGTGGTGGTTTGTGCTATACTTGCGTTATGGGAACATGGAAATCAAAAACAGACACAAGTATTTGTTACAGTACCATATTATTTTCGTATGCAAGTATAGAAAGAAATTGCTGATGTCAAAACAAATATCAGATGATATAATTGGAAAGAGCATACTTTTTGTACGGATGGATAGTTTGCCTGCAGTGTAGGAAATGTTTCAGAAGAGATTTTGAGAAAATATGTAGAAAATCAAGGGTAAGAAGGTGGTGATGGTCAATGCTGAAAGCATATAAATACAGGATATATCCTAATAGCGAACAAAGAATACAGATAGCAAAAACATTTGGCTGTTGTCGTTTTGTTTATAACCAGACATTGGCATACCGGAAAGATATATACGAGAAAGAGAAAAAGTCTGTCAGTAAAACAGATTGTAATAATTACTGCAACAGAGAATTAAAGAAAAACTATGAATGGCTAAAAGAAGCAGATAAATTTGCTCTGACCAACGCAATTTATAACATGGATGCCGCATATCAAAAGCTCTTTAAGGAACATGCAGGGTTCCCAAAATTCAAGAGCAAACATGATAAGCATAAATCATATACAACAAATTACACAAATGGAAATATAACAGTAAATCATGAGAATGGTAAGATAAAACTGCCTAAACTAAAGGAAGTAAAAGCAAAACTGCATAGAAAATTTAGTGGACAGATTAAGTCAGCGACCGTTTCGCAAATGCCCAGTGGAAAATATTATGTATCCATACTTGTGGAAACTGAGCATAAGGAGCTGGTACATACAACTGGTAGTATAGGAATAGACTTGGGAATTAAAGAATTATGTATTACTTCCGATGGGAAGATATATGAGAATCAAAAAATTATAAGGAAATATGAGAAACAGCTTGTAAAGCTGCAAAGGCAACTGTCACATAAAGAAAAGAGAAGTAAAAACTATTATAAAACAAAGAAAAAGATAGCAGTATGTCATGAGAAAATAAGGAATAGCAGAAAAGATTATCTGCATAAAGTTTCACATGAAATTATCAGCGAAAACCAAGTGATAGTTTCAGAAAATCTGCAGATAAAAAACATGGTAAAAAATCATCATCTGGCAAAAGCCATAAGTGATGTATCATGGTATGAGCTGACAAGACAGTTAGAGTATAAGGCAAAATGGAATGGCAGGAAATACATCAAAATAGATACATTTTGTGCCAGCAGTCAAATATGTTCTGTTTGTGGGTATCAGAATTCGGACACAAAAGATTTGTCGGTGAGGACATGGATATGTCCGAAATGTGGAGCGGAACATGACAGGGATATCAATGCTGCAAAAAATATACTGGCAGAAGGAATAAGACAAATAGCATAAGAAAAAAATAAATAGGGCAGGGACTGTCCGAATTAACGCCTGTGGAGATAGTAGGTTACGAGGCCTGCGAAGCAGGAAGCCCATTGGCTTTAGACAATGGGTAGTTCACATTGAGGAAAGATACGGCACTTACAAATTTTCCCTTGTTTTGTCCAAAGTGTAAAGAAGAAACCCTGACTGATGCAGAAAAATTTATAGTAAAGGAAGCCCGACGCTAAGACGCACATATCAGAAATGATTAGGTTCTGATGCAAAAAAATTACTTGAGCAGACTGGCTGTGAGGATGCGGTCTATTTATTGGCAGATGGTCGCTATATGGATCGTATAAATGCTGTTTATATTTATGATGGAAAAGATACATGGACAGATGAATCGGGAGCGGAATGGAACAAAGCTGTAAAATAAGAAAATGCAGGAATGTGAAAGGATAAAAACATGGCTTCAAGCAAAGAATATTTACAATTTATATTAGAGCAGTTATCTGATTTAGAAGAAATTCATTATCGTGCAATGATGGGAGAATATATCATATATTATCGGGGCAGAATTGCCGGAGGTATATATGATGACAGGCTACTTGTGAAACCGACAAAATCTGCAGTTTCCTATATGGCAACTGCGACTTACGAATTCCCGTATGAAGGGGCAAAAGAGATGCTGTTAGTAGAAGACGTTGACAGTAAAGAATATCTGGCTGGACTCTTTCATGCAATGTATGATGAATTGCCGGTTCATAAATCAAACAAAAAACCAGAAACAAATCTGCGATGAAATATAATAAGCCCACATCGAAAAATATGAAGTTGTCAGCTTCTATCTTCGTCCTGTGTCGCGTATCGAACATGGCACAGAGGTTTCTTATGTTATATATTTTGTCGAATCTTGACTCTTATCAGTTATATCTTATAAAATTACAATTTTCTCATTGAGTTTCAGCCGTAAATGTGATATGCTATGGTCAGCCACGGAAAGGGGGGCAAAGACTTATGATCAAACGCGAACTGTATATGAACCGTATCCGTCCGTTTATCGGAACGGAGTTAATCAAGGTCATGACCGGTATCCGCCGCTGTGGAAAGTCGGTCATGTTGGAGTTGATCAAACAGGAGCTTACGGAGTCCGGTGTCAGCCCGGCGCAGTTTATCTCCATCAACTTTGAAGATATGAGCTATTCCCATCTGCAGACCGCGCAGGCTCTGCATGACGAGATCACCGCAAGAGCCGCAGGAATAGAAGGCAAGGTCTATTTGTTCTTTGATGAAATACAGGAGGTCAAGGGCTGGGAAAAGTGTATCAACTCTCTCCGCGTTTCACTTGACTGTGATATCTACATCACCGGCTCCAATGCAAAGCTGCTGTCCGGTGAGCTTGCGACTTATTTGGGCGGACGATATGTGGAGTTTGTGATCTATCCGTTTTCTTTTGGAGAGTTCATGGAGCTTTACCGTTCGATTGCGCCTGATGCGCCCATCCAGCAGTGTTTCCAAAAGTACCTGCTCGCCGGAGGTATGCCCTACCTCGCAAACCTCCGCTATGCGGATGCGCCGTCCAAGCAATATCTTCACGATCTGTTCAACTCTGTCCAGTTTAAGGACATCGTGAAACGGAATAAAATCCGGGATGTTGATCTGCTGGAGCGGATCATTGCCTATGTGATCGCCAATGTGGGAACGACCTTCTCCGCGACCTCTCTTGCAAAGTTTCTGAAAAACGAGCATCGCACCGTTGCCCCGGAAACGATCTTGAACTATATCAGATACTGCTGCGAGGCGTACCTGTTCTATCAAGTAAAGCGGGAAGATTTGCAGGGAAAGCAGATCCTTTCCTCCAATGAAAAGTATTATATTGCCGATCATGGTATCCGGGAGGCTGTTTTCGGCGGCAATATGCGGGACATCAATCTCATTTTGGAGAATATTGTATATCTAGAATTGCTGCGCCGGGGCTATGCGGTAACTGTCGGCAGAACAGGCGATAAGGAAATTGATTTTGTATGTGATAAACGCGGCGAAAAGCTGTATGTTCAGGTCACTTACCTGCTGGCATCGGAAGAGACGGTCAACCGTGCGTTTGGCGTGTATGACAGTATCCGAGACAACTTCCCCAAATACGTTGTTTCTCTCGATGAGTTCGATATGAGTCGAAACGGGATCAAGCACCGGAATATCCGCGATTTCCTCTTAGCTGAGGCATGGGACTAAGTACAAAGTCCGGCATCACGACAAACGGCGTGATGCCGGGCAAGGGTTTTCGGTTTTGCCATTGCGTTTGATCTCTTTTTTTGAAAAGGAGGGACAAAAGTGCGCATAACGAAATCCGAGGTTGCTATGCACGCATGGCGCGCACCCATGAGCGCTGCTCCGCAAGGTGCTTTTGTCGCTATTTCGGAAATATCGCTATGCGATATTTCATAATAAAATATGAAGTTGTCAGCTTCTATCCTCCTTGCAGTCGATTTCAAAAACGACAGGTTCAAATTCAAATACATGCGCATTTTGGCTGTCTGCTCTTTTGGGGTTCTCTATGCCGGTAACTTCATAGTATTCATCACTGTATTGTATTTTACTGCCGTCAAAATCTTTTTGGATTCCCTTGACGTATTCAAAAGGGTTTTCCATTGGTGACAAACCGAATGCACGCTGAAGCTGTTGTACTGCATTTTTTTGTTCATTAGTCAATATTTTTGCTTCGCTCGCCATATGTTCTTCAAATTTATTTTTATCCATCCAAACGATTTGCTCCACTGGATTCGCTGTACCGCAAACCAAGATTAAACGGATGAAATCTTCAAAAGTTGCTGCCAGCGGATACACATTTTGGTCTGCACAGCTTTCTGGATTACAAGCAAATACCATTTCTCCATATTCCGGCAAAAAGCAATACAGAATACACCCCTCAAAACCGATTGGCTTTGCATTGACAGGATAACAAAAATACGGGGCTGTGATATCTCCATGCGCTAAGCATAAAAGTCCCTTATCTATGGGGAGTGACAGATACGTTTCATAAATCGTTTCCATTGATATACCTCCGCAAATTTCGATTTATACGTCTGATAATGTGATTATAATGGAGAACCGGCACAATAGCAAGACAATCTCGATGTTAAAAACAGAGCCGGATGCTGTGAGGCGTTCCGCTTAGTTTCTAACTGAAAGCGTGCGCAGATGCAGGGAGTTCGTTTGAGATAGAATGGCGTTTCGGAAGTTTGACACTGAGATTTGTAATTAGGAATGCGATGGCGGGGTTGCGATTACTTTTGAAAAGGAAATCGCTGCAAAAAATTCCTGTTAGGATTGAACAAACAAAGCTTTTATGCTATAATACATAGTTACGTCGGACTCTTTTTTTGCGAGGACAAAAGTGCGCATAACGAAACCTGCGATTTCTATGCGCACATGGCGCTCATGAATGAGCACCGCTTCGTATGGTACTTTTGTCGTGATTCCGAAAACATCGCACAGCGATATTCCCTACATAATAAAAAAAGGAAATCTGTGCGCGCGGCATACAAGCCCAAAGTGCAGCAGCGGCTATGCGGACACACAAACATGAAAACAACGATGGACAGATATGTCCATGCTACGGACGCGTCACCGGTAATGCCATGCGTCAGTTGCAGCAGACTACGCCGCCAGTTACAAAAAAGGCGTAAAAAGGGCGTACAAGAAATCTAAAGAAAGGCGAAAACCCAGATAAATCAAGGGTTTTCGGACAGGTAAAACATAAAATGAAATTAGGTATCGTCGGTCTGCCGAATGTCGGCAAGAGTACCTTGTTCAACGCGATCACCAAGGCGGGTGCGGAGGCAGCCAATTATCCATTCTGCACGATCGAGCCGAACGTCGGCATCGTCACCGTACCGGACGCACGCATCACCAAGCTGCATGAAATTTATCATTCCAAAAAGACAATCTATGCCACGATCGAATTTTGCGACATCGCGGGTCTGGTCAAAGGCGCGTCGCAGGGCGAGGGACTCGGCAACAAATTCCTCGGACACATCCGAGAGGTGGAAGCCATCGTGCACGTTGTCCGCTGTTTTGAAAACGACAATATCGTACACGTGAACGGACACATTGATCCGGCGGGCGATATCGACACCATCAACACCGAGCTTTTGCTCAGCGATATGGAAATTATGGAACGTCGCATCCAAAAGACCGAAAAGAACGCCAAGTTCGACAAATCCGCCAGAGAAGAGCTTGACCTTCTGAAACGTGTCTACGCGCATCTTTCCGAGGGTAAAAACGCCCGCTCTATGGAGTTGGAGGACGAGGAAGCCGAATATGTCAAGACGATCGGGCTCTTATCCTACAAACCGATCATTTATGTCGCGAACGTTTCGGATGACGGGGTTGCCGATGCGGAGGCTGGCAAGAATCCTTATGTCGAGACCGTCCGCGAAATTGCTGCTGCGGAGGGTGCGGAGGTTGTTGTCATCTGCGCGGAAATCGAAGCGGAGATGGCGGAACTGGAAGAGGACGAACGCGCGATGTTCCTTGCGGAGCTCGGCATCGAGGAATCCGGTTTGGACAAGCTGGTCAAAGCCTCCTACGCCCTGCTCAATCTGATTTCTTTCCTGACTGCCGGAGAAGACGAATGCCGCGCGTGGACAATACGCCGCGGCACCAAAGCGCCGCAGGCAGCGGGCAAGATTCACACAGACTTTGAGAAAGGCTTTATCCGCGCGGAGACCATCGCTTACGACAAACTCATGGAAGTCGGCGGTTCTCTCGCCGCAGCCAAAGAAAAAGGCTTCCTGCGCTCTGAGGGCAAGGAATACGTCATGAAAGACGGCGATGTGGTCAACTTCCTCTTCAATGTATAGGAAACGCATAGGACCCCCTGCAAAAAAATATTGAGAAAACAAAACCCTTGATGAACGGCAAATGCTCGAGAATCAAGGGTTCTTGTTATCATGTAGGAAATATCGACAAAAGCACCTTGCGAAGCGCCTGCCCTGCAGGGCAGGCATGTGCGCAAAGGAATCACAGGTTTCGTTATGCGCACTTCCGCCTCCGGACCATCACTGCCGGAAGTATGCGCCCTGTGATTGTGATTGATGCTATCATAAAAGCAGAAAAATGTGAGAAAAACATATAAAAAAGTCCGAAAAATGTGTAAAAACTGAATTGAAATCATCGGAAAAATGTGTTAATCTTTTATTATCCCTTGAAAGGACGGTGTATGCCATGAAGCGCGACGCGATGCAGGAGCTGATAAAATGGAAAAACGATGCAGAACGAAAACCGCTCGTTCTGCGAGGTGCAAGACAGGTTGGAAAAACGTGGTTGATGAAGGAATTCGGGAAGAGCTGCTATCAGAACTTCGTCTATTTCAACTTTGATGAAGAGGATGAGCTGCGATCCATCTTTGCAGCGAACAAGAATCCGCAGCGTATTTTGGAGCTTCTTGCAATGATCAGCGGAGAGAAGATTTTGCAGGGGGAAACGCTGATTATTTTCGATGAGATTCAGGAATGTCCGGAGGCGTTGAACGCGCTGAAATATTTCAAAGAAAAAGCAAGTGCGTACCATGTCATCGCAGCGGGAAGCTTGCTCGGTACACTTTTAGCAAAACCAAAATCCTATCCGGTCGGCATGGTCAACCTGCTTGATCTCTACCCTTTGGATTTCGGTGAGTTCCTTGCAGCCGTTGATCCTGCACTTTACGTCTACTACGACAGCACACAGAAGGAGCAGCAGATTGAGGAATTCTTTCATAACCGTCTGCTGGAAGCCTATGATAACTACCTCATCATCGGCGGTATGCCGGAATGCGTGGTCTCATGGATCAAGCATAAAGACCCCGCGAGAGTTTCACGGATACAACGAGAACTCCTTGAAGTCTATGAGAATGACTTTTCGAAACACAATGGCAAAGTCAACAGCGGGCGTATCCTCATGGTATTCCGCAGCATTGTCGCACAGCTTGCGAAACCGAACGAAAAGTTTATGTACGGAGCTGTCCGCGAGGGCGGCAGAGCGCGTGATTTTGAAGAGGCGATTGAATGGCTTGTTTCCGCAGGAATGCTCAACCGCGTCTATAATGTTTCTAAAATGGAGCATCCGCTGGCCGCGTTTGATAAGCTGGATCAGTTCAAACTGTTTGTTTTTGATACCGGTCTTCTTAAGCATATGGCTGGCATTGACAACCGCGCGATTCTCTTGAAAGCTGACTATCAGTTCAAAGGAGCGTTGACCGAGAACTATGTCCTGCAGCAGCTTCGCGGGCAGTTTGCGCTCGAGCCGCGCTACTATTCTGACAAGAACGGTGAGATTGATTTTGTCCTGCAAAATGGAACAGAGATCATCCCTGTTGAAGTAAAAGGTGGTGAGGATAAAGCCGCGCCTTCGTTCAAGAGATACCTTGCTGTCCATCATCCGAAACACGCGCTGCGCTTTTCCAAGCGCGGTTATCGCAAGGACGGCGCTTTCACGAACATACCTTTATATCTTGCGGGAAAAACGAAAGAACTTCTCTGAAAAAACATCGAATATATTTCGCCACACAAGGGTAGGGATGCAACCAAGGACGAAGAACTTACTGAATTCGATTTTCTTGGATATAGGTCAAATGAATCATTAAATGCAACAAAAGCGTGCAATTTAGATTACAAAAAATCGTGAAGAAAAAGATGCATCTACAACTTCACGATTTTTTTGTATAATGAATTTACATCCTGCCGAGAAAGGATACGAAAATGAAACATCTCACCTATGACGAAAGACTTCAAATTCAAAAAGCATTCACTCTGAAAACTTCTTTCGCTGCGATTGCGCAAACACTTGGGAAAAATCGTACAACCATTGCCAGAGAGGTAAAAACCTATGCACGTTTCACAGGAAAGCCCGCGAGAAGCAAATGTAAATTCACCTGCATCTTTGAAGACCGGACAAAATGCCCTGCACCCGGCTGCACCAAGCTTGTGTGTTCCATCGCATGTTCCAAATGTGCGCCATCCTGCGATAAATTTGAGCCAATTATCTGTAAAAAACTTTTTCGTTCACCTTATGTATGCAACGGATGCGCAGACCGCAGCACTTGCAATCTCATGAAGAAGATGCACTAGGCAGATACCGCGCAAAAACAATACAAAAGTACCCTTCGTGAAGCAAGAATCGGTATCAGCCTTACAGACGAGCAGCTATCCTTTTTAGAAGAAACCATCGTACCGCTTTTGAAGAACGGACTGTCGATCCCTGCTTGCTATGAGGCTTACGCAGATTCCATGCCGGTCTCAATCCGTACACTCTATGAATTACATTGACCGGGACCTCCTAAGCATTGACAATACTGATCTGAGGAGAAAACTCAGAAGAAAGCAGGCGAAAAAGAAAAGCGGTCCGGTTCTGCACGTAGATAAGCAGTGTCATGTAGGCAGAACCTATGCAGACTTTCAAGAATTTCTTCGACAGCACCCGACGCAAAATGTATGTGAAATGAGTTCGTTTGATGAACTGTCGCAAGAAGCTGTGCATGTGATGATGAACCACATCAATTCCATGCCAAGAGGCAGTCTGAATGCAAGGGCGCCCATTCAATTGTTTGCCGAGCTATATGGAAAAGAGGCTGCGGCAAAGCTGGGTCTAAAGTACATACCTTTTGATCAGCTATGTTTGAAACCGAACTTGCTGACTAAAACTATTTCTAAATTTGATTAGGCAGGATGTACAAGAGAATCAAGAAATACGGAGTGTATCTACAACTGCAAAAAAGGAAGATAAATACAGTCCGTCATTTAGCATGCGCAGCCTCAGCTTCATTTTAGCAGATTTTGCAGTAAATGTCCTATTTAATTTTGCAAAAGATATATTTACGATTTCAAAAATGCAACTGATGCAGAATGAAACGCCTCACAAATCAACCATGCTGCACTTAGAACTTCAAGGTTACATTTAATTATGCATTTGACCTGTTTTTAGTCAATTCAATTATACCAAACCAGATGGTTTCATGCTATTCTATTGCCAAATTTTATTGAATTTTCAAGGTGCATACGCACTTATGCATGTGCAAAGTTTGAGAAATTTAACAAACTTTTTACTTGTTACTTGCAGACAAAAATCGTATTATAATGTAATTAAGTAAAGCTCAAAATCGTAAACATTTTGGCAAATAAATTGAGATTATGAAAAGAAGAAAGGAAAAGTACGATGAAAAAGACTTTAGCGATGATACTGACCCTTGCTTTAGTGATTTGTATGATGCCGGCGAGCGCGTTTGCGGATGGTAAACTACCAGAAAAAACTGATTTGTCTAAAGCTGTCATCACACTTGGGGCAACTGAAACAACCTATAACGGAACTTCGCAGGCTCCAACGGTGCAATCGATTAAAGTTAATGGAACCGATTTATCAACATCCAGTACAGCGGATTATACTGTAACTTGGGACAGTAACCAATTCATTAATGCTGGAACGTATACGTTAACTGTGAGTGCAAAAAAAGAAAGCAAAACTTACTCTGGATCGAAAAAAGTGGTATATACGATTAAGAAGCTTGGTTTGAAAGACGCTGCTAATGTTTCTATTGTTGAAACAAATCCGATTACGACCGTTGACAACGCAAAAAAAAATATTGCAGTCAAGTATAAAAGCGTGACAATACCAACTGGTGAATATAGTATTGCTGCAAAGGCAAGTGGAAATGGCATGGTATTGGTTACTGTAACTGCTAATACAAACGCAACCAATTTGGTAGCGGGAGAAGCACAGTCTGCAAGTTTTTTCTTACGGACTCAATTAGATAATAATAATTATACTGCCGTTTGTTCAGATGTGACTTATGATGGAACTGTGAAAACTCCAAAAGTAACGGTTAAAAAGAAGAACGCATATGTTGCTACGCTTACAGAGGGAACTGATTACAGAGTAACATACAAAGACAATACTAAAGCCGGAGCTGCAACTTTTACTGTAACTGGAATAAACGCATATTATGGTGAAATTCACGGATCGTTTAATATTAATCCAAAGAATATTGCAAGCACAAATATTAGCGTTGATAATGTATCTATTGGACAAACGGTTTCTATCACAGTTATGGATGGAACCACGAAACTGATAAAAGGAACGGACTATACCATTGTTGGAGATGATTCTTCAAGTACTGGGACAAAAAAGTTAGTCATTACTGGAATAAACAATTACACAGGCACTGTGAACAAATCCTTTACGGTTGTTTCAGGGAACAATATCATTAATGATGTAGATGTAACTATTGTAGGAGCAGGAGCTACAAAAGTAAAACAGGTGTACTATAACGGAGCAAATCAAACTGTTTCTGTAAATGTTGCAAAATCTGGGGCAACTTATCGTATTGAATACCGTAAAGGAACTACTGTGTTAACAGGAAACTCTTTACCAAAAGATTCTGGAGATTATTCGGTTTACGCCATTGGAACAGGTAACTACGCAGGTACTGCTTATGCTGGAAAGTTAACAATCATGCCAATTCCTTTAGATTGGACAGAAATCGTTCTCGGAAGCGCGACAGTATACGACCCTTCTAGTCGTACTTACGTACCAAAGGTAACTTTAAGAACAAAGAGCGGCTATACATATGGCTATACAGGTAATGTTATCATTCCGGAAACAGACTATAATGTTTCTTATAGATGGGTAAATTCAACATCAGCATATTTGAGACCGACAGCGGTAGTTACAAAGGCTGCAAAAGCTGTAAATCTTGCAGTTGCAACGAACCAGAACATAACTGAAATCACGAAGGAATTTAATACCGCGACGAAGAATCTTGCTTACTGTACGGCATCTTTCACAGATGGACGATCCAGTTCTGCATACACCGGCAGCGCAGTTATACCGAAGGTTACGGTTAGGGACGGATATACAACACTTGATCCAAGCACCTATACGGTAACTTATAAAAACGCAAGCGGCAAGGTTGTTTCCAGCATGAGAGATGCAGGAACTTATACAGTTGTGATTAAGGGTAACGGTGCTTATTACGGCGAGTTAACTTTAACCTACACCATCACTGGCACTGACATCGGCAATTACACCGTTACGCTCAAGGAGTCTAAGGTGAATGCGGACGGCAGATCCAAGACGCCTGTGATCACAAGTGTTGCCTATGGCTACGCTTCTAGGCTGAACACGACCGACTACACCGTTTCCTATCAGGACAGCACAGGCAAAGAGGTCAAAGCCTATCAGATGTCTGCGCCGGGGACCTACAGAGTCGTGGTAACCGGAAAGAACGGCTACACAGGCAGCTGCTACGCAAACTTCACGATCGAGGGTCTTGCGCAGAGCATTACAGGAGTAAACAATACTTACAAAGTTTATCCGACGAGTGATACGTTCAAGCTGTATCCGAAAGCTGCAGAGGGTACTTTCACCTATACCTCCAGCGATCCATCCGTTGCATCCGTAGACGCCTACGGCTATGTAACACCGCATAAAGCAGGCAGAGCGAAGATCACGATCAGCACGACCGGAAACGTAAAATACAACCCGGCAAACGACTCGACCGTAATCAAGGTATATCCGAACAAAGCAAAGCTGACACGCAAGCCATGGACAACAGGCAAGGGCAAGATCAAAGTACGCTGGAACAAACAGGACAACGTGACCAGATACGAAGTCAGATACTCCAAGTATAAGAGCTTCAAAAAAGGCACTTACAAGACCAAAAAACGGAATGCCGCAGTCAATTTCTATACAACCCAGTCCACAATCATCAGCGGACTGAGCCGCGGCTACACCTACTACGTCAAAGTACGCGCCGTCAAAGAAGTATACAACGACTACGGCAAAAAACTGACCTACTACGGCAGATGGTCCGGCTGGAGATCCGTCAGAGTAAAGTAACCCAAGATTAGCAAACATAGACAGACAAACAAATTTGGGCGACCAAACAACTTTGGATAGCCAACCCCCTAGGCAACCAAACCCTAGGCAACCAACACAAAACCCAAAAGGGCGGTGATCAAACAACCGCCCTTTTAAATTACCAACCCGCCAAACGACTCGTAAGCGTCAAACCATGGTAAATGGTAAACCACCAACGACCTTCTCAAGGCCTCACTTTTTTGAGATAATTGTGTGCAGTTGAAAAACTTTCTCAACTTTTCACACTTTTTAAACTCAGGAGGCTTTCGATGAACGATATTCAAACTGTAACACAAAATGTCAGACTGCAGCAGTGGACCGCCATTATCCAGGATCGTCAGACCAGTGGTCTGAAAGTAGACGATTACTGCAGCGAACATAATATTTCCCGCAATGCATATTACTACTGGCTACGTAAGGTAAAGGCGGCAGCCATTGAAAACTCCGGGAATCGCTTTGCAGAAGTGAATCCATCTTTCTTGAAGATGATGCCAGAACATTTGGAATCTGGATGTTCACCGGTTTCCATCTGCCTTGGCGATGCAGTCATCCATGTAAGCGAAGCAGCTTCCAGCTGTCTTCTACATAGGGTAATCGAGGCGATTAGAAATGCTGAATGATTTAACCGGTTTTAAGCATATCTACATTGCCTGTGGTTATACGGACTTACGCCGTGGCATTGATGGTCTTGCTGCAACTGTGAAACACGAATTTCAGCTGGATCCCACCGATGAGGGCAGCATCTTTCTTTTCTGCGGAAGAAGGCCGGATCGGATAAAAGCGCTTCTCTATGAGGGCGATGGATTCCTGCTTCTCTACAAAAGGCTTTCTGACGGGAAATTCCGTTGGCCTCGGAATGAAGCCGAAGTAAAGACCATCACCATGCAGCAGTACAGATGGCTGATGGATGGACTTGCCATCGAACAGAAGACTGTCATCAAACAGACGAAAGTCAGACAGCTCCTCTGATTTTTGATAAAATCTGCACCTTGACAACTGAAAAAGAAGTTATCTAAACGTTGATATTTCAGTCATTTTCCTCTTTTTTTGTTCTCCGAAATATGGTATAATGATGTTATGGAAAAGAGATCAAAACTGACAGAAGAACAACTGAATCAAATCCCGAAGGATGTGCTGGTTAGCATGTATCTGCAGCTTTCTGATACCATGAAGCAGGTGGCAGAGCAGAACAATCAGCTGCTCCGTCAGGTGACTTCTCTGGAAGAGAAAATCAACATTCTTACGCAGCGATATTTCGGCAGGAAAACCGAAAAGGCATCGGAGATTGATGGCCTGCAGCTTACCTTTGACTTCTATGAGAAGCATGCACTGAATGAAGCAGAACATATTCTGGATTCAGCCAATGCGGAGGAGATCGAACCGGATCCTTCTCAGTCCGTACGCAAACGGACGAAACGAAAAGGAAAACGTCAGTCGGATCTGCAGTATCTGGAAACGGTCATTGATGAACATACCATTCCGGAAGAAATGCTGAACGAGTATTTCCCTCGTGGATATGATGTTCTTCCGCATAATACCTACTACACGGTGGAGTTTGTTCCTGCGAAGTTTGTGGAGCATGAGCATCATGTATTCAAATATGCAGGGAAACATGGCGAAGGTATTCGGGTTGCAGATGCACCGGAAAAGCTTCTGCCAAACAGCATCCTGACACCAAGTCTTGCAGCAGGAATCTTCTGCTGCAAATATGTGAATGCACTTCCACTGTCCCGTCAGGCAGAAGATTTCGAGAGAGTGGACATGAATATTTCCCGTCAGACACTAGCAAACTGGATGATCCGCATTTCGGACCGCTATCTGCAGCTCGTTTATCGCAGAATGCATCAGCAGATGCTGGAAAGCAGGCTGATTCATTGCGATGAAACACCATTTAAGCTGATTGCTCCGGACAGAGCTACAAACAGCAAGGCGTACATGTGGGTATACCATACCACGGAGGCCTACGGCAGTCACCCACTCTTCCTCTACGAATACCAGGACGGGAGAAGCAGTGATATACCAAGAGAATTCCTGAAAAACTACAAAGGCGTTCTCGTTACCGATGGATATCAGGTATATCACAAGCTTGCCGGTGAACGACCGGAGGAACTTCGTGTTGCCGGCTGCTGGGCGCATTGCAAACGAAAGTTTGACGATGTGCTCAAGGCACTGAAAACAAGCAATACGAAAGGCGCAATTTCAGCGGAAGCACATAAGCGGATTGCGGCAATCTATCATGTTGATAACATGTGCAAAACGTCTACCCCTGAGGAACGTCTGGATAACAGGCAGAGGTCCGTAAAACCGCTGGTTGATGAATTTTTCAGCTGGCTGAAATCGATTGATCTTACACTGCTGGATAAAAGCGGTTCGCTTTATGGTGCAATCAATTATGCGTTAAATCAGGAACCATACCTGCGAGCATTTCTGGATGATCCAATCATCCCATTGGATAACAATGACGCAGAACGGAGCATCCGAAAATTCTGCGTGGGCAAGCACAGCTGGCACATCATAGGCTCCCGGCGTGGAGCCAGAGCAAGCGCCATTCTCTACAGTATAGCAGAAACATCCAAAGCCAACGGACTGAAGCCATACGAATATTTCAAGTATCTCCTCGAACAGATGCTGGCGCATCTGGATGACAAGCCGGCTGATTACATAGACGACTTGCTGCCATGGTCTGAAAAGATACCGGAATATTGCAGGTTGAAAACATTTGAATAGTTAATACTCGCCGCTTGAAAAGGCGGTACTTTTTTTAGACCACGTATGTGGTTTACCATTTACAAACCATGCGCACATAGGGCATGAAGAAAGCAGTCACACTGGCTAACTGTGTATTAGACGGCATGACTGCTTTGTACTTGCCTGCGGCACTGACGGTGCACGCTAATTGTTTGTTTCTTGATCCGGTGCCTTGCAGTAAGTAGGCAGGGCATCCGAATATGGAAGGTATCTTTTTAGTTCCTCTTTATCGGTCCTGCCTATCTGCGGCAATTCCTCCAGCAGGTGCTGAAAGTGTGCGAACGGTTTCAGCCCGCTTTCCTTTGTTGAATAGGAAATATCGGTAAAAAAGAAGATAGAATATAAAGTAAAAAAAGAAAATATATTCAATAGTCGCGAGAATTTTAGGTACAACAAAATAGGGACAGGCTCGAGAGAACCTTTAAAATTCGTTTAGAAAGTAATATATCCAGGATATCATTGTCCCGCATGCGCTCGATTTCCCTGCGTGTGTAGCCATCAGGCGGGTTTTTCTGAGAATCGCTACAAATTCTTTCTTTGTAACTTCTTTGCCATTTGCATCATAATAGGTCACAGCCATTAAGGAAAGCCTCCGTTCGTAGGGTTCCCTCGATTGTACCATGAAAGGCGGAGAATGTGCAGGGCTAAAAGGATAAGTAAGTCTCAACAAAATTCATGTATGCGCCACAATGGCATTTCAGCGGATTAATACCAAAGGAAACACTGATGCGAAAAGCCCAACGCTGCAGGAACTTGCGAACAGTTCTTTTGTTTTTTTAATATCGCTCTCGGCGGCGTTTCTCGGCAGTGCCCTGCCAAATGATGTAGCCGACAGTGACGAAGGCCCAGATGAAGACAGCGATCCATGAAAAGTAATTGACATGAACCCAGAAAAAGTAATACGGTGAAAGCGCGAGAAACAAGCTGATGACCCAGCCGATCCACAGGAAGGTGTGTTTTTTGCACACCAGACAGATGATGCCGCACAGCAGCAGCGGCAAAAGCAGAATGAGAATTTCATCCGCTTGAAAGCGCAGGACCAGCAGCAGGGTCATTTGAAAAGCGGAGAGCAGCAGAAGTCCGATGCCGAGGGTTCTTTGCAGCGATTTCGTACGCTTTGCCGCGTGAAGCGATGTTTCGCTTTCCGGCGATGCTTGTGATTCCTGCGATCCCTGTGACTCCTGTGATTCCGGCTGGGCTGCAGGCTGCGGCTGCTTCCCGCGCGCCAGCTCATCCAAAGACACACCGAACAGATCACACATGATGGTGAGTTTGCTGAGTTCCGGCTGTGCCGTATCGTTTTCCCATTTGGAAACGGACTGTCTGGAAACGTCAAGCAGCTCCGCCAACGCGTCCTGTGACATGCCCTTTGCTTTGCGGTATTGATAAATTCGTTCGCCTAGACTCATTTTTTTGTCCTGACCTTTCTTGCTCATATTGCAGATAGTTACCGAAGTTGCTTTCATTATACAGGAAACTGCAGGGAAAGCACAAGCAAACCTAGTTGTCAATTGCGCAACCTCAGGGTGCGATTCTTACGGCAGGCAGGCACGCACATAATCGGACTAAGGTTTCGACGTTTTGCGGCAGCTCGGGGAATCGGAGATGCCGCGGCTGCCGATCAGCGTGCGGCAAGGAGAGCATCCGCAAACTTGTCTCAAAATATAAACAGAAGCGAAATGCCGGAAACGATCACCATGCGGTAAGGGGCGCATCCGCGGACCGGAAGGCAGCTTCCGCTTGACCGTATTTTTCTTCGTATTCTTCGCGCAGCATGGACATCAGGTGGACATCATAAAGGACGCCGTTTTTACGGCAATTTCGGCGCAGCACGCCCTCATACTGAAATCCGAGGCTTTGGTAGAGATAGGCGGAGGGGTTTCCGGTGTAGTGATCGAGATACAGCCGTTCCAGCGCCAAATCGCGGAAGCAGTGTTCCATCGTCGCGCGCATGGCTTCTCGTCCCAAGCCTTGCCCGCGCAGGGCAGAATCGGCGATATAAATCCGCCAAAGCTCACCCTTCCAGCCGCGCTCGATGTCGGCCAGTACGATGCGGCCGATTTTTTGCAATGAAGCTCGCGTGTCCTGCGCGTCCGAAGATTGCGGCACATTCGCGGCATCTTGTGCGGATCGCGTGGCTGGCAAGCCTTGCAAGTCCGGCGTCTTCAACAAAATCGTAAACTGCTCGGCGTTTGGATTTTCTTGGTCTTTGAGAAACTTGCGCGCGGTTTCCTCCATGGTCTGACCGTCGCGGATGCTGAAAAATTCAGTCACCGCGGGCTGTTGCTCCCATTGAAAAAAGGTTTCGACATCGTCCCAGACGGAGGGACGGATGCGCAGACGCGGGGTTTCAAAAATCTTGAGATTCATGGCAGGTACCTCCCTGTTCTTTTTTTGAAGAAAACGTAGAGCGCGATGCCTGCGGCGATCAGGCCGAGGCTGATAAGCTGAGCTTGTCTGAGCGGACCGACCATCAGGCTGTCGGTGCGCAGTCCCTCGACAAAGAAGCGCTCAACGGAGTAGAGCATCATGTATAGAGAAATCATCTGCCCGTCAAAGCTGCGCTTGTGGTCGTCGAACCAGAGCAGGAACCAGAACAGGCAGAAGCACCAGATCGATTCGTACAGGAAGGTCGGGTGGTAGCCGATGCCGTCGATGATCTGCGCCCATGGCAGGTCGGTCTGCATGCCGTGGGCTTCTTCATTGAAAAAATTCCCCCAGCGGCCGATGGCTTGCGCAAGCGGAATCGATACCGCGACCAGATCAGCAGTGCGCACGAAGCCTTGTTTGTAATGCTTGCAGACAAAATAGCCGACCAGGAAGCAGAGAATCAGGCCGCCATGGATAGCCAGACCGCCGCTGCGGATATCTAAAATTTTTTTCCAGTCTCCCGCGTAGTCACTCCAGCTGAAGATGACGTAATAGGCGCGGGCGCCGACGATGGCGGCCGGAATCATCCAAATGACAAGATCTAAAATAAAATCCGGCTTGATTTGGTGCTTGGGCGCGCGCAGGTAGCTGATGATCGTTGCCAGCAGGAAGCCGCCGCCGATCAGAAGTCCGTACCACATGACGTCCAGCCCAAAGATTCGGAATGCTACAGAACCGGGTGAATGCATAGTTGTTCTCCTTTGTTGTTGATGTTTCTCTTTTTTATTTCTTCTTTATTTTTTGATTTGGTTTGGTTTGTATATTATGCCTGATGTACTTATTTGCTTACGTATTTATGTATTTACGTTCTTGTTTCTTTTGCGCATGGATGCGGTGGTATCCGTTTGGGATTTTGCTGCTTTGCGCTTTCTGTTTTTTGCACACTGTGCTTGCTTGTGGGCTGCGCTGTATGCCGACTTGCTTTCTTTGGCAGGTTGGAAATGGATCCTTGTTTTGGGTATCGGTGCGTGTGCAAGCGTGTGGTGCTTTTGTATTGCCGGCGTGTACGGGAATCGATGCTTTTCGTAATGTTTCTATTTTAGCACCAATGTGCAGCTTTGTCATCAACTATTTGAGCGGCAAGGCTGTGACAGAAAGAATCCTTTTGCATAGGATGGCATGAGCAGTGCGCTTCACATATTAAATTTATTTAAGGTCATTTTGGAAAACTTGCCTGTGGATTTTCGTGCGGAGATGATGTATACTAGATTTGCGCGAAGCGTTTTTGTGCGCGCGCACGCAGTCATTAAAAAAACAAGGGGAATGGATTAAATGAGAACAGACAACATGAAAATGAATAGCCAAACAACAGATGATGCAAGAGGACAGCGGTTTTCTCTGCTGCTCCTGCTGTGCTTCTGTATGATACTGCTTTTGAGCGGCTGCGGCAGTGAGACGTATTATGAGCTGGACGAGACGGCGCTGGCGGTGGATTTATTGGAAAACGGCAGCTTTGACTGTGAGCTTTATCAAGTCAAAGCGGAGCGTATCGGTGATTTTATCTCGATCGACGCACCGGAGAAGGAAATCCTCTGCATGGGAAACGGCACCTATGCGGATTCTTTTGGCATCTTTACGCTGGCAGACGCGGAGGCAGCCAAGGGTGCGCTGGAAACAGTGCAGACGTATTTGACAGATTTACAGGATTCATACCAGGATTATCTGCCTGCGGAGGCGGATAAAATCGCGAATGCGGTCGTGCTGCAAAAGGGCCGCTATGTGGTGTTCTGCGTCAGTGCGGACGCGGAGGCCATGCGGGAAACCATTGAGGGCGCGTTTGTCGAAACAGAGGAGGCGCCGAATACCGATGACGCCGACAAACCAAAAAACGAGGAAGAGCAAAGTGAAACGAACGGCGCGGCAGCCGTTGGTCAGGCAGGAGGAAACGCGGACGGCGTATATCCTGTGATCAATTCTAAGGCGAAGGTCAATCAACTTGGCAATATTGCTGTCATCGGCGATAAAGCCTATGAACTCTATACTTATCTGGATAAACCGGCGGAAACCTATGCCAAGGCGGTCAACAAAGCAGCCAAGGCGCTGGAGGGAAAAACGGCGGTATATGACCTTTTGATTCCCTTAAGCTCCGGCATTACACTGCCGGATGCGGATTACGGCAAGATTACGTCCAGCGACCAGAAAAAGGCGATGGACGCGATTGAAGCAAAATTGCGCGAGGACGTCAAGGTGATCGATCCTTACGAAAAGCTGATGCAGCATAGAGATGAATATATCTATTTCGGGACGGATCACCACTGGACGGCGGACGGCGCGTATTATGCCTATGAGGCGTACTGTGAGTCAAAAAATCTGCTGCCGATCAGCAGAGGCAGACATGAGAAGCGTGAATTTGACGGATTTTTGGGCAGCTTCTATAACGATACAAAGAGCAAAAAGCTCCAAAAGCATCCGGATACGGTGACGGCTTACGAACCGATCAGCAAGAACATTTCCATGGAGTGCGAGGAAGCGAACGGCAGCAAGCCGTCTTATCCGGTCATCTATGATGTAGCGAAGCATCCGGCATCGCTCAAATACAACGCTTTTTTGGCGGGGGATCATGCGTATGCGAAAATTACCAACGAAGATCTGACGGACGGTTCCTCCTGTGTTGTCGTAAAGGAATCCTTCGGCAATGCGTTTGTGCCGTTTTTGGTGGACCATTATCAGACGGTCTATGTGATCGATTATCGCTACTGGGATCAGGATCTCATCAGTTTTGTGGAAAAGAAGCAGACGGACGATTTGATCTTTGTCAATAATCTGTCGATGATCCGCAGTGACTATCTGACGGGTCGGTTGGCACAGCTCATCAACAAATAGGAGAGCGGCAGGCTGCGTGGGACGCTTTCGGTCTATGCAAAGGTGCATATGCCGGACAATTTTGATATAGACGAACAAAGTGCGGGCACAAACCATAAAAAGTTCGTAAAAAGCACGGATTCCGTTGTCGAAACGAAATTTTCACGAAAAAAACAAAATAAAAAGCGAACGATGAGTTGACATTTCGGACAGCGGGATTATGATAAATATATCAGAACCGCTGTTTCTTTTTTGGTCGAAACCGGCGGGCGCGTAGAGCGGGCACAACACCAGTATGACAGCAGAAGCGCAAAGGTCAAAATGAGCGCATATCGAAGATAAAAGAAGATAGAAACAAAAAGAAAAAAAGGAGTGCAGCAAAATGAAAAAAATAGCGATTATTATGGGGAGTGACAGCGATTTTCCGGTCGTCAAGGCTGCGGCCGATACGCTGCAGGAACTGGAGATTCCGTTTGAGGTGCATGTCTATTCGGCGCACCGTACACCGGAGGCAGTGCAGGCGTTTGTAAGCGCCGCGCGCCAAAACGGTTTCGGCGTGATCATCGCGGCGGCGGGTAAAGCCGCGCATTTGGCGGGTGTGCTGGCGGCAGGCACGACACTGCCGGTCATCGGGATTCCGATGAAATCCTCCGCGCTGGACGGCATGGACGCGCTGCTTTCGACCGTACAGATGCCGCCGGGGATTCCGGTGGCGGCGGTGACGGTCGGCAAAGCCGGCGGGAAAAATGCGGCTCTTTACGCGGTATCGATTCTGGCGCTTTCGGATGCGGATTTGGCTGAAAAGCTCAAAGCGTTCCGCCGGAAGCAGACGGAGCAGGTCCTGAAGACGGACCGGGAACTTCAGGAAGAACTGAAGAACCGCTAGACGGAGGCAGAGGCCGGGGCGATGACTGTCAGTGCGATCATCGGGGTGTTTGTCAAGATCTTTTTTCTTCTGACGCCGTTTTTCGTGTTGTCGGTGTACGTGACGCTGACGCGCGGGGAGGAGGAGATCTCCCGTCGCAAACTGGCGGCCCGGACGACGATTGCGGTCCTTGTCATTGCGATGGTGCTCTATCTTTTCGGCGAGCAGATTTTCCGTTATCTGGGAATTACGCTCGATGCGTTCCGGATCGGGTCCGGTATCGTGCTTCTGCTCAGCGGCATCGAGGTTGTCAGGGGCAGTGGAATCCCGACCGGGGTGCGGCAGTCGAATGACGATGGCGACATATCGGTCGTTCCGCTGGCAATCCCTTACACGGTCGGTCCAGGAACGGTCGGAACTCTGCTGGTGATGGGGGCCGGTGCGCCGTCGACGGAGGTGCGCATCGCCGAGATTCTCGGAATCATTTTCGCGGTGTTTGCGCTGGGAGCACTGCTCTTTTTTTCAAATAAACTGGAAAAGTTGCTCAAGCGCAAAGGGTTGAATATTCTGAGCAAGCTGACCGGTTTGTTTCTGGCCGCGCTGGCGTCCCAGATTATTTTCGAGGGGATCCAGAACAGTCTGCGCAGTTGATGCGGCGGGATGGATGATTCGGATACCGGCCGGAATCCGGCTCAAATGTGTGACAAGTTCGGAGGGGAGAAACGATATGGGTCGGAATTTTCTGTTCAAACTGCCGAATGAAATCGATAAGCTCATGCTGCTCGCAGCGGAGATCCGTCAGCTGCCTGAATATCTTCAGCTCGACGGGAAATCGCGGTATACGCTCGACCTTGCGCTGGAAGAGATGGCGGGCAACATCATCCGTTACGGGTACGATGTTCCCGGGGAGCGGATCATTGAGATCGGAATCGGATTTGACGCTTCCGAGGTGACGCTGACGTTGCGGGATGACGGAAAGCCGTTCAACCCGATGACGGCAGACCCGCCTCCGACCGGGGACGTCGAAGAGCGTGATATCGGCGGAGTGGGGGTTTACCTCGTCCGGAGCATGGTGCGTTCCATGGAGTATCGCCGGGAGGAGGGGCGGAATGTCTTGACGCTCCGGATCGGCAGAGGGGAGTGACCGGAAATGAAAATCGAATTTCAGCATGAAAACGGCGTGACGATTGCCGTGCTGTCCGGGAGACTTGATTCGGCGACTTCGCCGGCAGCCGAGCAGGAATTGACCGCGGAACTTGAACACAGCACCGGATTCCTGATCGATCTCGCGGAGGTTGAGTATGTGAGCAGTGCGGGACTGCGGGTGTTTCTGATGCTGGCAAAACGGGCGCGGACTCAGGCTGTTGCACTGGGTCTGTGTTCTCTTCGCGAGGAGGTTGAGGAGATTTTCGACATCAGCGGTTTTTTGACTTTGTTCGCGCTGTTTCCCGGACGCGAAGCCGGAGTCAGGGCGCTCGCCTCCGGAGAGCGGTAGTCCGGAGCCGACTGAGGTGTGGTCAGTCGTTTGTTTTTCGGCGGAGAGAGATTCGTTTTTGAATGAATAACAACCTTGTCAGGAAAGGGGATATTTCGTG
>ERZ856578.2926-NODE-2926-length-26884-cov-4.889357_pt1 | contig 26884 bp, 22 predicted proteins | sample MGYA00514384_ERZ856578 | MGnify/ENA primary metagenome ERZ856578 (study PRJEB29103, sample SAMN06111958) | human gut metagenome | biome: human gut; feature: ankylosing spondylitis patient; material: healthy_person | host: Homo sapiens | place: China:Hangzhou... | reverse complement strand
TTGAAATCGGGCGCTGTGCCGATATATTTGGTGTCGGCAGGCAGAGTGACGGTGATATTGCCGCTCTCGGCAAAGGTTAAGCGCATCCAACATTCAAAATCGCCTGTCGGGTAGGTAAACGTTAAGGTTGATACATCGGTAAGGCGATACTCGGTGTTGTCGGCGAGGGTTATGTTTGAGCCTGTGGCGATTTTTGACGACACTGCCTGCGGGGTATAGCCGAGGGCTGTTTCAATGTTAGCGGCTGTTACGCTGGCATCTGAGCCATCTTTTCCCTGCTTAGTAACAAGGGTGATAAAAGTTGGGCTCTTTCCTTCCGTGTATGTAAATTGTATTCTGGTCCACAGATATTCTCCTGTCGCGCTGGGCGGAATGACGGTTGTCCAACTGCCTGTGGGTGGAGTTACGTTCGAGTTGCCGTATTGATAAAATAAATTGCAGGTTGCTATCCCGACTCCCGTTTCGCCCTGCAGACCTCGCGAAGGTTTTCCGGTATCTACATTGTCAAAATACCAATTCCCATTCTCACCGATTGTCGGGGTCAAACCGTCCGCTCCGGGACTTCCGTTCGTTCCATCTTTTCCCGGTTCTCCGCTTGCTCCTGTATCACCTTTTTCTCCACGAGACGGCTTGCCCGTATCCGTTTCGCCCAGATACCAATTCCCGTTCTCTCCGATTGTTGGTGTTACACCATCAGCACCCGCCGCGCCCGTGCTTCCGTCAGCACCATTCTTACCGGGGTCACCCTTATCGCCTTTGTCGCCCGGATTGCCCTTCGGTCCTTTTATGCTAACCGCCGCGGGATTTTCCTTGCCGTCCGAGTTCGACCATGAAAGAACCCCTTCGTCGCTGACGCTGGGCGTAAATGTCGTTCCGTCTTTCAGCGCAGCTGCCTTTTTTATAGCTTCTTCCAGCGCGGTGTATTCATTTGTTGATTCTATCTCAGTGTCGGAATAGATGATATCCGCAACCATAATCTCAAATTGTGGCGTTACAAGCACCTGTCCGCTACTGCTCATTAAGGTTATTTCACATGTCACCGTACCTGTCGCAGCGATAGTCTGTGTTGTGATAATGTACTCAAGCCTATCCTCGCAAACGGTGCAGCTGTTAAACATCACTTTCCCGTCCGGCTTTTCCGCCCGAAGAATTGCCGATGTTATATCTTTCATATTGTACGGGCCTGCGGCCGACGATAAGAAAATATTTATTTTTCGACTGTCCGAGTCAGCCTTTTTCACAATTACCTGACCCTGCAATCCGGCTTTCATAAGATCAAGCTTTATCCTGTGCTCTACATGCTCCATTCAGTCTCACCTCTGTTTTAAGTATAGCAAAAGGCGGAGAGTATTTCTCCCCGCCTCGCTGTCATTTTGACAAATCTTGTATCCAACGCTGAAATGTCTTATCGTCATATCCTATGTTCAGCTCATAAAGCAACTGACGCATTTTTCGCATTCCCTCTGCATCATTGTTTTTGTACATTTCTTGATACTCGGATTTGAGGTCTTTTGTCAATGCCTGGCGGATTGTCTTATCCTCTTTGCCGTTTTCTCGCAAATATTTGACAATCTCGCTTGCAGATGTGATGTCGGAGTTTTGCACTGCCTTCTGCAGATCCTTATACTCATAAAGTTTTTTCTCCTCGGCCGCCTTCTGTTCTGCTTCGGGATCAAGCTCTGCAGCAATCTCATCTATCATCCTGTTCACTTCATCTTCATCGTACCCGCTCTCGAGCAAAGCTTCGAGCTTGCCGCTGAGTGCGCTGTCGTCTCCGTTGCTTTTCGCTTGTGCCGCGGCTTTCTGCATTGTCATATAGTTATTTATGGCTTTTATGACCGCATTCGGAGGATATCCTTCAGAAACCAGCTCTTCATATATTCTTTTATATTCCGAGACATTTCCACGCTCCCGCGCCTGCGCTGCCTGAGCAATTCTGGGTTCGGATTTTATCAGATTGTTCTTCACGCCGTTTTCAAGCTGTTGCGGAGTATAGCCTTTTTTGATGAGCTTATCATACTGCTTCTGATATTTTCCCTCAGCAATCGAATTGTATAACTTTCTGTATTCCGTGGAGCTCGCCTCTCTGCCGAGATTGTCGGGCGAGAAGAAATTATACAGACTCTCAAAAGTTCGCATTGTGTTTGATATCGGCAAACCGGTGACCTTTGAAATTCCTTTCGCGCTGCTCATCATCAGCTTCCAGACGTCCGGCTTCTTCTCGCCGCTGAACACCTTCTGCCACGATTCGCAGGACTGAATCAGTTCTTCAATGCCCTCGATGTCCATGCGGCTTGCAGAGTACCCGGACAAAATCGAAATGATATCACTGATATACGGCACAGCTGAAAACGGATTTATTCCGTCAAGCAGATTGCCTCCGAATGCCTCAAGATAAAGTTCGAGCCATTTCTTCTCATCGTCATCGTGGCGGAACGCATCCGCTATAGAGGCTATCCCGGCAGTCAAGATACTTGTGGCTATATGTACCGCAGCAATGCGTGCTATTTTTTTTGCCATCGTCTTTTTTAGACCGGGCTCCGCATTGTTGTAGTCAACCAAAGCATTGCGCAGCATATTATAGGACTTCGTAGGCTCTGCCTTAAAGGCGCTGAGCATCTTCGAGAACGAGCTTGTGCTGCGCATAAATTGGCTTCGGTGAAGTATTGAATCAACGACCTGAGTTTTATCAACCACCTCACTGAGCCTGTCTGAGACCGCCTGTGTAAACTCTGCGGTTCCCTCTTTAAGGTCTGTTTTGTCTTGGACTTCCGCCTTGCACGCATTCCACAGTGTTCCCCATGTCAGTTCATCGCCGACTCCGGCCAACCACATAGACTTTTCGCGAATCTTATCGACAACCGTCTGCTGTCCTGTAATAAGCTGCTTCATCGTTATGCCCATGCTCGTCTCATAGAATCCCCAGCTTTTCCATTTTGCAATCGGGCAATTGTCTATTGCCTCTTTGCTCGCGGGCTTCGAAAAAAGTCCTTTGAGCAGATATTTAGGATCCATAACAGCAGCTGCTCTCAAATATGCCGTGGGCTGTTGGATAGCAACTCGCATATTTGCTCCGACGGCGGCTACCTTGAAGTTTCGTATCAGTGTCTCCTCGCCCGCTCCCCCTGCATTTTTGCTGTCCGAGCTGCCGTTCAGATCAAGTATAAACTTTTCAAAATATGCCTTTCCGTCGTTGCCGAACGCTCGTTCAATAGACTGTTTTGTGCCGGATATTGCTATATATCCGTCGTCCTTTTCCTCGAAGCTCAGGGCATTATACCACTTCATTGCATCTGTAATGGGCACGGCATACGCTGAATATGCGCTCATTTCGGTTATGTGCTTTGTAAAGGTATCGAAGGCGCCCTTGATAAACAGTCCGTTACTTGCATTTCGCTGAACGCTCTTTGTAGCGCCGATGTTGACAAGCTTGTAAAAGTTAGTTTGCGTCTGAACCGTTCCGTCTTCGGCGTTCATCGTTCGCACGGAGTTTTTGTTGACCTGTATCGGCCAGTAATGCTCTTCGGTGAACTTTCTATAGCCGTACAGTGTCATTGACGCTTTGTTGCCCCAATCAGCAACATTCCCGCTCAAAAAGCCCTGCATTTTCTCTGCAACCTGCTTCTGCTTCGGAGTCAGAGAGTCGATTATCTTTCCAAGGTCTTCCACTGTTATTTGCACGGCCTTTGCATATGTTTCTTCGCCCTTTCCGAACTGCTCCTTGATTCGCGCCTTTGTCTCCTGTCTCGAAGTGTCCAAAGGACGGATTCCGCCGAGCAGAAGATGATCCCGTGCCTGCTCTCGTTTGGAGAGGTTATACAGTTCCATAATCTGTGATACCGTCAGCGTAAGTTCCCCGCCCTCGACCTTAAAGGTATGCTTTGAGCGTTCCCAATCCTGTATGTCTTTTTGGCTGACTATCGACTGCATGAACTCATTCGCATTGTCTATCATTTCCACCCGCTCATCGAAACCGGAACGAATGGATTTGAAAACGCTCTCTGCTGCCGGTCCGAGCTGATGGAAGAAGCTGAACGAGTCAAGCATATTTACATTCAGCTGCTTATATCCAACCTTTACTTTGTCCTTGAAACTCTTACGGCTGTCCATCTCATGCACGCTCGCGTCGGCAATTGCCTGAACCGTTCCATAGCGGCTGTTTGCAAGCAATTCGTTGGCTCTCGTTATTCCGCCCTTTATCTGCTGCATAACAGTTTCAAGCTCGGCGAGTCCCTGCGCATCCATATCCTTTATGGAACTGCCCTTATATACCTCAAGCAGTGTTGTCATCATCGGCATAAGATCCGGGTCGAGGTCTGCCAGGAACTGCTGATACTGAGGGTCATTTCCCTGCTGCATTTTGCGCAATTCTCCCTGCAGCTCCGACATTGATTTGCGCCACTCAAACGCATCTTTTGACTGACTGTTCCCGTAGACATCAAGAGATACCAGGAACTCTCCGAGAGCCGAACGCAGAGCTTCCGGCACATGCTGAGTCTTGTTCGGATTCTGCAGGAACCTGTTAAGAGTCTTCGCAGTTCTCTCAATGCTCCGTTTGCTCTTTGCCATAGCATCTTTACGCAGCCATTCGCGGCGATCCTCGAATGTGCGTTGTTCATAGAGCGCCTTTTGCTTTATGAGTTCCTCAGAAAGCTTATGTCGCTTAGCAGCTTCCTGTTCCTTGATTTTTTCAACGCGCTTGTCGTATCTGTCGCGGTATTCTTTCTCGATCTTCTGCCGCAGCGTCTTGAGCTCCGGAATGTCGTAATACTCTTCATACAGCCGCATTGCAAGGTCATAGCTCGCCGTGTCTATATCCATGCCGAAAGAACCGTCGTAGAACGGATTTTCATAGAACGGTTTTATGGTGTCGAGCGCGCTCACAAGCGTCTGTACCTGCTCAAGCTCGTGCGTGTCCGGTTCAAAGAACTCCGGCCAAAGTTCTGACATCTCGCCCCAAAGCGAATCAAGCGTGCTGCCTTCCTCCGAAAGCCTTATCTTTCCGAAGTTCTTTCTTCTGAAGTTCTCATAGCTTCCGTAGTAATAGGCAATCTCTTTTTTCTGCTGCTCGCTGAGTTTTATTTTCGTGCCCTTGGCATATTCACTCAGCGCACTGTACTGTTCGGACATATCGGTGTTCAGCACTGCGCTCTCTTCAAGCACCGCCTTGGCAACCTCCGCAGTCCTCGCGATAACTTCATCATAAGTTATGCCGTCGTCCATATTGGCAAGTGCTTCAAAGATATTTTTGAGGTTTTGCGTCAGCGTTTCGGCATTATACTTACTGCTGTATTCCTTGAGCACTTTTTTCGAAAGCCTGCGTATTGCCCGCTCATCAAGCTCTTTTCTGTTTATTCCGAGGCGCCACTCGAGTTCTCGCTTGTATTCGCGCAGAGCTTTGTTCTCCTGCATGAGCTTCTTGTTCTGTTCCTCTATGGAAGAAGTGCTTTTGAGAGAATAACGAATATCAGGATTTCTTCTGTCAAAAAGACCGACATTGTCTGTTGCAGATTTAAGCTGAGTATTTTTGAAGAAGATATAGCTCTTGACATTTTCGCCTTTTCGTCTGCCGTCAAAATCGAGAATTATTCCGTCGTAGCCGCTGTCATTTTCTATAAAATAACTGTCCAGTAGCTCCCGAAGTTCTCCTCGTATAGTGTCGGTAGTATCTTTCCATTGTTCAAGAATATCGTCGAGCTTATCCTCATTTTCAAGGATTTTTTGGGTGACTTCCGCATTATCGGCAACATAAGCTTCATAGTTCTGCTCATAGTATTCGTCGTTGGCCGTTTCTTGAGCATCGTATTTCGACTGGTATTCTTCGTCGAGTTTGTTAAGCTTTTCTGTGAGTCCCTTATACCCGTCTATGTGCTCCGAGTACCATGCTTTCGCTTCTGCACGATCCTTGAAGTGGAGTGGCTTTTTCATGTCACCGTACAATGCCATCTGTTTGTTTCCGCCAACCCCGATATCCGCATCATTGTCCTTTGCAAAAAATCCGTTCGGCGTTTCACTGTCATTGCGTCCGGCAAGCGGATTTGCATTGCTGAACACATTGAACTCAGCCGCAGTTTGATGATAAATTATCCTCGGTGTTCCGTCCTCGTTCACGACCTTGCTTGCAGATTCCGGTTCGTTTTCCCAGTCCCCGAACCACTCCTTAAAAGCTTCACTCTTTGTCTGAGAATCGGATTCATTTGTAGTATCTTTGAGCGAAAACTTTTTTGCATCATTCTGCGCTTTTTCGGATATACTGCTATTGACACTTGGCTCACTTTGTGTTACTCTCGTGTCAGAGGATGCGTGTTGTCTACTGAGTTGCACTTTAAGCGGCTGTTCGGTAAACGCATTCTCATTTTTTAATTCAAACTTTGTTGGTGTGAAATCAACAATATCGTACAGTACCATTTCCTTTCCCGATGTAAAGCCTACAATAACCTTTGCAGAATAATCGTTTTTTCCCACTCTAACGAGCACATCGCCCCTCGCAAACTCGGTAAAATTATCCTTTCTCTGATGCTTTAAATCCTCATTAACGTAATTAGTCGATGCTAATACAATTTCATTAAGATTACTTGATGCCTTGAATTTATCTTTATAAATCACGGCATCTTTTCTTTGGTAGTGTTGAGTGTTTTTTGAATTGGTGTACTCGTTTCTGGTTATCTTGTTCACCTTAATCAGCTTACCCTCAACAGGTATTCCATCAGAAAATTTAGTTCTGATAACATCCTTAACTTTCGCAACCCAGTCAGACTTATCTACACCTTTCAGAATATCATCTGCAATCACAACAACCGACTTATTCTTTGTAGTTTTACCTATGCTGTATTTTTTCTTTTCGTCCGCCATGTCGGTTGTTTTTCCTTGCGATTTGTTCTCCCTCGTCTGCTCCAGCGCAGACTTAAACAGGTCGCTGATGGTTTCAAGTGCCTCCTCATCTCCCTCAAGGGCTCTTATTTCCGGGCTCGTAAGCCCGAGATTTTTAAGAATTTCATTTATGCTCTCGATAAAGCCCTGTATCCAGCTTTGAATCTTCACCGCCAGACTGCGGTTCTCTCCGACAAGCTCCTTTATGGTCTGCTCATCAAACACATCAAACATGCACTCGGCAACGATTTCCGCCTCTATGTCCTCCTGTCCATAACCCTCATAGAGCTTTTCAAGCTCCTTCACTCTGCCCTCATAGTCATAGTTTTCGCTTTCTTTGAGCTTGCCTATGACATATTCGCGCAGCTCGCCTGCGGCCGTTGAGTTCCAGTCCTCGATATAATGATACAGTTCATGTCCTGCGGTTCTAAGATATGCGTTTTCCTCCGCGTCGAGCGCGATTTTTATTCTGCCGGTCTTGGGATCGTACTCACCGTTCGCCATTCCGTCTGCAAGCGTATCGCACACTTCAACGACAAAGCCGTATTTTTTCGCAAGAGCCTCAAGAACATATACCGATCCCGCCTGCTCCGCGTTGAGTTTTTTTGTATAGTTTCTCAGCAGACCTCCGTTCTTTTCTGCCCTCTTTTCCTCTTTTGCGCTGTAATGCTTCGGCGCATTATTTTTTTCATTAACGCCGGCATAATATGCCTGTCTGAGCTGACTTTCCTCAAGCCCTGCGTATTTGTTTGCATTCGACTGCAAAACGCTGTCAAAGTCCTGCCCGAGCTGACCGGCGCGGCGGAAGTCAAGAAACGCATTCATATATTCGCTTGCCGAATCGCCCTGCTTATATCCTGAAATAAAAGCCCGTGCCGTGTCGGTGCTGTCAAAGCCCTGGGCGACATTGTAAAGAGCTTCAGTCTCGCGGCTGTCAAACCGCACATCGCTCAGCGCAACGCTGTCCCCGTCCTGCGTTCTGACATACATCTGCGCCCGGTTTCCGTCATTTTCAATGCGGTCTATGCCGTTGATTGTTACGCTCTGTCCGTCAACATTTGCGGAAACAGGGTTGACATAACTTTTTTTCTGTGATACATTGTTATCGGAAGGGGCGAACGCATGAGGCGTCTTGGGCGTAAGCTGTGGGTCTTCGGACATGTTCAGCACTTGCGAGACCCCTTCTGCTTTTGTTTTATATGCACTAATGACATGTAAAGTTTTTGCTTTCGCGTCTGGCACCGCTTCGACAACATAATAATTTCCGTTCACGCGTTTACTATATACTACCGACCTCGACAAATTATTATCGGTATCTCTGTAACGACTATTTAGGGCTTTATTTCCCTCTTTCATTCTTTGAATGTCCATACTATCATAGTTTTCAAGAACATATTCAATTCTTGCCAAGTCGTTAACATCAGACATTGAACGATCCGCTTCTCCGTTTTCGCCGTGCCGTCTTTCAATATGAATAACGGTATCTCCGTCCATATCGCGCTTATACTCACTGGTATCTATACCGGTGAGTTTTTTTATGTCATGGACTTCGCGCTCCGTAACACCTTTAAGATCTATATGCACCTTATTGGCGGCTTCCTTATTTTTAAAGTTTCTGACTTTATTTACAAAGTCAACGATCTTCGGATTTACCGCCTTTTTATATTCCTGCCTTATTGTCTCTATGTCCTTCTTTAACGACATCTGAGAGTCTTCCACGGCATCTGATGTGCTGTTTTTTATCTCAGCAGCCACGTTCTGAGCGTTCTCAGAGCCACGGAAAAGCCGTTTTTCTGCGCGGGTAAGTTTATCACCCTCAGCCTGTTTCTGCACCACAGCGGACAATCTGACAGCGTCCTGCGTGTTCTCGCCGAGGCTTTCAAGCCGCTGCGCAATCTGCGTCTGCTCTCCGCCTGCAAAACCTGCAACTGTCTTTCCCGTGATGTTCGTACCCTGTTTTCTGTGGTTGAGGTATCCGAGCCCGGAACCCACTACACCAAAGCCGGCGCCCATAAGCGCTCCGCCCGCTCCCGCTTCAACAACTTGCAGTGCGAGATCTCCGGCAACCTTTTTCTTTGCTTCCGCCTCGCTGAGTCCCTGTTTTTCATATGCAGCTATCATAAGCTTATAGTTTGAAATATTGCCGTTGGCAATAGTGTCATAGGCGATATTCGCTATCTCTGTTGCCGCTTCCTCGGAGAAGTTGACTCCCGTGGATTTGAGTATGTTCATTGCGACATCGCGCATACTTCTCGGGTCAACCTCTTTGAGCTTGTTGAAATTACCTATCGAGACTTTTTCAAAGAGACCTTCGAATATGCCGGAAACAGCTCCGCCGATAACCGCCTGGTCATCGTTGCCGCCGCGAGCCTTTATATCACGCATTGTCGAGTTCGCAGCAGAAAGACCGAGTATTCCTCCGCCGACTGCCTCGGCTACTTTGCTTGCTGTCTTTATCCCCGAACCGAGATTTGCAAGCGAGCCGCCCACAAGATTGCCGGCGGCGGCAGAAGCAGCTGAATCAAGCGCGGACATTCCCGTGCCATAAAGGAAGTCAAACGCATCTTCGCCGCCAACATTCCAATCATGCTTTTCCATGACTGCACCGCGCATAGTGTCGCTCAGCTGACTCGCTATACCCTCATTTGTGTTATAGTCTATCGGCGCATAACTGCCAGTAAGCTTGTTTTGAATATACTGACCGGCAGCTTCAAGATAGCCCTTTCCGCTGCTCGTCAGATTTATCGGTACGCTCAGTGCACTGGCAATCACCTGATGGTCTGCACTGAAGTCACGAACCGCATCTTGTACCTGCTCATTCTTGCGGCGGTTATATTCATACGCATAATAGTTCTCAAGCTCATCGGGATTTATGCCCTTTGCTCGAACCTTGTCCTCTATTTCCTTGAGCCTCTGATTATATTCATAGACATTCTTGTTGTTTCCGCTCGTGCCGACTGACTCTTCGAGCTTTATTCTGTCCTTGAGTTCGGGAATAGATTGTATTTCCTTGAGCGTTGCCTCGTCGAACTGGCTGAGTTTTTCGGATATATCCCTGTTGTATATCTCTGTCTCCAATGCCGAAGATTCGCTTTTTAAGTTATTCGACTTGGTTTTAGCTGCTTTGGCTTCTTCGGAAAACTTCTCATACCCGCTCTTGTTACCCTGCGCCGCACTGAGCAGAGCCCGCACCCGGTTTGCAAGAGATACACTGCGGTTTCCTTTTTTTTCGTCCTTGATATCTTCCAAGCGTTTCTTTATGTCTTCATTTGTCATGCTGTCCACAACCCCGAGATTACGCGTATCGGAGTAATATGCTGACTCGTTGTCAAGATTCTGAGAGGTCTGTTGCAAAGCATTTTTATATTCTGCATATCTCGACATAAAAGTATTGTAGCGCTCGTCTCCGAGCTGTTCGCGCTGCGATTCGAGATATGATTTTATCCTGTCTGCTCTTTCAAGCTCGGAATTCACCGCCGCCCGTGTGCTTTCGCTGTCGCGTTTCCAATTTGTATAGGAACTGTTCTGCAATCTGCTGTTTGCATTTCGAGCAGTGCGGCTCGATGATTCGAGCCAGTCATGCATTTCTCTGTCTCGAGAATCCCACTCGTATTCTCTGTTGACGCGCTCTATTCTTTCATCGATGGTTTCCTCTGCCTTATATTTTGAATTTGCACGTTTTATTCTCTCATCAATCGTTCCCATGATTTCCTCCGCTTAATAAAGTCCGTAATGCTGACTGAGTATTGTTATATCCTCATCGGTCAGATTCTTGTTCTGGCTCATCTTCGTTTTTATGTAATTTTCATAGCTTCCATATTGATTTTTCAATGCAGGTCTAACTCCGAACTCATATCGAGTCGGCTGTGCACCTATAAATTCACTGGCTGCCTTTGACTTTGTAGCAGTTTGTTTTCCTCCGCTCCCGCTCGACGAACCGCTATACCCGCTCCCGCCCGATGAGGATGATGAAGAGGTTGAATAGCCCTGCGCTCGGAGAGAGTCCATATATTTGTCATGCTCAAACTGCTGCTGCTTGAGGTTATAGTCTCTCGCGTCCTGCTGCTTGCCGTAGTCAAACTGTTTCTGCCAGTTGCTCTGCGCAAGCGCATCCTGCTGCTTGCCGTAGTCAAACTGCTGCTGCCAGTTATTCTGTGCAAGGGCGTCCTGCTCCTTGCCGTAATCGAACTGTTTCTGCCAATTGCTCTGTGCAAGCGCATCCTGTTCCTTGCCGTAGTCGAATTGCTGCTGCCAGTTATTCTGCGCAAGCGCATCCTGTTCCTTCTGATAATCAAACTGATTCTGCCAATTGCGCTGATTGACATAGTCCTGCATATACTGGCGGTTCTGCTCGCTCTGCCAATTCGACTGCTGCTGCGCGGCATCTGCGCGCCCGGTGTAATATTCAAGCTCATACTGCCACTGCGCAAGCTGATTGAGGTAACGGTTGTAATCACTTTCCGAGAGATACTGTGACTGGCTTTGCAGATAATTGAGTGTGTTATAGTAGTCGCTCAGCGTGTCCTGATATTTTTTGTAGTCCGCGTCATCAAGATTCTGCAGCACCTGCATATGCTGTAACTTGTCGCTTTTGTCGTCGCGATACTTGCCGTATGCCCGGTCATACAGTGACGGAATGACATTGTTCAAATCGTTGAGGCTTGACTGGTATGCCTGATTGCCGGCAGTCGAAGCATAAGAACTTCCGTAACCGCCGGTGAGCGCCGCGGCATTTCCCATCGTGTCCTGCATCGCCATCTTGCCTTGCTGAATATACTGATCCTTATACTGCTGATAGAGCGGATCGGCATTGAAATCATACTGAAAATCCTTGGTGTTTTCATAGTCTTTCAAAAGCCCCTGTATCTGGTCTGCATAGTTGCTCTGATAGTCCCCGGGCTTTGAGTTATAATGAGTCTTCAGTTCCTCTTGGGCACGCTTAACCTCCTCGGATTCCTCGTAGTCTTTAGGTTTGTTGAGCAGTGTTTTTATTGTGCCTATCCCATAACCGAGCTGTTTTGCGGTGTTGAATCCCTGCTTCGCTATTCCGCCGGCAAGAGCCGCCGCATTTCCTCCCTGCGTCGCATAGTACGAAAGCTTGTCCTTTGATATGCCTTGCTGCTTTTTCTGCTTTTCAAGGTCTTTTGTAGTATATGCCATTTGTTTTACCTCCTCAGATAAGATAGTTTATGTTCAGCGTGTACGAAGTCAAATTGTATTTATAAGCTTTTGTCTCAAGATTGAAGCACCAGTCAAGCACCACTCTTCCGTCCGAAAATACCGACCACCGAACAAGGTTGGTATCATTCGCCGCGCAGATTGTAAAGATCCTGTACTGCGGGCGCAGATCGTTCGGCAGCATACATATGATTTTCCCGCCCCCAGTTATTCCCTGCACATCTCCGACGATATTGACCGAGTTTCCGAGTCTGCGGCTTCGAGGCGTCAGCCCATTCGCGCCCGGAGTTATTCCTTCCGTCAAGTCCAAGTCTGTCCAGCCTGTATCTTTCAGCGGGAAAGTCTGCTCTCCTGCTTTCAGTCCGTTTCTAAGGAGCAGCAGCATGTTGACGTCCATTGTGTTGGCAAGCTCCGCCACCTTGCCGAACGCTATGCCTTTACCGCCTTGTAAAAAGTCCATCAGTACAAAGCTCGTCGAAAGCTCGTAAACATATTCCGCGGAAGCGAGACTGTCGGCCACTTTGAACTTGATTTTATATGATACATTGTCACTGAGATCTCCGAACAGCACTGCTTGCACATTGTTGCTCATGGTAACCTCATCGGACCACGCTGCCATTGTTTCCGTCTTATAGCTTGCTTTACAAACCGCTGTATTCTTGCCTGACAACGCCGAGAAGCTATAGTTCACCTTTCCGGCCGCATATGTGCCCTTGTCGTTTTCCGTGCCGTCCTGCGTACATCTGAAGCACGAGACCTCGTTTATCATCGGCCTGTCATATTTTTCAACCGTTATGCTCACCGTCTTGCTAACCGTTCTGCCTCTGCTGTCCGTCGCTGTGACGGTAAAGGTCAGCGACCCCGAAAGATAGCAGGGGTAGGTATACACTCCGCCTGTCTGATTGGACAGCACCGCTCCGTTCACGGCAAATCGATAGTTCTTTATAGTCGAGCTGTATGCCCCTTGTGCGGCTGCGGTAATCCTGCATTTTGAGTAGTCCTGCACATAGATCTCCCACTCACTCGGCACATTGCCGTCTATGCGCTCTATCGATATATCCGGCATTGTAGGCTTAATGCTGTCCGGCACAAGAAATGTAACCGTCCTTGTGTTGGTCTCTACAAGCGTCGTAGGTATCAGGCCGAATCGTTTATATGTCTCCATTTTAAAGGTACCTGTCCTGCTGGACCCGTTGGTTATTGCATTGGCCCACTCAATGGGGAACGCATATTCCGTCATAACAGAGTTATTGGTTGAAAAGTACCCGCTCTCATAACTGTATTCTCCGCAGATGAAGTACATTTTGTGAGTGTATGAGTTGCCGTCTTTGATATCCTCCATTTCCACCAACAAATTACCCAGACCGTTTATCTTGCTAACTCCAACTGTGATATTCTTCGGATATGTTTTAATAGTTGTTATTGCCATTTCTTATTCCCTCCATATAAAGCTCAGATTGCCGTTACTTCGTGGTGTGAACTCCCAATTGCCTATTCTCAGTCTGTTAAGAACCTCAACATCCGTGACATAAAGGCAGCGGTTGGAGATATAGGCTATCTCCGTGCCGTTCTGCGTGAAGCTTAATTTTTCATTTGTCAACATCGACTTGAACGGGCTGTCTGCTTTACCGAGCTCCATTCCGTCCGCTGTGAAACGAAAATAGGTTCTTATAAGCTCCTGAAATTCTTCAAGCCTGCCGTCAACCTCTGTTGTGTATAGGTAATTCTGGTCGAAATTCAGCTGAATTTCCCTTGAAGTCTGTGTCACATAGGATTCGAGCGTGGCATTGAGCTCGGCAATAGATGCCTTCGCACTCAGTTCCTCGCGCACCGTCGTCATTATGTTGTCGTTGTTCTGCTCTATCTCGGTGTGAAATGTCTGATTTATCTCTTCCGCCTGCGCGATGATTTTATCGTTGAGCTCGTTATAATCAATGTTCCTGCCCGCTTCTAATTGCTTAACGGCGTCGCTCGCCAGCTCCGCCATTGACCGCGTCTGCTCCACCGTTTTCAGATAAACCGGCGAAAAATTGTCTCCGTCAAGATTGTTGAGTATATACCGCAGCTGTTCGTTGAGCTGGTAAAGATAGCTCTGTGTTTTTCGGTCTGAGCCGAGATTGGCAGGCAGATTCAGGTTTAGAGTCGGCATTAGATTTCACTCCCCTGTTCAGTTACCTTTGCAATGCTGTACAAAATAAACTTGCCCTTGCCCCGCATTCGGATTCTCATGTGGTCGCAGCGTCTGACTATAATCGGAATAGTGATTGTGCGGTTGTTGACGGCATCGATGTGCAGCACTTCCTCGTAATCGCCCATAGAGTCATACTGCATTTGCACTCTGAACTGTGCCCCGCGTTCGACGCTCAGCCGGAACTGCAGTTTGGAAATATACTTGTTGTCCGGGCTCGATACCCCGATAGGTCCGCTCTCGGCCATCCATTCTACCGGCTTTTCGTCATATGTCTGATCTGTCACACTGTATCGCGTTGTGCCGTGCATCGTCCACAGGCTGTTTCCAACCGTGAAATACAGTTCCCCGTCCAGCGGCGCAAAAGCGTCTATTTTCAGCCCGCTCTCTTTATGCCATATTTTTGTGCGCTCATCGTATGTGAACAGGCTGTATTTGCCGTTTTCGTCCGACATTGACACATAATATTTGTTGTCAATTGCTCCCGCTACAGCGTTTCTGTATGCATTCGCGCCGAAGGACTCCGAAATATTGACCGGAGTTCCGCCGTCATAGGCGCATATGCCGTTTCGGCTCTTGTAGTATAGCGTCTCGTTACATAGAGCAAGGCTCCGTTCGCTGCCGTTCTGGACGCCTCTTATAGACTCGTTCGTAACCTGAAAATTTGAGGGCTTCGAGCCGTAGACTTTATGAACACAGTCTTCCTTAAAAAACAGGATATATCCACGCATAGTAAACGCGCCCGTGAACTTACCGTGCGTTCCGACCGTCACGGCATAACTGTCGCTCGCCAGTCCGAGAAAACAATTCCAGTTGAACGGATCGCCTATCTTACAGCAGTATATCTCGTGCTTGTCGGAAGAACATCCCCAGATGCGGTTTTCGCTTTCGGTCACGAAATCCATGTCCGGCACGGTTCTTTTTACCGTCACCGCTTCCTGCTGACTCGATACTTCATCTATGAATCCGGTCACGATTATGTAATCCTTGCTGACGGCATAGAGTATCATGTTTGTGTTGAACTGTTCGTCTTTGCAGCCGCTTATAGTCACTCCGTCATATTCGGAGAATCCCTCGCCTATTCCGGCCGAAGATATCTTGACGAATGTCGTCGCCACCGCATTCCACATCTTTGTTGCAGCGGCATATATCTTGAGCGTATGCGGCTTTGATGAGGTATCGAGCCAGCTGTCGCCATTCGCAGGATTTTCCGGCGCCGCAGCCGAGACTGTCGGATTATAATCCTCTCCGGTAACTCGCGTCAGCGTAAATGACACCGCCGCGGTTGTCGTGAAGGTTTTCTCAAGGCTGCCTACGCCCTCGCTCACTTTCTCAGTGTTTATATACTTTTTATCCGGCCAGATAAGGACATATGCGCCCATGCTCAGCATTTGCTTGCGGCTTTTCTCAACATCACCGCTGACCTGATCGCCGTTATAGAACACCTTGCCGTTATCTACCCAGCACAAGCCGTTGTTCACGCAAAATCCGTCAAGGCGCGTAAAATCGCGTATCTTTTTCCGCTGTCCCCTCGGGGTCAACGCAGGATAGCTGTCCGACGAAAGATTCTCTTCGTCATAAAATTCATTGTCACTTATAACAAGGTCATGATGATATCCTCCGAATGCGCCCATCATTTCCCTGTTTTTGCTCACCGTATTAAGAATCGGCAGTCTCATTGGTGGTTCACCTCGCAAATATTCCGCTCGCCGGAGCCGCGTGCGTCCTGCTGTAATATCCCCAGTAGCCCTCGTATGCCTCGTTGAAAGCCATTGCCGAATTGTTGTATCGGTCGTATTCGGCGTTGAAGAAGTCAATTTTTGACATCAGCCAAAGAACATAAAGGTTGCTGTAAGGCTCCGGCACAAGCAGTTCCGTGTTCGTGTCTGTGTCTTCATTATAGCCCTCAAACGCCGTTGATTTCTCCCCGCTTTTCGCGTCTATCAGTTCTTTTACTATCTTCCCGTCGAGCTCGGCAAGCCATCTTATTTTCTGCTCGTCCGAATACTGATTTGGCTTTAGCTCATCGGTCTGTCTTATTGCTTCGCATATTTTCATATAAACCTCCTGAAAGTAAAAGAGGGCGCAAAATGCGCCCTCCCGGTGTGTTTTTAGTTTTCTTTGATGAACTGCTCGGCCAGTTTCTCAAGGCGCCGCTCCGCCAGCTGCTTCTGTCTGTCGGAATTGCGTATAACCTCTGCGACGCAGGCGGGCACTTCAACTTCTACGCCGCGCTGGATCTGAAAATTCCTGCCGTTGACCGAAACAAACAGATCATCTTTATAAGTGCTGTCGTCCTTAAAGAGAAAGATTTTCTCCGTGGGTTCTTTCTGCTCCTCGGGCGCAGCAGCCTCTTCGGTGGTTGTGGTCTCTTCGGGGGTTGTGTTCTCCTCGGGTGCAGCCGTCTCTTCGAGGATTACGTTCTCCTCGGGAGTTGCAGTTTTTGTTCTTGCCATAAATATCTCCTTTCGGGCTCAGAGAGCAAAACGCCCTCTGAGCTTTTATCAGTTAGCTTTCGCAGTGGCCGAATATGCGGAGCAAGACTCTATTCGCACCATGTACTCCTCAACCAGGCGCTTTGCGACCTCGGTCGCTTTCCAGCCGCAGGACGAACGCTGATTGAGCGGATCGTCGCCATAGCCGAGCTGCTTGACGATATGCTGCAGACCGCCGCCCTCGATCTCTGTCAGACCGTAAGCGTGAGCGCCGAGTATAATCGTGGCGAAAACCGCCAGACCGGACGGGCAGCCGGTGCCGGTCCATATCTTAGCCTCGGTGGATTTGACAAATCGGACATTACCGATTTTGCCTATCTCGCCGTTGTAGATATCGTCGGGCTTAGCGTACTTATGTACGTCAATCCACTCCTCGCAGCGCATAAGGTCGTATGCTACATACGGATGGATTATGCCCACGAACGAGTCCCCGATAGGGTCTGCATTCATGCTCTCCAGCTGAGCCGCCGCACGGAATATGAGGTCAACATTGATCTTTGCCGTCGCGTCGAGTCCCGCTCTGCTCGTTACTGCTGTTTCTGCGCCGCTTGCAACCTTGGGCGCGTAAATAACACTTGTGCCGCCGGCAAGCTCCTCTCTTATGACGGTATCGAGAGTGCGTCCTGCCTGCGAGCCGAGAAGCTTCGTTGCCTGCAGAACATTGTTGTCGATAGCCGTCATGTCGAGCATATCCGAAAGCTGTATCCAGCCGCCGTACTGTTTGACAGTAGCGGTGATTGTGCTCACATTAAGAGCCTGTCCATCGGGCGTGACGCCTTCCGTCAGTGCCGTGGTTGCTTTTGCAAGCGGCGAATACTTACGCATTTCGATAGTCTTGCCGGAGCCCTTGGGAATGGGATACTTGTCTCCGAACTGGTTGTGTACGAGCTTAGGCTCTGCGTTGTCAAGCAGCCTCTTCTCGTAGTAGGTTTTCATCTCGGCGGACAGATTGTTGCCGCTTGCCGCCGAAGTAGTTGCGTTTACGACCGTAGCAAAAAGCTGCAGGTCGAATATGACATAATTGTTCATTTTCTTTATCTCCTTTTCTTAGTGCAAGGAGATCAGAAAGTAATCCTTTCTCCCCTTGCCACTCTGCGTTCGATTTCTTCTCGCTGAGCCTTTGTCAGTTTGTTTACATCCGTCTGGGAATTAACTGCACCTTGTGAAGTTACACCGTTTTCAACCGGTCTTTTGCTGTTTGCCGCAACAGAATCGGCGACTCGCTTTGCCGCCGTCTGCGCCGCATACTGCATCGCGCCTCCGAGAATCTCGTCTCGGTGAATGACTTCATAGGCCGTTCTGACATCGACATTGTTTCTGAGCAAACTGAAGAACTGAGGATCTTCTATCTCCGTGTCGAGATTGAAATTCGGATAGATTTCTTTGAGACTTTCCGCCTGGTTCTTCCAGTTGGTTATGTCCCGGTTGATTCTGTCCTGCTCATCACGACGAGACTCGTTCCGTCTGAGCTGAAGAACCTCGCGTTCAAGCTTCTTCATCTCCTTGAGCTGTTCAACGGTTATGCCCTTTTCCATAGCCTCTTCTCTGTATGATTCATCATCATTTTCCAAAGCCTTGACTATGCCGTCAATGTCGTCCACTTTTATCCCGTACTTCTGCGCGAGAATCTCAAAGACCGGCGTACTCTTCTGCAGCTGCTCCTGAAGTGTGCGTGTTTCCTTGAATCTGCCGTTGATAATGTTCTGTACTCGGCGGCTGAACGCGTCCTTGTAATCGCCTTTTATCAGCTTTTCAAACTCCGCGTCCTGATTTTCGACCGTCGATGCCGTAACATTGATCTCGCTTTCCGGCTGTGCAGCGGCGTCCTGCGTTTCAATCGCCCGTGTCTGCTCCCCGGCGTCGGAAGCCGTGGCGGCCGTTGCCGCCGATACGCCCGCTCCGTCTCCTCCGCCCTCGCCGAACAGCGTGAGCGAAAAAGCCTTTGTTGTGTCTGTGAACATAAAAATTAACCTCCATCGTCTTTCCGAAGTGTCTTTGTGATTATATTATAGCGGTTTAATTTTCGATTTTCTCCCCGCCTTCGACTGTAACAATTGCATTTTTCGGATAGTTGTCTGCGATAAGCTTTGCGCCCGTGCAGAAAAAATTATAAATTCCTTTTGCCTTTGCTTTGGTATGTTTGTATGCTTTAATCGCCAGCAGAAGCGTTCCGTTGCTCTTTTCAGCGGTAAATGTTTCGAGTTCTCCGGCAGCTTCCATTTTTGCATACATCATTGCGGCGGTCTGGCCGAGTGTCGAAATGCCGGCACAGACTATGTCCTGCCCGCTCGGCGCATATCCCGAATGTCCCGAAATGCTTATTTTCATTTCTCTGCCCGCTCGGCTAACTTTTATTGTTGTCATAACATTACCTCGGTTCCGCAGCCGAAGCCGCTTTTTCTCTCGCATTCTCGGCCGTTGCGTGTTCGTCTGCGCGCGTCTCGCCAAGCGAGTTGCTCTTGAGCTCGCCGTCTCCGGAGCCTACGCTCGCCACCGGAACTCCGCCCGAAAAAGATGCCGCCATCTGACTACCTATCGTTGTTCCGTTTTGTGCGTCAACTATCTGCGCCATCTGCATGAGCTGCTGCTGCATGGTCTTGAGCTGTTCATACAGCGTACCGTTCTGCGATATTTTCCGCACGACGGAGTCCTTGCCCTCGAAGTCCATCATGTCGATGCAGGCGAGCGCCTGATCCGTCATTTCCGGATTGAAGAATCCGCTGTTATAGAACTGCAGTGCCAACTCGTTGTGTGAGAGCCTTGAGAACGGGTTGTTCCGCTGCGCTCTGACTTTGATATCAAATATCGGCATTCGCCCGCTCATATCAATGCCGAACTCTGTGCGCTCGCCCTCGGGCTGTATGGCGCGGTTGTCGTAGCTCACAAACTCCTGTTCACCGCTTTTCCCCGTTATACGAAAGCTGCGCGGTGCATCGTAAAACTGCCTTATCAGCTCGATGCACAGATAGAGCACTTCCTCATAGCTGTCATATGAGGTCTGAATCATATCTCTCGACAGCTTGCTGCCTGCCTCCTGCAGCGCCGCTATCGCCGAAGCGGCGGTAACTCCGCTCGTGGTGCTTCCCTGTGAAAAATCACGGTTTCCGCTCGTTTCCTTGAGTTCGTCTATTTTGTTCGTGCGCAGCGCCACATAAATATCATTGAGCGGCGTCATAGTGATTTCTTTTATGCTGTCCTCCCCGAGTCTGCCGTCCACATGCACAAAAGGATTCGAGACGTCAAGAAATTCTTTCTCGTTGATTTTCCCGCTCGCAGCATTGATGAAGAAACGGCGGCGAGAGGCGGCAACGGCCGACTGCATAAACGCCTGGTCATATTTGTCTATCTGCATCTGCGGGTCTTTCATAATGTCCAAATAGCCAAAGCCCACAAGCGAGCCTTCCTCCGGGAAGAGAGTATCAAACACGAACGGATATTTGCCGTGATTATAAAACCCGCTCTCGGCATACTGAGGATCGTTTTCGGAGGCAAAGAGCACTTCACCGTTGCAGAATTTACAATAGTGCAGCAGAACAGTGCTGCCAACCGGTCTCTTATAGTACCAGTCAACCACAACGCTCTTTTCCGATGTGTCTATGTTGTCGTCATAGATATACTGGCTTGTTTCTATCGTCTTGCCGCCGAGCTTACCTTTCAGCTGCGGATATTCCTGCGAGAGCACATCGTTGTCGCGCAGGCACACATGGAAGATGTTCCGGCTGTCCTGTATGTTCTCTATGCCGGGCTCCCAGAAGAGATTCAGCAGGTCGATTTTCTTTATCTCGATGTCGCCCAAGCCGTTGTACTTCTGCGGATTCCAGAACACACCCTCGCAGGCTGAACCCTGCTTGAGCTTGTACCACCATTTAGCGGAGTATGTCTTTTTGTAACCGTTCTGCTCGATGATAACGGGCAGGATTTCCGAAAGCTGTTCTGCGGAAGCATTGTCGCTCTGCTCTCGCGGCAGTACGGAAGCCGACGGATAGTTGTCCATAGCGTCCGCGTGCTTATTTGCCAGGGAATTAAACAGCCAAGCCGAAGTGGGCTCGGGCTCTTTGTTTGCGCCTTTCGCCTGGTTTTTTCTGATAGTCTCCCAGTGTCGGAGCTTCCACCACTGCTCGTTCTCGATTATCCTGTTCTCGAGATTCGCCTTGCCGTCTTTGTATTTTCGCAAGGTTTCTTCCGCTAAGACAACCGTTTCCTGCGTTATCGGTCCCTGCCCTGACCCGCTCCCGGGCTCATACTTCACCGTATCGCTGCCGTTTACAATTTTTACTTGTCCATCCTCTCGCACGGGATTTCCAAGCTCTTGTCGCAAAGTCTCCGTTCGTGCGGCAATATCCCGCTCCGGATCCCTTGCGGTCTGCTCCTGCGGCTGTTGGTCTCTGATTTCCGCTCTGCGGCGTTTGATATCTTCTATCGGGTCTCTTTTCTTTGCCATTGTTTTGCCTCCTATAATCTGTAAAAGCTGTATTTGTCCGGCTTTTCCCTGAGTTCAAGGGGATCATCCGGCATTTTTTCCGGCGCTTTGCGCGGTTCCGGGCTTATCGGATTTTCCATGAGCACATATCGGCACTCGTCGTAGATATGATCCTCCTGCGATGTGTCGATATCCTCAACATATTTCTCGTCATAGACGATATCGGGAATAGTGCGGATAAAGTGTCTGCAGGTCGAGAATACCTGAAACTTCGGGTTGCCCTCCGAATCAAACGCCAGGCGGTAATGATACTGCATCTTTCCGGCGATTCTCGTGTTATCACCCGGCGAGAAAACAACAAAGTTTGGGGCTTTTTCCATCATTCGCGCTACGCTCTCACCGCGGCTCTCGTCAAAAATAGACGGGTCGGCAATACCGATGATGTTCTTACCCTTGAGATTTCTGTCCTCGTTTTCAATGCGCCGAATCTCTGCTGCAATCGTGACCGGGTCTTGCCGCACTCCCTCGTTCGGCGTGCCCGTGCAGCCGTACAGTTCCGCTATGCGGTATATCTTGCCGTGCGTGTCCACTGCATACCAGCCCACGGAATACGGTTTTGTGTAGCCGAAGTCAAAGCCTCTGTAAATCTGCCAGTATTCCGGGATTTTGAACGGCTCAACGACATGCGTCCACCGTTGGTCTTTGTAGTGCTCGGGATCGTTGCGCCACTCTGTGAACACCTGCCCCGAAAAACTATCCCAATCACCATACAACAGCGCTTTTCTCTCCGCTTCCGGCATGGCCGCAAGCTTCATGATGTATTCCGGGTCGTTGTGTAAAAGCTCCTGATTGTCAAAAACCGTCGCCGGAACGAATATCCGCTTCCTGCTGCCCTCAATTATCTGCCCTGACGGTGTCACGACATTGAAAGTCTCCGTGATAGGTGTCATTGGTGGCGCCGCAGTGACAAACCGAGACTTCACCCACCCGTGACCTATGCCGCCGGGGTTGGTTGTTGCCCGCATATATACCCTCGTTCCGGGTCCTCCCGGGCGGTTTCGTGAGAACATATAGCTGTATTCGTCCCATGTGAAATGCGTAAGCTCGTCAAATGCTATGAAATCATAGTGTTTGCCCTGGTATTTCAGCCTGTCCTTCGTGTATTGCATTGAGCCGAAATAAATCATCGCCCCGCTCGGAAAGCTCCACCGGCGTTTGCTGTCGTTATATCTTGCTCCGCGTATCGCCCGCGGGTAAAGCATTTCAGACCGTTCCACAAGCTCCGACAGCTGCGGATATGTTTTTCGCAGTATCAGTCCGCGGTAATACGGGATATGCACCTGCCGCAGGGCTTCTATCAACAGTGCGTCACTCTTCCCTCCGCCCGCCGCTCCGCCGTACAGCACCTCATACTCCGGGCGCTCCATAAACTTCTTCTGTTTCTCCTGCGGTTCCCAGATTTTCATTCTTCTGCAGCCTCCTCAAGCACTGCCGGTATCTCGATAATGCCGTATTCTTCATCATCCGTCGGCATACCTGCGGCCGCCTTTGCTTTTTCGATTTCAACCCGCTCCCGAGCGTTCTTCATATTCGCACGCTCGACGGTGTTCGGCTTGCCGTAAACATCGCGCAGTATCTCCATCAGATCCTTCATTGCAGCGGTCATTTGCCGCAGATATTTCGTGTCGAGTTTTTGCAGGCAATATTCCTCGACTTCCGCCTCGTCTTCATCGTCTTCGCTCGGCACAATTTTGACGATAGTCTGCCTGACTGTCGCCGTATCGTTCAAAGAATCATCTATAAGGCGAACTAATTTGTCCGCACAATCGCCGATTTTCGCCAGCTCACAGGCTTTTTTTCGGCTGATTTTTTCCATTGTTTTCTTTTCAACTTTTTTTCTGAATTTTTTCCTAAGCCCGCTCCACCCCTCCGAAGCGCACCTTTTTCCAAGCGAAGAGACGGAAACTCCGTGCTTCTCCGCGAGCTCTCTCTGGCTTATGTTCGTCGATATGTATTCCTGTTTAATGGCGTCCCAGTCCACGCTCGGAAGCCTCCTTTCTGTTTATAATTTTATCAATTTAATTTTCGTTTTTCTCCCCGCGTTGTTTTTACTGTCCGTTTTTAAAATAAAAAGCCGGGCAGAGGAAAATCCCCTGCCCGGTCATTTTTGTCCGTCAATCGTATTTCTCGTCAATCAATTTTTTTAGTGGACAAGCACAGTGATATAAAAAGCAATTTTTCTCCTGCCATTCTCGCCGCTGCTGGGCATTTTTAAAAATGAGCATGGTTTTACAGCCCGCCGAAAATCCTTCGCAGGTTATCGCTTGTTTGGAGTCGCACAGAAAAAACGGGCATACGGTCAGCGCGCCCGCCCGCGAATTTGACATCACGCCGACCTCCTTTTTCGATTTTTCCGTCCGCCGTAAAGAATGTAGTCACTGTCACCCCGGAACATCCTTATTTCCATGTGATAGCAGCTGTCCCAGTCGCAGTATGTAGGGATAACCTCCGCCACGACATAGCCGGGATAAAGCTGTTCAAAAAGCTGTCTGTGCTCGCAGTCCGCTACAAGCTCGTCCAGCTTCTTGCGGCTGATATGTCCGTCGTTTCTGCGCGGCTGCGGATCCACAAGATTTTTAGACCTTGTCCAACGCTTATGCATGATAGGATCCTTGATTATGTAGTTTCCCATATCTGCTATGCCGATTTCAAGGAACTGCAACCGCTTAGTGTTTGCTCGGCCGAGTCCCCACGCTTTTTCGATTTCGTCTCTGTCAACTCCGCCGCTCATCACGATATGATGATGCACGTTCCCGCTCTTTTCGCCGAACTCAATGACGGATATGTATTTCACTTCGCCCGCTCCTGCTTTTTTATAGAGCCTTTTGACTCTGCGCAGGAAGTTTTGAAAATTCCTCTGCGCCTCTTCCGGCGTTTTGGGTCTTGTATCGTCGGAATAGTCAAGACCTATCGCGAGATCGCGATCCGTGAAGTTCGCATGCAGCAGCTGCACCAGCTTACGTTCAGCATACTTTGCGTTCAAAAGCTTCTGTGTCTCGCTCGATTCTCTGAATCTCTTTCCCCTGCTCTTTATTTTGGCCTGCGGCTGCTCCGTCACGGGGTATAAATATATTTCAAGAAAGTCCTTGCAGTAAAATTTTGTTTCTCTGATTTTCGTGCGCATTTTTTCTTTCCTCTCCGTGGTCGGTTTGATAAGACAGCATACAAGCCCGTGAAGCGCCCTTACGGACGCCTCACCTTTTCCCCGGCGCGGGGGTCTGACTTGTTTATTTATTTAAACCTTTATATACACTCGCAATCACTGTGCATTGTCGTATGCAACTTTACTTTTGGCACAAAGCTCTTCAAGTTCGGTAATAAACTTTTCATTTTTCAGCAGTTCAATTGACGGATAAATTAACGCAAACAGATACATTCCAATTTTCGCCGCGAAATACAGCTTGCCTTCGGTATCCGTTCTTTCATATAACTCGTAATCATCGCTGTCTGCTGTAAAAGGTTCAAGATATTTCATCTCTACAAAAGATACTCCGCTTGAAGTGCGGTATGGCTTGTACCTTTTTCCGCGTATGGCCACATCTATGTTCATCGGTTCTACTAACTGTTCCCCGTCAATCACATCTCTGACATCAAGCTTTGCTGGCGGCGCGTCAAACATATTGCAAATTAATTTCTCGACTTGTTTTTCGGTGATATCATACGCCGTCGTGAGAGTAGCAAGAGAAAATTCCGGGCACTCGGGCAAGTAATACACCGCACTGCCGTCGCTCAACATCTGCGGAGATCCGTCGAAAAGATACACAATCCCGCTTGATTTACACAATTGCACTATCTTTTTAATTTTCATGTCAAATTCCTTTCTTTATTTTGATTTAAAGGTTGTTATTTCTCCATAGGTTCGCACCAACACATGGTGCACATGTCTCCGGTCATACTCAGGCATCTTGTGCCGTAAACTTCCATTCTGCACACCTCTGGAAGCCCGTCATCACCTATACGCGCATTTGGAAATTTTTCCAAAAAATCTTGTGCGTAAGTTTTTTTCGGATGCTTGTCGCTCCACTTTTGGAGTCTTGAAATGGCACTTTTAATTATCTCTGCGTTGCTCTGCTCGTCGCATATGTTTTCCAATGGACATTCATCGCATGGGTTGACACCGTCATGTTGTGAATCACACAGTCGCTTTCTTTCTAACAAAAAGTCTATTGTTTTATTGCAATCCATATAGCTAATCTCCTTTCATTTTTGTGCCGCAATTCGGGCAATAGTGCGAAGTCCCTGAGCTTCGTGTAATCTTCATTCATAGTCGTTATTGCCGCCTTTCAACAGCTTTTCTTTCAACAGTTTTTCTGTTAGTTCTGCGATTCTCGCGTTCAGCGCATTGATTTCTATGCTACACTTATGATTTTTTTCTTTGAGCAGCGCTATCATTTCTTGAGTTTCTGCTCGTTCGTGACGTTTCTTTTTAATAAACTCTATCAGTTCATGTACCCATGTAACCACATATAGCACCAAATTTGCCGAGCAAACCGCAACAGCGAATATTTCAAATATGTCAACTCCCGTCATTTTCTCCCTCCGTTCTGCGGTTCCATGCTTCCGCTGCGAACTGCGGCCGCACATATCTGTCCGTTGCAAGAAAGCATTTTTGACACTCCACATAAAATGTTCTTTGCCCATGAAGTTCTGCCGCTCCGCCGCAGCAGGGGCAGGCTTTCAGCTCTACACATTTATTTTTCATTGCTTATCCCTCCAAATCTTGCACATAGCACCAACTTTGCGGCGGTCTTGTTATAACAACTGGCACAATGCAATCTTCATCATAAATACACGCGCTTGACTCATAGCCTGACCTTTTACACGAATTGCATTTCTTCTTTAAATAAAACTCGTTCAACTCTTTCGGCTTATCGTAAATAACAAGGTCGGATATGTGCCAGCCGTAAAGCGGTTTGCCTTTGCCGTATGCGATAAAATCTTTCGGTTTCAAACAGCTTGTTTTACAATCAATAAAATCAGCAAAACCGTCCATTTCATACCGTATCGGATAAATGCTCTCACACACGAACTCGCCGATAACCTTGCTGAGATTGTTTTCAAGAATATCAACACTGTTTGTTCGCCCGTCAGCGGTTTGGTAAATATAGCACTTAAACGGTGTTTCAATCTTCGGTCTTGTCTTTCTGACCTCTACCGTTTTCTTTTCGCTTGCTATAAGCTCGCACCATTTCGGTCTGACCGAAAGCAAAACCGCCATTATATTCCGCCTCCGTTACATGCATACTCTTTAAGCGCGGCCGAGACCTGCAACATCAGGTATTCGATGCACTCAAAATTCCCGCTCGGGTCAAACAAAGGACAACCCGGGCAAGAACCGGGCACACTCTCTCCGCAGAGTTCGGTCGCCCGAATCAGTTCCTGCAGTGTCAGCTTTGTAGTTGTATTCATCTCAGCGTCTCCTTTACTCAATCGTCGGAAACTCCGGCAGCGGCATCCAATAAGTCACCTGTGGATCATCCCAATCCGGATAAGCCTCAAAAAACCAACCCTCACCGGCGTAAAATGTTGCAAGTTCATGGGCACTATCCAACTCTAAATGCTCTCGCGGTCTACCGTTTGCGAGAACCAACACCTCCTGCTCGTCTTCGGGCAGCCTGTCGTTGACGCTTATCCACGGTGATGCGGTCAGCTCTTCGAGCCGTTCCCTCGCGG
>ERZ856578.2925-NODE-2925-length-26886-cov-5.759223_pt1 | contig 26886 bp, 24 predicted proteins | sample MGYA00514384_ERZ856578 | MGnify/ENA primary metagenome ERZ856578 (study PRJEB29103, sample SAMN06111958) | human gut metagenome | biome: human gut; feature: ankylosing spondylitis patient; material: healthy_person | host: Homo sapiens | place: China:Hangzhou... | reverse complement strand
TGGCACGGGCGCAGCCCGTGACGGAAGGATTCCGACCACAGGAAAGCTGTCCTAAAACCGGAATCCCTCAGTCAGCTCCGCTGACAGCCCCCTTTAACAAGGGGGCCAAGGGACGAGAGTTACGGATTCCCACGTCGCTGCGCTCCTCGGAATGACAGTCACCTCTTACGCCTGCCCCATGATCCTGGCCCAGCCGGCGGTGAAGAAGTCATTCAGCTCCTCCAGATAGCGCTGGGCGGCGGCGGGGGGCATGTCGTGGAGGACAATCTCGAAATAGCCCTTCATCATGGCGGTGACCAGGATGTGCTCCAGCCAGGGGTCGATGGGGGGGACGGGCTGGCCCAGCTGGGCCAGGGTCTGGTAGTATTTGTGGGTGGAGTCCACCTCCCGCTCCACGATCTCGTCGATGAGAAAGGCGTATTTGGTACCCTCGGCGCACCGGAGCAGCAGATGGCAGGCGTCCCGGTGGGCGAACATATATTGCAGCATGTCCTTCATGCACTGGCGGCTGATCTTGCCCATCTGCTCGGGCTGCTGCTCTAAGGGCAGACTGGCAAAGGCGTCTAAGGCGGCCTGATAGGTGGCCAGGATGGTGTCGTACACCTCCCCCACCAGGGCGCGGAACAGCTCGGCCTTGCTGCCGTAGTAGCCATAGAAGGCCCCGGTGGTCACCCCGGCGGTCTTGACGATATTCCGCAGGGAGGCCTCCTGAAAGCCCTTCTCCAAAAACTCGTCCCGGGCGGCGGCGTGGATGCGCTCCAGGGTGGAGAGATGTTCTGCGCTCATAGGCGGGCCTCCTCTTATTTTCAGATCATTCTCAGAAATATAGCAGCGTTATATAACGGTGTTATAATAAAACAACGGGAGAAGTTTGTCAAGAAAAAACCGCCGCGCAGAAGAAAATTTCTGCGCGGCGGCGGTCAAGTTCCAATTTGCTTACAGGTTGGCCTTCAGGGCGTCCACCCGGTCGGTCTTCTCCCAGGTCAGGTCCAGGTCGTCCCGGCCAAAGTGGCCATAGGCGGCCAGCTGGCGATAGATGGGGCGGCGGAGCTTCAGGTCCCGGATGATGGCGCCGGGACGCAGGTCAAAGGTCTTCTCCACGGCCTGCTCCAGCTGGGCGTCAGACACGGTGCCGGTGCCGAAGGTGTCCACCCGGATGGACACGGGGTGGGCCACGCCGATGGCATAGGCCAGCTGCACCTGGCAGCGCCGGGCCAGACCGGCGGCCACCACGTTCTTGGCCACCCAGCGGGCGGCATAGGCGGCGGAGCGGTCCACCTTGGTGGGGTCCTTGCCGGAGAAAGCGCCGCCGCCGTGGGGGGCGCTGCCGCCATAGGTGTCCACGATGATCTTACGCCCGGTGAGACCGGAGTCACCCTGGGGGCCGCCCACCACAAAGCGGCCGGTGGGGTTGACATAGATCTTGGTCTCCTCGTCCAGCAGGTCGGCGGGCAGGATGGGCTTGATGACCAGGTCGATCATGTCCCGGCGGATCTGCTCTAAGTCCACCTCAGGGCCGTGCTGGGTGGAGACGACCACCGCGTCGATGCGCTTGGGGCTGTTGTCCTCGTTATACTCCACGGTGACCTGGGTCTTGCCGTCGGGCCGGAGGTAGTTCACCAGGCCCTGCTTCCGCACCTGGGTCAGGCGCATAGACAGCTTGTGAGCCAGGGCCAGGGGCAGGGGCATCAGCTCGGGGGTCTCATCGCAGGCATAGCCGAACATCATGCCCTGGTCGCCGGCGCCGTTGTCCAGACCGTCGTCCTGCTCGCCCTCTTTCACCTCCAGGCACTTGTCCACGCCCATGGCGATGTCGGGGGACTGCTCGTCGATGGAGGTGATGACGGCGCAGGTGTCGCAGTCAAAGCCGAACTTGGCCCGGTCATAGCCGATGTCCCGCACCACCTGGCGGGCGATCTTGGGGATGTCCACATAGCAGGAGGTGGTGATCTCGCCCATCACGTGGACCAGACCGGTGGTCACCGTGGTCTCGCAGGCCACCCGGGCCTGGGGGTCCTTGGCCAGGATGGCGTCCAGCACCGCGTCAGAGATCTGGTCGCAGATCTTGTCGGGATGCCCCTCGGTAACGGACTCGGAAGTAAACAATCTTTTTGCCATTTTTGAATTTCCTTTCTTGTCGGGAGGATGAAAAAACGCTCCGTACCAGACGGAGCGTGAACAGCCTTCACACCCTCATCTTGCGATACGCTTCGCCGGATTTGGCACCTTGCCCCAAAAAGCAGGTTGCCGTGGCGTCATAGGGCCGGTCCCTCAACCACTCTTGATAAGGCTATTGAATTTTACCCGACGATTATATCAGGCTTTCTCCCCGGGGTCAACCGGTTTCAGAGAAAAAAACGCTTTTTCTGGATACTTCCTTGAAAAGCCCCGGCGGGACCGATATAATAAAATGAGACAGCATACCCAGGTGCCCATGCCGCCGCCCTTAACGCAGGGAGAGAACGGAGGAGCGCAATGGTCGAACAGGACAAAAAGCTCATGCGGCATATGTGGGCCAATATCGTGATACTCATCGTGGCGGTCTTTGCCATTCTGCTGCTGACCCAGCAGGAGAACTATGCCCGGCAGATGCAGCAGATCAACAAATACATCGGCGAGCTGTCTGACCGCACGGCCCAGCACGCCCGGGACGTGTTTCAGGACCGGCAGGACGCCATCTCCTCCATCGCCTATCTGTATGGCTGTATGGCCAGGCGCTGACCGCCCCCCAGGTGGACATGGACCATCTGCGGCAGCTGGAGGCCCGCTCCGGCTTTGACCGCATCCGGTTTGTGAACCGGTCCGGGGAGAGCTATACCAGCGACGGAAAGATCGCCGACGTGGCCGACGACTATCTCTGTCTCATCGACGTGGACCTGACCACCAAAAAGGAGGAGCAGTTCCGCCTGTATCAGGGCACGGCCCTGGCCGACTGGGCCCAGGGGGATTATGACTATGACCACTGCATCCAGAGCTATGCCCAGAGCGTGGTCAGCCCCGCGGACCGGGAGCGCTTTCTTCAGATCAACCGGCTGTCTAACCTGAAAAAGGTCCTGGCGGAGCAAAAGACGATCTACATTGAATATGACGCGGTGCTCTCCGGCCAGCCCCGGCGGCTTTTGAGCAAGAACACCCTGGACCTCAGCCGCCCCGGCCAGCCCCACATGCTGGTGGGCATCCGGGACGTGACCGAGCAGACCCGGGCCATGAAGCAGGCCAAGGAGGCCGCCGAGGCCGCCAACCGGGCCAAGAGCGTCTTCCTCTTCAACATGTCCCACGACATCCGCACGCCCTTAAACGCCATCATGGGCTTCTCCTCCATGGCGGAGAAGTATCTGGACCAGCCGGACCGGGTGCGGGACTGCCTGCAAAAGATCAACCTGTCCGGGGAGCATCTGCTGCGGCTCATCGGCAACGTGCTGGACATGGCCCGCATCGAAAGCGGCAAGTCCCAGCTGGACCTGCGGGCCCACCGCATCCCCGATGCCCTGGAGGACGTGAAGTGCATCTTCGCCGCCGACGTGAACAAAAAGGGCCTGAAGCTGGAGGTGTCCTGGGACGTCCAGAACGAGATCGCCTTTTTCGACGCCCTGAAAATGAAGCAGATCGAGCTGAACATCCTGGGCAACGCAGTGAAATACACCCCCGCCGGGGGCAGCATCCGCTATTTCGTCCGGCAGCTGGGTCCGGCGGAGAACGGCCAGGCCGTCTACCGGTGTTCCGTGAAGGACACAGGGGTGGGCATGAGCCAGGAATTCTGCCGGCACGTGTTCGACGCCTTTGAGCGGGAGCGGAACGGGGCCAGCGCCCAGGCGGAGGGCTCCGGCCTGGGGCTGGCCATCACCAAGCGGCTGGTGGAGGAGATGGGCGGCTCCATCTCCTGCCGCAGCCAGCTGGGAAAGGGCTCGGAATTTGTGTGGGACCTCCCTCTGAAGGTGGGCGGCCAGGCCGACCTTGACCGGGAGGCCCCGGTCAAGGCGGAGGCCCTGAATGCGGCGGGCCTGCGAGTGCTGCTGGTGGAGGACAACCGGCTGAACATGGAGATCTCCCGTGACCTGCTGCGCCGGCAGCTGGGGGCCTGTTTGAACGAGAGAACATAACAAGAGGACACAGACGCCGCAGACAAAAACGCCGCTGCGGCGTCTGCCCGTTGCTTTGGATACAGCTCCGGTGGGATAAAATTTTTAGGTCTTGCAAAAATAGGGACTATCTGATAAAATATAAGGACATATGGGCAGTAATGCCCTGGGCAGAAAAAGACGAATTTAGCCGGAGCGAACCCCTCGCCCCGATTTGAGGAGATTGAACGCGAATGGATAAAAATCAAAGAGAGGTCCGCCTGCGTCAGGAGGACGCAGACCTCAACCGCGGCCTGCTGTGGGTCGTGGGAGCGGTTCTGTTAGAGTGCCTGCTGATGGTGGTCAACCGCTGGTATATCAACTTTTACCCGGCGGAGATCGGCGTGGCCGAGGCCATTTTGAACGTGATGCGCGTTCTGCGTGTAGGCGGCGGCATCGTGGGCATCCTGGCCCTGGTGTGGTCGGCCCTGTGCTTCCGCAAGGGGAGCCGCGCCGGTTGGCCCGCGGTGGTGGGTCTGGCCCTGCTGGCCCTGGCCGTGTGCGCCCACGTCACCCTGAGCTATGAGAAGAACGGCGTGCGGATGCTGTTCATGCTGGTGCCCGCCTGGGCGGCCCTGGCCCTGGTCTACTATCTCTATCAGCCCGAGTGCTTCCTGGCCGTCACCGCCGGGGGCTTTGGGGCCATGGGTCTGTGGTTCGTCCGCTTTGGCGGCATGACGGTGGATGTGGCCCTGTGCCTGGTGGGCGCGGTGCTGGTGGCCCTGGTCACCCTGGGCCTGAAGAAGAGCGACGGCGCGCTGATGCAGGCCGGGGGCAAGAAGGTCCAGTGGGCCCCCCAGGGCATCTCCTATGCTCTGGTGCTGGCCAGCTGCGTGCTGGGCGTTCTGGTGGTGATCGCCGCCGCCGCCCTGGGCAGCAACGTGGCCTATTACCTGATGTTCGCCATGGTGGCCTGGCTGTTTGCCCTGGTGGTCTATTACACCGTGAAGATGATGTAATGGCCTGTCAATTAGAAAGTTAAATGCGTTGGAAGGCAATCTTGCCGGTCGCGAAGTCGATCTGGCACGGGTTGCCTTCCTTTTGTGGCCTGTCCGGCCAAGGCCGGGGGCGGTTCAAGAGAAAAGGAGTAAGAAAATTTGGAGCAAAACGTGAGAGAAAATAAAATGGGTATCATGCCGGTGAATCGGCTGCTGCTGAACATGGCTGTGCCCATGATCGTATCGATGCTGGTCCAGGCCCTTTATAACGTGGTGGACAGCGTGTTCGTGGCCAAGCTCAGCGAGGATGCCCTGAACGCCGTGTCCCTGGCATTTCCGGTGCAGAATCTGATGATCTCGGTGGGCGTGGGCACCGGCGTGGGCATCAACGCCCTGCTCTCCCGCAGCCTGGGGCAGAAGGAGCAGGACAAGGTGGACCGGACGGCCATGAATGGCCTGCTGCTGGCTGCCATCAGCTGCCTGGTGTTCATGATCTTCGGCCTGACCTGCGGGCGGCGGTTCTATGCCATCCAGACGGATATCCAGACGATCATAAGCTATGGCGGGGACTATCTCACCATCTGCTGCGGCATGTGCTTTGGCATGTTTGCCCAGATCACCCTGGAGCGTATCCTCCAGGCCACCGGGCGGACTTTTTACACCATGATCACCCAGGCCACCGGTGCCCTCATCAACATCATCCTGGACCCCATCCTGATCTTTGGCCTGTTCGGCTTCCCCCGGATGGAGGTGGCGGGTGCAGCCCTGGCCACTGTCATCGGCCAGATCTGCGGCGCGCTGCTGGCCCTGATGTTTAACCTGCGGAAAAACACCGATGTCCACTTCCAGCTGAAAAACCTGCGGCCCAGCGCCCCCATCATCGGCGGTATCTACGGCGTGGGCGTGCCATCCATCGCCATGCAGTCCATCGGCTCGGTGATGGTGTTCGGCATGAACCAGATCCTCATCGCCTTCACCGCCACAGCAACGGCGGTGTTCGGTGTATATTTTAAGCTGCAGTCCTTCATCTTCATGCCCGTGTTCGGCCTGAATAATGGCATGGTGCCCATCATCGCCTATAACTATGGCGCCCGAAAGCCGGAGCGCATCGTGAAGACCATCAAGCTCAGCGTGATGTACGCCGTGGGCATTATGCTGCTGGGGCTGCTGGCCTTCCAGCTCATTCCCGACGTGTTTCTGGGGATGTTCATGGCGGAGGACTCGGGCAGCGACATGCTGACCATCGGTGTCCCCGCCCTGCGTATCATCTCCATCAGCTTCCTGTTGGCCGGGTTCAGCGTGGTCTGCTCCTCTGTGTTCCAGGCCCTGGGCCACGGGGTGCTCAGTCTGGCGGTGTCTGTCATCCGTCAGCTGGTGGTGCTGTTGCCGGTGGCCTTTGTCCTCTCCAGGGTCCGGGGGCTGGACGCGGTGTGGTGGGCCTTTCCCATCGCGGAGCTGTTTGCTGTTACCCTCAGCGCCCTGTTCCTCCGTCGGGTGTTCCGCCGGGAGGTGGAGCCGCTGAAGAAGCTGACGGAGCTTTGAATACAAAAAACAGCGCTCTGAGCAGATCAGAGCGCTGTTTTTATGCCGTTATAGCATTACAGAAAGGCAATCACCGTGTACATCATCACAAAATGGGCGATGCTGCCCAGCAGGATGAACAGGTGGAAAATTTCGTGGCAGCCGAAGCGGGGGTTGTTCCGGCCAGGCCACTTGGCGGCATAGAGCACGCCGCCCACGGTGTACAGAAGTCCCCCGGCCAGCAGCCAGGCAAAACCGGCGGCGGGCAGTGAGCGGTGCAGGGGGACGATGGCGAAAATGGCCAGCCAGCCCATGAACAGATAGATGGCGCTGGTGAGCCACCGGGGGATGGACAGCTTGGCGATGGTCAAAATCATGCCCAGCAGACCCACTGCCCACACAACCGCCAGCAGGATGGCTCCGCCGCTGTCTCTCAGGCCCAGCAGACACACGGGGGTATAGCTGCCGGCGATGAGCAGATAGATGGAGCAGTGGTCATATTTCCGCAGGGCGATGCGCCCGGCCACCGAGGTGCTCACGCAGTGATAGAGCGTGCTGGCGGTGTACAGTCCCGTCATGGACAGGCCATAGATGAGAAAGACCCAGAAGTCCAGGGCGCTGCCCAACGCGGCGGAGCGCAGCAGCAGGGCCACAGTGCCCACAGCGGAGAGGACGGCTCCAATGCCGTGGGTGATGGCCGACCAGGGCCGCAGCCCGTCATAGGGGTCCCGGACCTCCTTTTTGCGGCGGGGTCGGGAGGGGAGGGTGAAGTCTGGGAGGTTCTGAATGGAGGAAGAGGGGAGAGAAACGGCGTTGCTGCGCATAAAAAACGCTCCTTTCAACATGCCGGATATGATGTCAGCTTTTATTGTGACCATAGTATAACCGTTCCTCTGAGAAAAATCAATATCAAAAACGATGAAATCTAATATTTAATATTATATTAACAGATATAAAAAACAGCACCCTGCATACCGGGCGCTGTTTTTTAAGTAATTAGCCCTGAGAAATGGCGCTCATGGGGCAGGTATCCGCGCAGGAACCGCAGTCCAGACAAGCGTCGGCGTTGATCACATAGTGATCGTCACCCTGAGAAATGGCACCCACGGGGCAGGCATCCGCGCAGGAACCGCAGCTGATGCAGGCATCGCTGATAACATAAGCCATTGGAAATACACCTCCCTAAGAATCTAAATGTATTCTACCATATCTCAAAGAAATTGCAATGGCAAAAATATTAAATTTTTGAAAAGAGGGCATGATGAAATCAGAGGTTACGACGAGGTGATGTTGTATGACGGACAGTCGTTTTACGTCCACGGCCCTGGGGGCCATCCGTTCGGCCCAGGAGAACGCGGCCCGGTTGGGCCACAGCTATGTGGGCAGCGAGCATCTGCTGCTGGGGCTGGCCAGTCTGGAATACAGCCCGGCGGCCCAGGCCCTGCACCGGGCGGGGGCGGACCGAAAGACCCTGCGGGCGGGAGTGGTCCGGCGGGTGGGGGTGGGCGTGCCAGCCCGGTGTCCCCGCCAGGGGCTGACGCCCCACTGCTGTCAGGCCATCCGGGGGGCGGCGGAGGAGAGCCGCCGCCTGGGCCAGCGGGCGGTGAGCGCCGAACATCTGCTGTTGGGTCTGTTGGGGGAGACGGACAGCGGGGCCTTTCGGGTGTTGGACAGCTGCGGGGTGGATATCCCAGCTCTGTACCGCCGGGTGACGGCCTCACTGGGGGGCGAGGAGGCAGCCCCCAGGTTCCGCCCCCGGGAGCCAGAGACCCGTCCGGGGGACACCCGGCAGCTGGACCAGTGCTCCCGGGATCTGACGGCCATGGCCGCCCAGGGGCAGCTGGACCCGGTGATCGGCCGGGAGGCGGAGCTGGAGCGGGTCATCCAGATCCTGTCCCGGCGGAGCAAAAATAACCCCGTCCTGCTGGGGGAGCCGGGGGTGGGCAAGACCGCCGTGGCGGAGGGGCTGGCCCTGGCCATCGCCGACGGGACGGTGCCCGCCCACCTGTTGGGGCGGCGGGTGTGCGCTCTGGACCTGGCGGCCATGGTGGCGGGGACCAAATACCGGGGGGAGTTTGAGGAGAAGCTCCGCCACGTCCTGGCGGAGGTGCGCCGGGCGGGAAACGTCATCCTGTTCATCGACGAGCTGCACACCATCGTGGGGGCGGGCAGCGCCGAGGGGGCCATCGACGCGGCCAACATCCTAAAGCCCGCCCTGGCCCGGGGGGAGCTGCGGGTCATCGGGGCCACCACCCTGGACGAATACCGGCGGCACATTGAAAAGGACGCGGCCCTGGAGCGGCGCTTTCAGCCCGTCACCGTGGCCGAGCCGGACCGGGACGGCGCTCTGGCCATTTTGCGCGGCCTGCGCAGCCGGTATGAGAGCCACCACCATCTGACCATCTCCGACGGGGCCCTGGCGGCGGCGGTGGACCTGTCCATCCGCTATCTGCCGGGGCGCTTTCTGCCCGACAAGGCCATCGACCTGCTGGACGAGGGCTGCGCCCGGGCCAGGCTTTCGGGCCGGACCCTGCCCCCGGAGCTGAAGGCCCTGGAGGAGCGGGCGGCCCAGGCCGGGCGGCAGATGGCCCTGGCCATCCGGGAGCAGAACTTTGAAAAGGCGGCCATGCTGCGGGACGCGGAGGGGGACTTCCGCCGCCAGCTGGAGGAGGGCCGCCGCCGCTTTCTGGCGGGCCAGCAGGCCCGAAAGGTGGGGGAGGGGGACATCCGGGCGGTGCTGGAGCAGTGGACGGGGGTGCCCGTGTCCGCCCCCGACCAGGCGGATAGAGAGGCCCTGGCCGGACTGGAGGACAGCCTGCGCCGGACCTTGATCGGTCAGGATCGGGCGGTGGAGATGGTGGCCCGGGCCATCCGCCGCAGCCGTCTTGGCTTGGGGGACCCCCGCCGCCCGGTGGGCTGCTTTCTGCTGCTGGGACCCAGCGGCGTGGGCAAGACCCAGCTGTGCCGCAGTCTGGCCGGGGCCCTGTTTGGCCGGGAGGAGGCCCTGCTGCGCTTTGACATGTCCGAGTATATGGAGGCCCACACCGTCTCCCGCCTGGTGGGTTCCCCTCCCGGCTATGTGGGCCACGAGGAGGGGGGCCAGCTGACAGAACGGGTGCGCCGGAACCCCTGGTCCGTGGTGCTGCTGGACGAGCTGGAGAAGGCCCACCGGGATGTGTGGTCCGTCCTCCTCCAGGTGATGGAGGAGGGGGTGTTGACCGACGGCCTGGGCCGCCGCACCGACTTTCGCAACACCGTTTTGGTGATGACCAGCAACCTGGGGGCCAGGCGGTTTGGCAGAAGCCAGCGGCTGGGCTTTGCTAGCGGCCCGGCAGCGGAGCGGGAGCAGCTGGAGCGGGAGGTCATCGCCGACGCCCGGCGGACCTTTGCCCCGGAGTTTTTCAACCGCCTGGACGCCGCCTTAGTGTTCCACCCCCTGGAGCAGGGCGACCTGTGCCGCATCGCCCGCCGCCTGCTGGACGAGACGGGCAAGCGCCTGGCCGGGCAGGGGGTGAAGCTGGACGTGGAGGAGGGAGCCCTGGCCCTTCTGGCCCGGGAGGGCGGCAGCCGGGAGTATGGGGCCCGCCCCCTCCGCCGTGCGGTGGCCCGCCTGGTGGAGGACCCCGCCGCCGACCTGCTCCTGTCCGGCCGGATGAAAAAGGGGGACACCCTCCACGTCCTGGCCCGGGCGGGGGCTGTGGAGGTGAGCCTGGTCTAGGGCGGTCAGGGCAAAAAAGTCCCCGGCCCCCGCCGTCTGGTCAGGACAGCGGGGGCCGGGGGTGGAGGGGGAAAAGACACTGGGGGTTTAGCCCAGTCTGACAATGTGGTCGATGGGCAGGGCGCACAGGATGGTCTGGGCCTCCTGCCGCAGGCCGTGGGCGGCGTTCACCGCGTCCATAATGGGGCCGCGCTTGTCCCGGGGGACCACGATGGCCACCACCTCCCGCTCGGGGGTCAGGTCCAGGCCATAGGCCTGCTCTAAGTCCTCTGACCCGGACAGGCGGCCCTTGATGACCGTGCCGCCTCTTGCCCCGTGGGCCTTGGCGGTGGACATCACGGCGTCGGTGTGCCCCCGGCGGCAGACGGCCAGGATCAGGGTGTTTTCCGTGGTGGGTTCCATAGTGGTTCCTCCGTTTCCGTGTTTCCATTCCTCCGCCTTAAAGTCGATGAGGGCGGCGGACATCCCGTTCAGGGCGCTTAAGGGCAGGGAGAATACGATGCCCGAGGTGCCCACTCCGCCCCGCAGGTCGTTGTCCAGGTCGTGGAGCAGGGCGGCGGCGGGGGCCTGAGAGGCAAAGGTGAGCACCACGTCCTTCTCCGTGGAGCCTAGGCCCAGAATATCCATGATCTCTGAGGTGGCGGTGCCCCGCCCGGCGCATTGCAGGTGGAGAAAAAGCTGATATTTGCCATAGAGCCGCTGCATGGCCACCCCGTGGCCCCGCTCTACAATGGAGACGAGAAGTTTCATCCGATCCATATCTGCCGTCCCCCTTTAATCGAAATAGACCACGGCGTCCTCCACCCGGTCCACGCGATAGCGCAGACGGCGGCGGGCCAGGGCGTGCCGGATCTGGCTGTAAAGCCCCATGGTCTGGATGGTCACCAAGGGGGTCATGGCCACCATGGCCACGATGCCGAAGGCGTCGGTCATCATGTTGCCCCCCAGGGCGGAGCAGGCCCCCATGGCGAAGGGCAGCAGGAAGGTGGCCGTCATGGGGCCGCTGGCCACGCCGCCGGAGTCGAAGGCGATGCCGGTGAAGATGGAGGGCACGAAGAAGGAAAGGCCCAACGAGACGGCATAGCCGGGCACCAGCAGCCACAGGATGTTCAGCCCCGTGAGCACCCGCACCATGGCAAGGCCCACAGACAGGCACACGCCGATGGACAGGGCGCGGCCCATGGCCTTTTGGGAGATGGAGCCGTTGGACACCTCCTCCACCTGCTTGGTGAGCACGGCCACGGCTGGCTCGGCCTTGACGATGTAAAAGCCGATGAGCATGCCGATGGGGATCAACAGCCAGGAGGTGCTCTCCTGGGCGACTGTGGCCCCCAGCAGGGAACCGGCTGGCATAAAGCCCACGTTCACTCCGCACAGGAACAGCACCAGCCCCAGGTAAGTATACAGCAGTCCCGCGCCGATGCGCAGCAGCTGATTGTACTGAAAGTGCCGGGTGACGGCCTGGAACAGGACGAAGACCCCGGCGATGGGGGCCAGGGCGGCGGCCACCTCTTTGAAATAGCTGGGGAAGGCGTCCCGGAAGCACCGGGCGGCGTCCGCCGTGGTGGCAAGCTCGGGCAGCTGGGTCATGGAGTACCCCGCCGACTCGGGCCGATAGCAGATGCCCAGCAACAGCACCGCCAGAATTGGGCCGATGGAGCACAGGGAGATGAGTCCGAAGCTGTCGCTGGCGGAGTTGGCGTCGCTGCGGGTGGAGGCGATGCCCAGGCCGAGGGCCATGATAAAGGGCACGGTGATGGGCCCGGTGGTCACGCCGCCGGAGTCGAAGGACACGGGGATAAAGTCCCCCGGGGCCAGGGCGGCCAGCAAAAACACGATGCAATAGAACACCAGCAGCAGCCGCCGCAGGGGGATAGCCAGGCGGATGCGCAGGGCGGCCACCACCAGGAAGAAGCCCACGCCCACCGCCACGGTGAGGATGAGCACCAGATTGTCAATGGCGGGCACCTGCTCGGCCAGCACCTGGAGGTCAGGCTCGGCCACAGTGGAAAGCACGCCCAGGAGGAAATAGCCCACCACGGGCAGCAGAAAGAATTTGCTGCGGCTCATGGTCACGCCCACGACCTCGCCCATGGGGATCATGGACATGTCCACCCCCATGGTGAACAGGCCCATCCCGCCCACCAGCAGCACCGCGCCGAAGAGGAACAGCACCAGAACGGCGCTGTCCAGCGGGGCCACAGTGATGGACAGCAGCAGGACAATGGCGGTGATGGGCAGCACCGAGGCCATGGACTCCCGGGTCTTCTCGACCAGCTGATGATTCAAGTGCAAATTGGACCTACCCCCTGTTTTCTAGTCACTCAGGCCCCCTTGTCAAAGGGGGCTGTCATCGCCGCAGGCGATGACTGGAGGATTCTACATCTATTATACGAAAGAAAAAGCAATCGGTCAAAGCGGCAAGAAGCCGGGTGTTAAGAAAACGCGGTGGAAAAGTGGACAAAAAAACGGGGAGAGGCCGGAAAAATCGGCCTCTCCCCATGAAATACCGGGGAAACATTCCACCAAAACGCTGAAATCAGTGGAAGATCCAAGAGATCGGTTGACGATTTCTTAACGCCGTCGGGCAGTTTTTAACCTGAGTCCGTCAGCCCTTCAGGTCATACTGCATGTCCACACCGGCCTTGCGGCGGGCGCGATACTCGGCGGCGGCGGTGAACAGCACGTCGGAGGAGGAGTTCAGGGCGGTCTCGCAGGAGTCCTGGATCACGCCGATGATGAAGCCCACGCCCACCACCTGCATGGCGGTGTCGTTGGGGATGCCGAACAGGCTGCAGGCCAGGGGGATCAGCAGCAGGGAGCCGCCGGCCACGCCGGAAGCGCCGCAGGCGGACAGAGCGGACACCAGGCTGAGCAGGAAGGCGGTGGGGAAGTCCACGGGGATGCCCAGGGTGTTGGTGGCCGCCAGGGTGAGGACGGAGATGGTGATGGCGGCGCCGGCCATGTTGATGGTGGCGCCCAGGGGGATGGAGACGGAGTATTTGCTCTCGTCCAGGTGCAGCTTCTCGCACAGGGCCATGTTCACAGGGATGTTGGCGGCGGAGCTGCGGGTGAAGAAGGCCATCACGCCGCTCTCACGCAGACAGCGCAGCACCAGGGGATAGGGATTTCTCCGCACACACAGGAAGACGATGATGGGGTTGACGATGAGGGCGATGAAGAACATGCAGCCCACCAGCACCAGGATCAGGTGGGCATAGGAGGCGAAGGCCTTGAAGCCGGTGGTGGACACGGTGGTATACACCAGGCCCATGATGCCGAAGGGGGCGCAGTTGATGACCCAGCGGATGGCGGTGGACAGGCACTCAGCCAGGTCGGACAGGACCTTTTTGGTGGGCTCGCTGGCGTGGCTCATGGCCAGACCGAAGACCACGGCCCACAGCAGAATGCCGATGAAGTTGGCGTTGGCCAGGGCGGAGATGGGGTTGCTCACGGCGTTGCTCAGCAGGGAGGAGAGTACCTCGCCGATGCCGCCGGGGGCGGCAGTGCCCCCTTCCGCCTCAGGCAGCAGCAGGGTGGAGGGGAACAGGAAGCTGGCCACCACGGCGCACAGGGCGGCCAGGAAGGTGCCCACCAGATAGAGCACGATGACAGAGCCCATGTTGGTGCTGCCGCCCTTCTGGCGCTGGGCCAGGGCGTGGATGACGATGAAGAACACCAGCAGGGGAGCCAGGGCCTTCAGGGCGTTTACGAACAGAGTGCCCAAAATACCGATAACGGTGAATTGGGGCAGGGCCACGCCCAGGATGATACCCAGGAGCATGCCCACCAGGATGCGCTTGATGAGACTGATTTGGGTCCACTTTTTTAGCAGTTCCATGTTTGTTTGATCCTTTCTTTCTTCTCTTCTCTTTTCGCGGGGGAAGCTGGGGAAACGGTCTGTTTCCTCAGGGGAGGGCCGTCTGAAAACGGGGCGGGCGGCCCTCCCCTGAACAAGCAGGGGCGGCGGAACGATTGCTTTTTCCCGGCGCTTCCGCTAAAATAAGGGGGAAACGCCCGGCGCGCCGGGAGAAACTTTGAGTTTGCGAGGCAATACATATGAATCAAAAAGAGTTAAACGAGCTGCGGCGGCGGTTCCGGCTGGACCGGACGGGGTTCAACCGGGTGTACGGCTGCTTTGTCAACGGGAATAAAGAGATCGTCTCTGACCTGGACGAGTCCTTTGGCTATATGCCCGAGGCGGAGGCGGAGCGCTATCTGGGCCTGCTGAAAAAGGTGCTGTCCGGGCGGCTGGGGAAAAACCTCATCGACATCGTCTTCTCCACCCAGCAGGTGATGGAGGGGGAGGAGCACAAGCTGCTGTCTGCCCTGCGGGACTCGGAGCTGAAGGACCGGGAGGTCCGCACCGCCTTTTATCAGAAGGTCATCGACCAGCTGGACATGGAGGGGGGCAACTATCTGCTGCTGATGAGCCACGAGCGGTATGACGTGCCCCACCGGGGCAGCGACGACGAGCTCCAGCCGGACGCCTCGGACCAGACTTTCTCTTACTTCGTCTGCGGCGTCTATCCCGTGAAGGAGGGCAAGGCGGAGCTGGGCTACTTCCCCCAGGAGAACGAGTTCCACAACCTGGCGGCGGGGCAGATCGTCTGTCCCCCGGAGCTGGGCTTCCTCTTCCCCGCCTTTGACGACCGGGCGGCCAACATCTATAACGCCCTGTATTATACACGCCGCCCCGACCAGCTGCACCAGGAGTTCATCGACGCGGTGTTCCACACCGAAGCGCCCATGTCCGCCGGGGAGCAGAAGATGGCCTTTGAGACCGCCCTGTGTGAGGGGCTGGAGGACCAGTGCAGCATGGAGGTGCTCCAGGCCATCCACGAGCGCATCCACGACCAGCTCCAGGAACACAAGGAGCGCAAGGACCCGGAGCCGCCCACTCTGACCCCCGCCGACGTGGGCATGATCCTGGCCGACCAGGGGGTGGAGCGGGAGCGCATCGCCGCCTTCCAGGAGAAGTGCGGAGAGGAGTTCGGCGAGAACGCCGTGCTCAACCCGGAAAATCTCATCGACCCGGGCAAGTTCCAGGTAAAGACCGAGCAGATCACCGTGTCCGTGGACCCGGAGTTCAGTTATCTGGTGGAGACCTGCATGATCGACGGGAAAAAGTACATCATGATTCCTGTGGGCAAGGGGGTGGAGGTGAACGGTTTGGCCGTAAATGTCTCTGCCACGCAGACAGAGGAGCTGTCCTGACGGACAGATGAAGGGATAAAAAAGGGGCCAAAAGGCCCCTTTTTTAATTTTGGTTTCAGCGCCGTCCGCCCCGATAGTTCCTGCGGCCACGGGACATGACCCGGGCGCCATAGCGGCGCTCCTTGCGGAAGACCAGCACCTTCAGCAGCACGGCGATGACAAGGATCAGGATGATGACGGCGGCCACCCGCACGCCGAAGTTCTGGAAGAAGGCCACCACCTGGGCCTTTTTATACAGCAGCTCAGACCGCTCCACCGACGTGACGGCCACCAGGTCCAAAGAGCCGTAGTCCGTCCCCTCATAGGACAGGGTCATGGTGCCCAGCACCTGGCCCTCCTCCACCGGGGCCTCCACCGTGTCGGAATTCAGGTGGATGGTGGTTTCGATGAGGCTGGGGTCTAAGTCCTTGGGCAGGGTGCGCACCACCTCGCCCTCGGGCTTTACCATCACCTCGTCCGCCTGGCGGGAGAGGGTGACGGCTACTTTGTCCACCGGGTCGTTGCCCTGGCTGATGGTGACCCGGCGGAAGTTGTCAAAGCCCCACTTCAGCAGCTTGGTGCTCTCGGTGAACTGGCCCTGGCGCTTGGCCCCGTTGGGGTCCACCACGCCGGAGCCCAGGATGACGGAGATGAGCAGGGTGTCCCCCGACTCCGCCGCCGCCACCAGGCAGCGCCCGGCCTCGTCGGTGGTGCCCGTCTTGCCGCCGATGCACTTGTCGTACACATAGCCGGAGTAGTGGAAGTTGGAGATCAGGGCGTTGGTGTTATAAAAGGTCTGCTCCCCCATGTGGGCGGTGGCGGGCAGGACATAGGTGGCGGTGTGGATGATGGTGCGGAACAGCTCGTGCTTGAGGGCCTCGGTCATGTACAGGGAGATGTCATAGGCGGTGGTATAGTGGTCCGGGTCGTGGAGCCCGTGGGGGTTAACAAAGTGGGTGCCCTTGCAGCCCAGCTCCTTGGCCCGGGTGTTCATGTGCTCCACAAAGGCCTCGATAGATCCGTCCACCGCCACGGCCAGGATGTTGCCAGCCTCGTTGGCGGAGGGGAGGAGCAGGCAATACAGCAGCTGCTCCACGGTGAGTACATCCCCCGGCTCCAGATTGGCGGTGGAATAGTTGCCCGACATGTCCTGGAGGGTGGTGGGCCCGGCGGTGATCTGCTGGTCTTTCGTCAGCTTGCCGCTGTCGATGGCCTCCAGCACCAGCAGGGCGGTCATCACTTTGGTGATGGAGGCGGGATAGGCCTTTTCGTCGGCCTTTTTGTCATAGAGCACCTCGCCATAGTTGGCGTCCACCAGGATGGCGTGGGTACACTGAAGCTCCGGCTCCTCGATGGCGGCGGCGGGCAGGACCAGCAGATTCAGCATCAAAACCAGGGACAAAAGCAGGGCGGGAATGCGATATTTTTTCATAGGAAAATCTCCGTAGTTATGTTATACTAAAGTGGACACGGGAAACCCCGAAAGCTGTCCTTCGGCAAAGCTCCGCCGGAGGGAGACAAACGACTTTTTGGGGAAGACCCGGGAAAATTGTCGATGATATATCCCCATTATACCAAAGGGCGGCACAGTCTGCAAGAGCGGGAGGAAGAAAAATGGCTGGGATATCCAGGTATGAAAAGGCGGCCCTGGGACTGACGGCGGCCTTTCTGCTGTTTACCGGGGGCTGGTTCTATGCCCGGCAGAGCGCCGCCCAGCCCTACACCGTCACCGTGAGCCAGTCCGCGCCGGAGGTAAGCTCGGCTCCCGCCGCCTCCAGCAGTGAAGAAGCAAGACCGGACAGTTTGCTGGAGGGAGAGGTCATCGACGTCAACTCCGCCCCGGTGGAGGACTTGCAGCGTCTGCCCGGGATCGGGGAGAAGCGGGCCCAGGCCATTGTGGCCTGGCGGGAGGAGCACGGCCCCTTCCAGTCGGTGGATGAGCTGATTCAGGTCTCCGGCATCGGGGAAAAGCTGCTGGCCGGGCTGCGGGACTATGCCGCGGCGGGGCCGGTGGGTTGAATGCGCGCCGTTGAAACAAGAGGAGGATAACATGGCCAAGATATTAGTGGTGGACGACGAGGCGGTGCTGGTAAAGGGCATCCGCTTTAACTTGCAGCAGGAGGGCTATCAGGTGGAGACCGGCTCCGACGGGGAGCAGGCGGTGGAACTGGCCCGGGAGGGCAGCTTTGACCTTATCATCCTGGACCTGATGATGCCCAAGATCGACGGGCTTCAGGCCTGTATGCGCATCCGGGAGTTCTCCGACGTGCCCATCATCATGCTCACTGCCAAGAGCGAGGACTCGGACAAGCTGATGGGCTTTGCCTGCGGGGCGGACGACTATGTGACCAAGCCCTTCAACATCCTGGAGCTGAAGGCCCGGGTGCGGGCCCTGCTCCGCCGCACCGCCGCCGCCGCGGCTAAGCAGCAGGAGGCGGGGGACCTGACCGTGGGCCACATCCGTCTGGACCCGGCGGAGCGCTCGGCCTGGAAGGACGGAGCCCAGGTGGAGCTGACGGCCAAAGAGTTCGACCTGATGGAGCTGCTCATGCGCAACCCCGGCCGGGTGTACAGCCGGGAGAACCTGCTGAACGTGGTGTGGGGCTATGAGTATGTGGGGGACTACCGCACGGTGGACGTCCACATCCGCCGCCTGCGGGAGAAGCTGGAGCTGGACCCCGCCAACCCCGAATACATCCGCACCAAATGGGGCGTGGGCTATTATTTAAGCAGCCAGAAGAACAGTTAAGAGAAGGGGGACCCCCGTGGACAGCGACAAGAAGAAAAAGACCCGGGAGGGGGTGCCCTTTTTTGCCTCTCTCCAGGTGAAATATGCCCTGAGCTATCTGGTGGTCATCACCCTGGTGCTGGCTCTGCTGAACACCTATCCGGTGCTGGCCTCCCAGGAGCTGCTGTTCACCTCCAAGCGGGACTCGCTGAAGAGCCAGAGCGCGGTGATCGCCTCGGCCCTGATGGAGCTGGAGACCCTGACGGGGGACCAGGTGGTGCGGGTGATGAACCTGCTGGATGACATGGGCCTGAGCCGCATCCTGGTCACCGATCCGGCGGGCCTTGTGCTGTATGACAGCGCCACCGACAACTGGGACCGCAGCGGGAAGGAGGAGCCGGAGGAACCCCAGTATCGCTATGCCCTCTATCAGGAGGTGGCGGCGGCCCTGGAGGGGAAGGACGTGTTCTATTCCCACTATGCCGACGGGGTGTTCACCTCCACCGCCGCCGTGCCCATCGTCAGCCGGGGCATGACCACCGGGGCGGTGTATGTGCTGGAGACGGACCGGGAGCAGGGGAACCTGCTGCAAAGTCTCCAGCAGAATCTGGCCAACATCTCGGCGGTCATCGTGGTCTCTGCCCTGGTGGTCAGCCTGTTTTTCTCCAAGATGCTCACCGCCCGCATCGCTGCCCTGCTCCACGCCTTCCGCGTGGTGGGGGAGGGGGAGTATGGCCACCGGCTCCAGCCCGCCGGGCGGGACGAGATGGCCCAGCTGGCCCAGGAGTTCAACCGCCTGACCGACCGACTCCAGACCACGGAAGAGGTCCGCCGCCGCTTTGTCTCTGACGCCAGCCACGAGCTGAAGACCCCCCTGGCGTCCATCCGCCTGCTGGCCGACTCCATTTTGCAGAACCAGCAGATGGACCAGGAGACGCTGCACGATTTTGTCAAGGACATCGGGGACGAGGCCGAGCGCCTCACCCGCATCACCGAGCATCTGCTGGCCCTCACCCGCCTGGACAGCCTGCCTGCGGGCAAGACAGACCGGGTGGACACCGGGGCGGTGCTGGAGCGGGCGGTGAACATGCTACTGCCCGTGGCCGACGCGGCAGGGGTGACCATCCGTACCAGCGTAAAGCCCGAGTGCAATATCCACTGCACCCAGGACGACCTGTATCAGATCTGTTATAATCTGCTGGAAAATGCCGTAAAGTATAATTATCCCCAGGGTTCTGTGTCCGCCAGCGTCACCCGGGACGGGGAACAGGTGCTCATCGAGGTATCGGACACGGGCATCGGCATCCCGGAGGAGGACCTGCCCAAGGTGTTCAATCGGTTCTATCGGGTGGACAAGGCCCGCTCCCGGGCCGCCGGGGGCACGGGATTGGGCCTGTCCATCGTGCGGGACACGGTGCGCCGCCACGGGGGCTGGGTCACCGCCCGGGCCCGACCCGGCGGGGGCAGCCTGTTTACCGTGGGCTTCCCCCTGGACCGGGGGGAGCTGGAAGCGCCGGAAGGGGAAGCGGAGAAGGGAGCCCAGCCATGAGAAAACTGCTCGCCCTGGTGCTGGCCTTGGCCCTGCTGCTGCCCTGCGCCGCCTGCGGCAGGGCGGAGGAGCCGGAGGGTTTGCAGCTCTATTTTGTCACCCAGACCCGGGAGCACGGCCAGGTGCTGGAGAGCCAGCCCTATGCCGGACCGGACCAGCCGGGGCCGGAGGAGCTGCTGCGGGCCCTGCTGGCCGGGCCGGACCGGGACGGCCTGATCTCCCCCTTCCCCAAGAACACCGCGTTAGAGGGCTGGGCCTGGGACGCGGAGGACTCGGGCTGTCTGTGGGTGTGGTTTACCGAACCCTACAGCACGTTGACCGGCCTGTCTCTCACCCTGGCCGATTACTGTGTGGTGCTCACCCTCAGCCAGCTGCCGGGGGTGGAGTCGGTGGAGCTCTTCTGCAGCGGCCACACCGACGAATACCGCAGCCACCAGCGCCTGACGGCGGACGAGGTCATGGCCCAGCCGTGACCCGGCCCCGAAAGGGCACAAAAAGAGGGGCAGCCGGATGGAAAAAGACGGCTCTTTTCTTGACAAAGTCCCCGAGAGACGGTACTCTTATGGATGATTGTGTCTTTACCCGCGGCACACGGGCCGCATTCATATAAGAAAGAAGGAAGCGACATGAGCGATTACGCTATCAATACCAAGTGCGTACAGGGCGGCTATACGCCGGGCAACGGCGAGCCCCGCCAGATCCCCATTATCCAGTCCACCACATTCAAGTATGCCACCAGCGAGGACATGGGCAAGCTGTTCGACCTGGAGGCCAGCGGCTATTTCTATACCCGGCTCCAGAACCCCACCAACGACATGGTGGCGGCCAAGATCTGCGACATGGAGGGCGGCACCGCCGCCATGCTCACCTCCTCCGGCCAGGCGGCCAACTTCTATGCCGTGTTCAACATCGCCAACTGCGGCGACCATGTGGTGGCCTCCTCCACCATCTATGGCGGCACCTATAACCTGTTTGCCGTGACCATGAAGAAGATGGGCATTGACTTCACCTTTGTGGAGCCTGACTGCTCCGACGAGGAGCTGGAGGCCGCCTTCCGGCCCAACACCAAGGCCGTGTTCGGCGAGACCATCGCCAACCCCGCCCTCACCGTGCTGGACATCGAGCGCTTTGCCAAGGCGGCCCACGCCCACGGCGTGCCCCTCATCATGGACAACACGTTCGCCACCCCTGTGAACTGCCGCCCCTTTGAGTGGGGCTGCGACATCGTCACCCACTCCACCACCAAGTATATGGACGGCCACGGCGCTGCCGTGGGCGGCTGCATCGTGGACAGCGGCAAGTTTGACTGGATGGCCCACGCGGACAAGTTCCCCGGTCTGTGTACCCCCGACGAGAGCTATCACGGCATCACCTATGCCGAAAAGTTCGGCCAGGGCGGGGCTTTCATCACCAAGGCCACGGCCCAGCTCATGCGGGACTTCGGGTCCATCCAGGCCCCCCAGAACGCCTTCCTGCTGAACCTGGGGCTGGAGAGCCTGCACGTGCGCATGGCCCGCCACTGTGAAAACGCCCTGGCGGTGGCCAAGTATCTCAAGAGCAGCCCCAAGGTGGCCTGGGTCACCTATCCCGGTCTGGAGGGGGACAAGTATTACGACATCGCCCAGAAGTATATGCCCAATGGCACCTGCGGCGTGGTCTCCTTCGGCGTGAAGGGCGGACGCAAGGCGGCGGAGGAGTTTATGAAGCACCTGCGCCTGGCCGCCATCGAGACCCACGTGGCCGACGCCCGCACCTGTTGCCTGCACCCCGCCTCTGCCACCCACCGGCAGATGAACGACGCGGAGTTGGCCGCCGCCGGGATCACCCCCGACCTGGTGCGCATGTCCTGCGGCATCGAGGACGCCGCCGACCTCATCGCCGACATCGACCAGGCTCTGGCCCAGGTCTGACAAACAAAGCAAGCGGGGCCGGCGCCCCCAAGAAAGGGAATCAAACATGAAGAACATGAAGTTTAAGTCTGGAACCATTCTGATGTACGAGTGCTCCGGCCCGGAGTACTCCAAGCTGCGGCAGATCTTTGCCATGCTCCGTCTGCGGATGCGTCCCGTCACCCCGGACAAGTATCACCTGACCCTGGCCGAGCTGGCCGACGGCAAGGGCGAGCCTCTGGAGGACGCCTCTGACGTCAAGCCCGTGCCCGAGCGGATGCTGGTCTTCTGCGGCCTGAACCAGGTGCTGCTGGCCCAGGTGCTGGAGGTCATCCGCCTGGCCAAGCTGCCCCCCATCCCCATGAAGGCTGTGTTGACCATGAACAACCTGCAGTGGAACACCATGCAGCTCTACGAAGAGCTGTGCCGGGAGCGGGAGGCCATGGAGGCCCAGAAGAACGGCCAGGCCCCTGCCGAGGCCAAGGCTGACGAGGCCAAGCCCGAAGAGAGCGCCGAGGCCCCCAAGGCTGAGGAGGTCAAAGCCGAGGAGGCCAAGACTGAGGAGCCTAAAGCTGAGGAAAAGCCGGAAGAAAAGGCTTGACACAGCCCCGGCTTTCGGGTAAAATACACACGATGATCCGGTAGGTAAGGCTACCACAGGGATATGGGTCGCTGCCGCAAAGGAATGGAGACATTCCACGCTGGTTTGAACAGGTCCTGTCGAAAACAAGGCAGAATCTAACGCGACTTCACCGCCCTGTGATGCTAAAGCTCGAACGGTGGCAGAGAAGCGTGTTTTCAAAAGCTGATGTTTCAGTGCGCGTGCCGCCGCAAGGGGCACGCGCACTTTTTTGTGCTCAAATTTCTACCGGACCGGAATCAAACCGGCGCTCAGAACCGAAACCAAAAAGAGAGGTGAACCATCCATGGACAGCGGCAGTAGAGGTCCCGGCAGACCAGACCGTCAGTTCGATCCATTAGATCACATAGGATACCTGCGCCGTTCCCGTTGGATGGCGCAGCCCGACGGCTGAGGAAAAGCCGGAACCTCCTGTCAACAGGCGGCATTTGCCGACAAATGACAAGGAGGAACTGAATATGATGATGAATCGCATGAATACCAACGCCATCCGCACCCAGCGGGTGGAGGAGATCATGTCCCGCGAGCCCCTGGCTCTGTCCCCCATGATGCGGGCGGGGGAGGCCCTGGCCCGGCTGCGCCAGGTGGGGGTGCCCCGTGACTTTATGGCCAACTGCTATGTGGTGGACGGGCAGTTCCATCTGCTGGGCCTGGTGACGGTGCGGGATCTGATCATGGCCCCCACGGGCCAGCGGCTGGACCAGTTTATGGTCCAGCCCGCCGCCCGGCTGCACCCGGAGGATGACCAGGAGCGGGCCGTGGAGGCCATGGACCGCCTGGACCAGGTGGAGCTGCCCGTGGTGGACGAGAAGGACCGCCTGGTGGGCACGGTGACGGCGGACGACGCCATGGACGTGATGCAGGCCGAGGCCACCGAGGACATGGAGCGCATGGCGGCCATGGCCCCCTCTGAGCGGCCCTATCTCCGCACCCGGGTGTGGGATCTCTATCGCAGCCGCATCTTCTGGCTGCTGCTGCTGATGCTGTCGGCCACCTTTACCGGGGCCATTATCACCCACTTTGAAAACGCTCTGGCCGCGCAAGTTGTGCTCACGGCCTTTATCCCCATGCTCATGGACACCGGCGGCAACTGCGGCAGCCAGTCCTCCGTCACCGTCATCCGGGGCCTGTCCCTGGGGGAGATCAAAAGCGGCGACTGGCTGCGGGTGATGGGAAAGGAGCTTCAGGTGGGCCTGCTGTGCGGCGGGACCCTGGCGGCGGTGAATATGGCCCGGCTGTGTCTGCTGGGCAGCACCGATTTTTATGTGGCCCTGGCGGTGAGCCTGACCCTGATCGTCACCGTGACCTGCGCCAAGCTGCTGGGCTGCTGCCTGCCCATCCTGGCCAGCCGCCTGAAGCTGGACCCGGCGGTGATGGCCAGCCCCCTCATCACCACCATCGCCGACGCGGTGTCCCTGTTCGTCTATTTCCGCATCGCCGTGTGCCTGCTGAAGCTGTAACGGCGGGGGGACAAAAAACGCTGTTTTGTGAAAATGTCACGATTGGCCATAAAAACGGCGATTTTTTGCCAAACTATGCACAAGGAAGTATTGACACCCCCATTTTTCTTCACTATAATGGGAAATTGCCCCGGACCTGCGGGTCACGGGGCAATTTTTTATTGTTGAAAGGGGTTCTCCCAAATGAGCGACCAGCGTGTTTACAACTTCTCCGCCGGCCCTTCCATGCTCCCTCTGTCCGCACTGGAGCGTGCCGGGTCTGAGATCACCAACTACCGGGGCACCGGTATGTCAGTGATGGAGATGAGTCACCGCTCTAAGGCCTTTGTCCAGATCTTTGAGGAGACCCAGGCTAAGCTGCGCCGACTGATGAATGTGCCGGAGGGCTATAAGATCCTGTTTTTGCAGACAGGCGCCTCCGGCCAGTTCTCCATGGTACCTCTGAACCTGATCGGGAAGACCGGTAAGGCGGATTACGCCGTCACCGGCAACTTCTCCAATCTGGCTTATAAGGAGGCCAAAAAGTACGGCCAGATCAGCCTGGCCGCCTCCTCTGAGGACAAGGATCACAGCTATATTCCCACCCAGGACCAGCTGACGCTGGACAAGGACGCCAGCTACTTCTATTACTGCGCCAACAACACCATCTATGGCACCGAGTGGGGCTATGTCCCCGACACCGGCGACGTGCCCCTGGTGTGCGACATGTCCTCTGACATTCTGTCCATGCCCGTGGACGTGTCCAAGTTCGGCATCATCTTCGCCGGGGCCCAGAAGAACCTGGCTCCCGCCGGTCTGACCGTGGTCATCATCCGGGAGGACCTGGCCGGTCACGAGCTGCCCTATACCCCGCTGATGATGAACTATAAGACCATGATCGACAAGGACTCCATGTATAACACCCCGCCCTGCTGGTGCATCTATATGCTGGGCCTGAATCTGGACTGGGTGGAGGCCCAGGGCGGCGCTCAGGCCATGGAGCAGCGCAAGTGGCAGCGGGCCAACATGCTGTATGACACCCTGGACAGCTCCAAGCTGTTCAAGTGCCACGCCGAGAAGGGCTCCCGTTCCGGCATGAACGTGACCTTCCGCACCGGCGACGCCGACCTGGACGCCAAGTTCGTGGCCGCCGCCACCGAGGCCGGGTTCGTCAACCTGAAGGGCCACCGGAAGGTGGGCGGCATGCGCGCCTCCATCTATAACGCCATGCCCATCGAGGGCGTGGAGAAGCTGTGCGACTTCATCAAGAAGTTCGACAAAGAGAACTAAGAAAACTAAAAAAACACGGCCTGGATTCCCGCCCCTTACAACAGGGGCGGGAATTATAAAAGAACAGGCCCTGCCATAACATAAAGAGGGTTTTTATTATGTATCGCATCAAGACTTTAAATAAAATTTCCAGCGCCGGTCTGGCCCATCTGGACCAGACCCGCTTTCAGGTGGGCAACGACGTAGAGAACGAGGACGGCATCCTGGTCCGCTCCGCCGCCATGCACGAGTATGAGTTCCCCCAGGCCCTGCGGGCCATCGCCCGCGCCGGTGCAGGCACCAACAACATCCCCATTGACCGCTGCTCCGAAAACGGCATCGTGGTCTTCAACACCCCCGGCGCCAACGCCAACGCCGTGAAGGAGCTGGTCATCGCCGCCATGCTCATCGCCTCCCGCGATATCATGGGCGGCGCCAAGTGGGTGCAGGAGCAGGCCAACACCGAGGGCGTGGACGTGGCCGCCGCGGTGGAGAAGGGCAAGTCCGCCTTTGTGGGCCCCGAGCTCTATAAGAAGACCCTGGGTGTCATCGGCCTGGGCGCCATCGGCGCGCTGGTGTGCAACGTGGCCCTGGACCTGGGCATGGACGTGTATGGCTATGACCCCTTCCTGTCTGTGGACGCCGCCCTGCGCCTGGACCGCCACGTCCACGTGGTGAAGGACGTGAACGAGCTGTACAAGGTCGCCGACTATGTGACCATCCACGTGCCCTATAACAACGACACCAAGGACTTTATCAACGCCGAGGCCATCTCCAAGATGAAGGGCCAGGTGCGGGTGCTGAATCTGGCCCGGGGCGGCCTGGTCAACGACGACGACATGATCGAGGCCCTGAACTCCGGCCGGGTGGCCAAGTATGTCACCGACTTCCCCGACAACAAGATCACCACCGCCAAGAACGTGATCGCCCTGCCTCACCTGGGCGCCTCTACCCCCGAGAGCGAGGAGAACTGCGCCGCCATGGCCGCCCAGGAGCTGCGCGACTATCTGGTCAACGGCAACATCACCAACTCCGTGAACCTGCCCAACGTGTCCCAGGACTGGAGCGGCATCGCCCGGGTGTGCATCATCCACAAGAACGTGCCCGCTATGCTGACCAAGATCATGTCCACCCTGTCCGATGACAACATCAACGTGGAGAACATGACCAACAAGTCCAAGAAGGACTACGCCTATACCATGGTGGACGTGAACACCCGCATCAGCGACCAGGTGGCCGACGAGCTGCGGGCCATCGAGGGCGTCATCCGCGTCCGGGTGCTGAATCACTGATGCGGCTGCGGGTGCAGTATAACGCCCCGGTGGTGCTCACCTTCGCCTTTCTGTCCCTGGCGACTCTGATCGCCGGGCACCTCACCGGGGGCTGGACCACGACCAAGTTCTTCAGCGTCTACCGCTCCGCCTTCACCGACCCGCTGACCTATTTCCGCATGGTGGGCCATGTGCTGGGCCACGCCAACTACAGCCACTACATGGGCAACATGATGCTGCTGCTGGTGGTGGGCCCGCCACTGGAGGAGCGCTATGGCTCTGGCCGTCTGCTGGGCTGTATGTTCATCACCGCCCTCACCTCCGGCCTGGTGCAGTTTTTTCTGTTTCCGGGTACGGCCCTGCTGGGGGCCAGCGGCATCGTGTTTATGTGTATCCTCCTGTCCTCCCTGTCCGGGATGCGGGGGGGAGCCATCCCGCTGACGCTGATCCTGGTGGCGGTGTTCTATCTGGGCGGCGAATGGCTGGATGCCGTCACCGTCCAGGACAATGTGTCCCACCTGACCCACATCGTGGGCGGCCTGTGCGGAGCCATTTTGGGCTTTGCCATGAGAAAATAAGAAATAAGCAAACAAAAATGCTGCACTGTGTG
>ERZ856578.2921-NODE-2921-length-26932-cov-6.386111_pt1 | contig 26932 bp, 24 predicted proteins | sample MGYA00514384_ERZ856578 | MGnify/ENA primary metagenome ERZ856578 (study PRJEB29103, sample SAMN06111958) | human gut metagenome | biome: human gut; feature: ankylosing spondylitis patient; material: healthy_person | host: Homo sapiens | place: China:Hangzhou... | reverse complement strand
ATCGGCGAGCTGGCCGAGGGCGACAAGAAGGTCACCATCAGCGGCAACAAGATCGGCCCCGTCACCCAGCGCCTGTATGACGAGCTGACCGGCATCCAGTGGGGCCGCCTGCCCGACACCCACGGCTGGACCGTGAAGGTCTGCTAAAGCAATTCAAAAAAGTGACTTTGTCACTTTTTTGAGAAAGCTGCGCCCGGTGCGCGCACTCGCTGCGCTCGCACACTTACCGGGCGAGAAGTGTTTTTCGCCACGCGCATGTCGCGGCGAAAAACGGATCTCAATTTATTTCGCGGCGTGCGCGCCGCGAAACTCTGCGAGGCTCTCTTGAATTTTTGCAAAACCAACTAAAAACCCGGCCTGCGAGTGTTCACAGGCCGGGTTTTCAAACTCTTTGTGGGCTTTTGGAGGAGGAGACCAGTATGATCGACGCGTCGCAGCCATTTTTAGAGGACAAGAAACAGACCTTGGCCCTGGACGGCGGGGACGACCCGGTCCGGCTGATCCTGGCGTATTTTTCCACGGACAACGAGAATATCGACGAGCTGGAAAAGCTGAAATACAATCAAACGATGTACCGCCGCCTTGGGTGGCAGGACGAGGCGTATTTCGACGTGATCAGTTCCTTTTACCAGGTCTATTGCTGCGGCCTGGCGTGGGTGTGTTCAGGCAAGACCTGCAACGACTATGGGGCCGACTGGTCTGACCTGGACGGGGGAGATCTGCCTCCGTTCCGCCTGGAGCAGGACGGCTCGTTCAAGGCCCTGTTCCGGCTGCCGGACCCCCAATATAAGTTTGTGAAAAAGAAGACGCTGGCGGGCAAGATGCTCAGACCCGCCACCATCTACAGCGCGGTCAGCAGGGAGCTGCTGGCCCGAAAGAGCCAGTATCGGGAGCTGGCGGCGCTGACCCACACCGTGGCCAACTTTATGCCCTGCCCCTGCTTCTCCTACAACGCCCTGAAGGGCTGCAAAGAGCAGGTGCGGGATTTTCTGCCCCTGATGGTAGACTATGCGGAACGGCAGGGAAATCAGGAGTGGAAGGACTGGTTCATTCTGAATCGGGAGAAGTATTGTCTGGAGGACTATTACTATATTGATACCGGAGAAGACCACGCGGCGCACATCAAGGGCATCCCGTTTTTCCGCTCCCAGAGCCTGGACCATCCCCTCCCCCGGACGGAGGAGGAGCTCACAGAGTGTCTGGACGAGATGATAAAGCGCATCCGAGTCAGGGCGTGCAGACTGTCCGGCATCCCGGACTGACGAAATGACACGGACGGGGAGATCTATGATCTACGCAGTTTCAGATATTCACGGGCGGTGGGAGAAATACCGCGCTTTGCTTGAGCGGCTCTCCCGGGAGGACCCGGACTATACCCTGTATCTGCTGGGGGACAGCATCGACAGGAACAAGGGCGGCTGCCGCATCCTGCTGGACGCCATGAAGCGGCCCAACGTGATCTCCCTCCTGGGAAACCACGAGTTCAGCGCCGCCGTCTGCCTGCCCTGGCTGCTCCAGGAGGTGACGGAGGAAACTCTGTCCGCGGTGGACCAGGAGCGGATCACCTCGGTCCAGGAGTGGATATTCAACGGCGGCGCCCCCACTCTGGAGGAACTGCGGGAGCTGAGCCGCCAGGAGAAGGCGGCCATTCTGGACTACATCCGGGACATGGACGTCTATGCCGAAGTGGAGACCGGGGGGCGCTCCTTCCTGCTGACCCACGCGGGGCTGGACCACTTTCAGCCGGAGAAGGACCTGGAGGAGTATGACCTGACGGACTTTCTCTTTGGCCGCTCTTTTGCCGAACAGCAATTTTACCAGGGGGAGTATCTGGTCTTCGGCCACACGCCCACCCGGGAGATCCACCGGCAGTTGGGGCAATCGCCGGTGGACAACGTGATCTTTGGTGAGAACAAGATCGCCATCGACTGCGCCTGCGGCTATGACGGCGGGCGGCTGGGCTGCCTGAATCTGAACACCCTGGCGGTGTTTTACCTCTGAGCCAGGGCCGCCTGATACTCCGCCAGCACCTGGGCCACGGTGGACATCTCGTTCACCTGGCCCACCTCTGCCCCGCAGAAGAACAGGCCCTCCTCCCAGTCGCCCTCTACGGCCCGGATGAGGGCGTGGGTGATGCAGTAGGGGGTCTGGGCGGGGTCGCAGGTCTTGATGCACCCGGCGCACCAGGCGGGGGCCTGGCGCTGCCCCGCCTCCATGCGGGCGATGAGGGGGCTGTAGATGGCCCGCCCGGGCATACCCACCGGGCTGTGGATGATGCGCACGTCCTCGGCCCTAGCCCGGAGGATGGCGTCTTTATAGGCCTGGGAGGCGTCGCACTCCTCCGTGGCGATGAGACGGGTGGCGATCTGCACCCCGGCGGCCCCCAGGCCCCGGAACCGAGTTAAATCGGCTCCGGTCAGGCCGCCCCCCGCCACAAAGACGGGGATGTCCCGGCCATATTTCTCCCTGTAGGGGGCCAGCTCCGTCAGCACCTGGGGCAGGATGTCCTCTAACGGCTGGGCCGTACCGGCCAGCAGGTCGCCCTCGTGAAAGCCCAGGTGTCCCCCGGCCTTGCAGCCCTCGATGACCAGAAAGTCCGGGGTCACGCCATAGCGCTTGTCCCAGGTCTTCAGAATGAGCTTGGCCGCCCGGGCGCTGGACACGATGGGGGCGAGAGCCACGTCCGCCTTCCCCACCAGGCCGGGCAGTTCTAAAGGCAGGCCCGCCCCGGAGATGATGGCGTCCGCCCCCGCCTCCACCGCCGCCCGGACCAGGGGGGCGTACTGCTTCATGGCTACCATCAGGTTCACCGCCACCAGACCACGGCCATTGGACAGACGCCGGGCGCGGTCGATCTCCTGCTTCAGGCCCCGCAGATCGGCTTCCTGGGGATTCTGGCGGAAATCAGCTTCCCGATAGCCCGCGTGGGCCGCGCTGACGCACCCCATCCCCCCGCAGGCGGCCACCGCCCCGGCTAGGCCGCCCAAAGACACTCCAACGCCCATGCCCCCCTGGATCACAGGCAGGGGCAGACGCTTGTTTCTGATTTGAATCATGGTATATCAAACTCCATATAATCTAATTTTTAAAACTAGATTATATGATATCATAGAATTGATTTTTGTCAATGGCAAGATACTTTTCGTCATTCCCCGATTGGATTGCGGGGCGGACTGTGGTAAAATACCGGTATCATAGAGCGAAAGGGGCGGCGGCCATGCGATACACGCTGATGCACAAGGAGATACCGGTTTTGGACATGGACCTGGACGAGGCCACCAGCTCCGTACAGAAGATCGCCGCCGTGTATCAGCCCCGGCACCTGCCCCTGGGGACGGGGACAAAAAAGGACGGGGTAGACCGGGCAGCGCTGAACGCCTGGTGGATCGACCGGAGCATCCCGGCCAGCCGCTCCGGCGTGCGCCGGGCCCTGGAGACCCTGGATCTGCCCAACACCCAGATGCTGCTCACCCGCTGCTTCGGCCTGAGCCTGTCTGACCAATACTGGGTGCGGCCTGAATACAGTGGGCTGGAGTGGAAGCAGATCAACTTCTTTGAAGATCCTTTTTCCGAGAACGTGGGCGACGTGCTCCTGGGAAAGGCGGCGGACGCCGCCGGGTTCGACCTCCGTTCGCCGGACAACACGTCAGACGGCTATCTGAAAAAGCGCTGGAAGATCATCGGCGGGAAGCGCTGCCTGCTGAAGGCCGGGAGCAACCCCTTTATGCAGCAGCCCTTCAACGAGGCGGCGGCCAGCCTGGTGGCCCAGCGGCTGGGCATCCCCCACGTGCCCTATACCCTGCTGTGGGACGAGGGCGTCCCCTACAGCGTCTGTGAGGATTTCATCACACCGGACACGGAACTGGTCAGCGCGCGGCGGGTGATGCAGACGGTGAAAAAGGACAACAGCACCTCGGTCTATCAGCATTACCTTAATTGCTGCCGGGCCCTGGGCGTGGCCGATATCGCCCTGGCCGTGGACCAGATGATCGTGCTGGACTATCTCATCGCCAACGAGGACCGGCACCAGAACAACTTCGGTCTGATCCGGGACGCCAACACCCTGGAGTGGCTGGGGGCCGCCCCCATCTTCGACAGCGGCTCCTCTCTGGGCTATGACAAACTGCCGCCCCAGATCCTCTCCCCCCGCATGACCGAGTGCAAGCCCTTTAAGCGGACCCACGACGAGCAGATCAAGCTGGTCCGGTCCTTCGCCTGGATCGACTTTGACCAGCTGGACGGCATCGAACAGGACCTCCGCCGCATCTTTGACCAGGCGGGGGACTATATGGACGAGAACAGAAAATCCGCCATCCTCGCCGCCTTCTCCGCCCGATCAGACAATTTGAAGGCCCTGGCCAAGACCCAGCACCCCATAGACGACCAGACCCAAGACGTGGAGCAGGATGTGGCGGAGGATTATGTTAATTGAAATCAACGAGGTGAGACCATGGCGGAAGCGAAGAGCATTGTGACCTATCAGACCAGGGAATACGGCGTGGTGAAGGTCAAGCTGGCCGCGCTGATGGACCGGCGGGGGATCACCCGAAACCGGCTGCGGACGCTGACGGGCATCAAATACGACGTGATAGACCGCTATTATAAAAACGAGGTGGTCTCCATGGTGGACATGGACTTTCTGGCAAAGGTCTGCTATGTCCTGGACTGCCGGGTGGAGGACGTCCTGGAATATGAAAAACCGGCGGAGTCCGCGCCGTGACAGGGCGATTTTTGTGATATAGACCATTCAAAGCCGACGGGGCGCGTCTTCCGTCGGCTTTTCTTCTGCATAAAATTCCCTATAACCAAACGCTTATACAAGACATAGCACATTTGGGAATGGCCTTTTTCGGGAAAGCATGGTAAATTGCTTAACAGAAACAAGAGTTAAATATTTAACAAGGTCGGCCCGCTCAAGCCGAACCTGACAGGCAGCTTTTGTTTTCTATTCCTTTTTTCATTTTTCATCCATCCTTCCAGAACAACCAGCAGGGGGCGTCCAGAACGGACGTCCCCTTGTTGGTTTTTAAATTTTTAAACGCCGATACCAGAACCGTGCTATACTGGGCTTATCTGTTGAAGCAAACGAGAAAGAGGGAGCTTATCATGTGGCTGATGTTTGCCGTGGGGTCGGCGCTGTTTGCCGGTCTCACCTCCATCTTGGCCAAGTGCGGCATCCGCAAAACGGACTCCACCGTGGCCACCGCCATCCGCACTATCGTGGTGCTGCTCTTCTCCTGGGTCATGGTGTTTCTGGTGGGCTCCCAGGACCGGCTGGGCAGCATCGGGGGGAAGACCTTGCTGTTTCTCATTCTGTCCGGCCTGGCCACGGGGTGTAGCTGGCTGTGCTATTTCCGGGCCCTTCAGCTGGGGGACATCAACAAGGTGGTGCCCATCGACAAGTCCAGCACCGTGCTGACCATTCTGCTGGCCGCCCTGCTGCTGGGGGAGGACATGGGCCTGACCCGGGGCCTGGGCGTGGTCCTCATCGCCACAGGCACCCTGCTGATAATCGAGAAGAAGTCCGGGGAGACCGGGAAGACGGGGGGCACAGCCTGGCTGTGGTACGCCCTGGGCTCGGCAGTGTTCGCCAGTCTCACCGCCATTCTGGGCAAGGTGGGCATCTCCGGCGTGGAGTCCAATTTAGGCACCGCCATCCGCACAGGGGTGGTGCTGGTCATGTCCTGGGTGATGGTGTTCGTGGCGGGCAAGCAGCCGGCCCTGAAAGCCATTCCCAAACATGAGCTGGGCTTTATCTGTCTGTCCGGCCTGGCCACCGGGGGAAGCTGGCTGTGCTACTACCGGGCCCTGCAGGACGGCCCGGCCAGCCTGGTGGTCCCCATCGACAAGCTGAGCATCCTGGTCACCGTGCTGTTCTCCTATGTGGTCTTCCACGAGAAGCTCTCCCGCCGCTCCGCCTTAGGCCTGGTCCTGCTGGTGGGCGGAACGCTGGTGATGCTGCTGTAACAGACGGGCGGACGCGGAGGTCCGCCCCTACGGCGTGTCACGTTAGCTTTTGTAGGGGCCGACCTCTGTGTCGGCCCGCCGTTTCTAAACGAGCCGCCGAAAAGACGGCTTGTTTTTTTATAAAAGTTCCTGTAAAATCGCCTTGAGGAAAGAATTCCGCCCGATTTGTGACAAACAGGAGGTTTTCCATGAAAAAGAGACGATTGCTGTCACTGCTTTTGGCCGCCGCGTGTCTACTGGCCCTGTGTGCCCTGGCCGGGTGCGCCGGTCGGGGGGAGAGCCGGACAGAGGAGGACGACCCCCTGGATCTTTTGGCCTACTCCGTGTGGGCGCGCCTGGACCGGCAGAACGACGTGTATTTCCAGGCGGCCCGGTTAGCAGACGACTATCTGTCGTCGGAGGAGCGGGACACTGCGGAGGCCAGATTCCAGGGCTTCTGCCAGGGGGTGAACGCCATGGCCCAGGACCAGATCATCTATAACCAGGTCAACGCCATTTTCCAGGGGCAGGATACCCTGAAAAAGGCGGTGAAACAGCTGGTCACCGCCACCCTGACCTGTAAGCTGGACGAACTGACCCTCTCCCGGCTGTCGGACGAGGAAGTGACCCAGCTGCGGGACACCCTCCAGACCCTGGCCGAGTGCTGTGACCGGGGAGAAGAAAGCTCCCTGGCCCACTGCATCGAAAACCAGGCCGAGGGCGAAGCCCTGACCGCCGCCATCACCCAGGTGACGGAGGAGATACAGGGGCTGGAGAGACTGACTGCCGAATAATATCCATCGACCTGCGGGCCGCCCATTGGGCGGCCCATTTTTTGTCCCCGCCCAATCTTAAACAAATCTTCAGACTTTCTTTGTCCGGCGCTAAAACTTCTCTGCTATGCTGTGCAATACATCAATCGTCACAGCAAAAGGAGAGAAGCATATGGCATCTGCACAGGAGCTGCTGCAAGAACAGTCTGACCTCCCGGCCGCTCAGCCGGGGGAGGGCCCCAAGAAGAGGGGGCGGATCAAATTCCCCAAGCTGAAAAGAAAGCTGCCGGTGAAGCGGCTCATCGCCCTGGCCCTGGCGGCGGGGGCCGTGTATTGGCTGTTTCTCCGCCCGGGGGGCGGGGGGCAGGTCATCCAGGCCAGCTATACCGCCGCCCCGGTGACCATGCGGGATATCGTAGTGTCTGTTTCGGGCACGGGGACGGTGACTCCCGCCGACTCCTACAAAGTGGGGGCTTTGGTGACGGGGGAGATCTTAGAGGCTCCCTTTGCCGAGGGAGACCGGGTGGAGAAGGGGGCGCTGCTCTATCGGGTGGACCCGGGGGCGGCCCAGACGGCTCTGGACCAGGCCCAGCTGAACGTGCGTCAGGCCCAGCTGGCCTACAACGACCTGGCCGCCGCCCAGTGCCCCGCCGCCAGCCTGGCGGGAGTGGTGCAGCAGGTCCACGTCCAGCGGGGGGACCAGGTGTCCCCGGGGACGCCCATTGCGGACATTGCGGACCTGTCGGTGATGACCCTCACCCTGCCCTTTCAGTCCGCTGACGCCGCCCGCCTGACCCTGGGCCAAAGCGCCACCGTCACCCTGGACGGGACCATGGAGACCCTGAACGCCACGGTGGAGTCGGTGTCCACCGCCGATCTGGTGGGCAACGGCGGGAGCCTGGTGCGCCAGGTGAAGCTGCGGCTGCACAACCCCGGGGCCCTGTCCCCGGACCAGAGCGCCACCGCCCGGGTGGGGGATATCGCCTGCGCCGCCGGGGGCAAGCTCCAGGCCAACTCCCGCCAGACCATCACCGCCCAGACCAGCGGCGAGGTGAGCCAGGTGCTGGTCACCGCCGGGAGCCGGGTGGCCGCCGGGGATGCCCTGGCCGTGCTGGGCGGTTCCACTGCCTCCAGCGCTTTGGAAAACGCCGCCATCACCTTAGAAAACGCCCGCCTGAGCCTGCAAAGCGCCCAGGACGCCCTGAACAACTACACCATCACCGCGCCGATCTCGGGCACGGTGGTGGAGAAGAGCTTTAAGGCCGGGGACAAGATCGAGTCCGAGGCCCTGTCCGCCGCCAATGGCACCCTGGCCACCCTGTATGACATGTCTCAACTCACCTTCCGCATGTCGGTGAACGAGCTGGACATCAACAAGGTGGCCGTGGGCCAGCGGGTGGAGATCACCACCGAGGCCCTGTCCGGCCAGATCTTCACCGGCACGGTGGACAAGGTGAACATCAACGGGACCACCACCAACGGCTTTACCACCTATCCCATCACCATCCGCCTGGACGGGGACGGGACGGAGCTGGCCCGGCAGGGTTTAAGACCGGGCATGAACGTGTCCGCCAAGATCATCGGCCAGTCGGTGGAGAACGCCCTGTGCGTCCCCGTGGGGGCGGTAAGCCGGGGGAACAAGCTGCTGGTGGCCGCGCCCGGCGCTCTGGCCGAGGACGGGACCACGGTGCTCGACCCCACCAAGACGGAGGAACGCCAGGTGGCGCTGGGGGCCAGCGACGACAGCTATGTGCAGATCTTGTCCGGCCTGTCCCAGGGGGAGACGGTGCTGGTGCCTGGCCAGGACCAGGTCCAGACAGACGGCAGTGTCGTGATGACCGACTCCGGCGGGGAGGGCTGAGCCTATGGCAGAGCACCTGATCGAACTGCGGGACATCTATAAGATCTACCCCATGGGAGAGGAGACGGTCCATGCCTTGGATGGCATCAGCCTGACCATTGACCGGGGGGAGTTCGTGGCCATTGTGGGCCAGTCCGGCTCGGGCAAGTCCACTGCCATGAACATCATCGGCTGTCTGGACGTACCCACCTCGGGGACCTATCGCCTGGGGGGCGTGGACGTGTCCACCATGGGGGATGACCAGCAGGCGGACATCCGAAACAGGATGCTGGGCTTTATCTTTCAACAGTATAACTTGATCCCCAAGCTCACTGTAGAAGAAAACGTGGAGCTGCCCCTGCTGTATGCCGGGGTGGCCCCGGAGGAGCGCCGCCGCCGGGCCAAGAGATCACTGGAGCGGGTGGGTCTGGGGGACAAGGGGCGGCATCTGCCCGCCCAGCTCTCCGGCGGCCAGCAGCAGCGGGTGTCCATCGCCCGGGCCCTGGCGGGGGACCCCTCCGTCATCCTGGCCGACGAGCCAACGGGGGCGCTGGACTCCCGCACCGGGCGGGAGGTGCTGCACTTTCTCCAGCAGCTCAACGACGAGGGGAACACGGTGGTCCTCATCACCCACGACAACTCCATCGCCGTGAAGGCCAAGCGCATCGTCCGCCTGCAGGACGGGCACATCATCTATGACGGGGACGCCCACGACCCCCGGGCGGTGGTCCAGCCCGACGAGAACCGAGAGGAGGCCGCGCCGTGAACGTCACCCAATCTTTCAAGCTGGCCCTGAAATCTCTGCGCACCAGCAAAATGCGGGCCTTTCTCACCATGCTGGGCATTATCATCGGCGTGGCCGCCGTGATCATCATCATCTCCCTGGGCAACGGCCTGACCCGAATGGTGGAGCAGCGGGTGGAAAAGCTGGGGGTGACCCAGATCATGGCCTATACCTTTGGCATGGGGGACGGCACCACCGGCAACGTGACCCCACAGGAAATATACGACCTGGTGGAGGGCCACCCGGACGTGTTCAGCGGCGTGACTCCCTGGGTCAGCGCCGGGACAGGGGTGCGCCGGGGGGACACCCAACTGAAAAAGACGGCCATCACCGGGGTGAGCGAGGCCATGTACCGCCCGGAGACGGGCACCACCCTGGACGGCGACGCTTTGGGCCGTGGGCGGTTTTTGCAGTATGTAGACGTGCAGCAGCGGAAAAACGTGTGCGTCATCGGGGCATACGTGGAACGGGAGGCCTTTCAGGGGGACGCCCTGGGCCGGGAGCTGCTCATTGGCGGCGTACCCTATACGGTTGTGGGGGTGATGGCCCAGTCCCAGACCACCATGGAGGAGGGGGGCAGGGACGACCTGGCCTATGTCCCCTATGAAAACGCCATGCAGCTGTCCGGCAGCGGCTTTGTCTCCCTCTATCAGCTCACCGCCCGCACCCGGGACACGGTGGAGCAGGCCCGGGAACTGCTGCGGGACCTGATGGTGCAGAAATTCCCCGACCCGGACGCGGAATATAACCAGTATATGATCACCACCATGCTGGAGCAGGTGCAGCAGATCAACGCCATGATGGGGGTGGCCATGTCCGTGCTGGTAGCCATCGCCGCCATCAGTCTGCTGGTGGGGGGCATCGGCATTATGAACATCATGCTGGTCTCCGTCACCGAGCGCACCCGGGAGATCGGCATCCGCAAATCCCTGGGGGCCAAGCGACGGGACATCCGGTGGCAGTTCATCATCGAGGCGGGCACCACCTCCGCCGCCGGGGGCCTGCTGGGCATCGGCCTGGGCTGTTTAGTCGCCAGCGGCATCGGGTCTATTCTGGGCGGCACCCTGGCCCAGAGCATGGGCGGCGGCATCACCTTCTCTGCCACCCCCACCCCCATGGCCGTGGCCGTCAGCTTCGGCGTGTCCGTGGGCATCGGCGTGTTGTTTGGATATCTGCCAGCCAATAAGGCGGCAAAGCTGAATCCCATCGATGCGTTGAGATATGATTGAGTGGAAAATCGAACGGATTGCCACGTCGCTTCGCTCCTCGCAATGACAGATACCGATAGCTTTCCGATTTTATGTCATTGCGAGGAAGGGCGCAGCCCTGACGTGGCAATCCGTCTCTTGAATTTCTAACTTCTCAGAAAGGAGCACTTCCTATGAAAAACCGACTTTTCTCCCTGGCCCTGGCCGGGGTGCTGTCTCTCTCCTTGGTCCTGCCGGTGGGTGCCGCCGGTGCCGCGGCCTCGGAGGACCAGGCCATCCAGACGGTGAACGCCTTAGGCATCATGGTGGGGGACCGCACCGGGTCCATGGACCTGTCCCGCTCCGTCACCCGGGCGGAGTTTGTCACCATGGCGCTAAAGGCCATGGGCCGCCAGATCGGCCAGGCGGCCTCCTCCCCCTATCCCGACGTGCCCTGGAGCCACTGGGCGGCGGGCTATGTGGAGGCGGGGGTGGCCGCCGGGCTGGTGTCCGGCTACTCCGACGGGCGCTTTCGCCCCTCCAGCACCATCACCCTGGCCGAGGGGGTGACCATCGCCCTGCGGCTGCTGGACTATGGCCCCGACGACTTTACCGGGGCCTATCCCACCGGACAGCTGGCCCAGTACCACAGCCTGAAGCTGGACCGGGGCGTCACCGCCCAGAGCGCCGCCAGCCCCATGACCCGGCGGGACGCCATGTACCTCTTCTATAACCTGATGACCGCTAAGAATAAGAGCGGGACCGTCTATCTGGAGACCCTGGGCCACAAATTAAATGCCGCCGGGGAGATCGACCTGGTGGCCCTGGTCAGCGACGCCATGGAGGGCCCCCTGGTGGTCAGCGGGGGCTGGAGAGACCGGCTGCCCATGGACGCGTCCGGGGCGCTGGTCTATCGCCAGGGGAAGCTGTCCGCCCTGTCCACGGTGAAGGACGGGGACGTGATCTATTGGAACCGGGCCATGAACGCCATCTGGGCCTACAGCGACCGGGTCACCGGGACCATCCAGGCCGTCCAGAACCCGGACAGCCCCACCGCCGTGACGGTGGCGGGCCGCACCTGTCAGATCGAGAGCGCCGCCGCGGCCTATGCCCTGTCCGACCTGGGGGAGTATCGCCTGGGGGACACGGTGACGCTGCTGCTGGGCCGGAACGGGGCGGTGGCCGCCGTGACGGGCACCCCCTCGGGCACCGGCTCCGCCGCCTATACCAGCCAGCGCATCGGCGTGGTGACGGCCATCGAGCGCGCCCAGTATTCCGACGGCAAGGGGGGCACGTATACCTCCCGCACCGCCGTGGTCCTGGCCACCGACGGCCAGACCTATCGCTATGAGAACCAGGCCGGGCTGTCCGCCGGGAGCCTGGTCCAGGCGGAGGCCGCCGCCGACAGGGTGACGCTGCGACCCCTGACCGCCGCCTCCCTGTCCGGGTCGGTGGACCGCTCCGCCGCCCGCCTGGGCCGCTATCCCTTTGCCGGCGACGTGGAGATCCTGGACGTGAGCGGCAGCGCCGCCGTGCGCGTCTACCCCCAGCGCCTGGCGGGGATGAGCCTCTCTGAGGGGAACGTGTCCTATTATCACCTGAACGGCGCGGGGGAGATCGACCGCCTGGTGCTGAAGGACGCCACCGGGGACATGTACGCCTATGGCGTGGTCACCCGCATCTCCTCCTCCAAGGACGGCAGCATGAAGGGCTATGACTATGACATCGGCGGCACGGCGGGGTCCATCCCCATCTCCTCCACCCGCCTGCCTGTGGACGGCGTGGGTGGCGTGCGGTGCAAGGGCGACCCCAGCGCCCCGGCGGGACTGTACTCCCTCACCGCTTTGCGGGGCGGCACGGTGGAGGGCAACACCCTTCGGGCCGGGGGCAAGACCTATACCCTGGCGGACAACGTGGCCGTGTACCGGGTGAAGAACGGGAGCTATTACCGGATCACCCTGGCCCAGCTGGGGCAGGGCGACACCCTCACCGCCTGGTATGACCGCCCGGATGAGCAGGGCGGCCGCATCCGGGTCATCACCGCCGCAGAAAATTAAAACAGACAAAAAGAACCCGCTCCGGGACCTGATTTCGGGTCCCGGAGCGGGTTTTGTTTAGCCCTCCACCAGATTTTCCAGGGGTTCTCCTGCCAGATAGCGCTTTAGGTTGTCCTGGGCCATCTCAATGCAGGTGCGGCGGGTGATCTCCAGCCGCATCCCCCCGGCCACGTGGGGGGTGATGAGCAGATTGGGGATGTCCCACAGGGGGCTGTCCTGGGGGAGCGGCTCGGGCGTGGTCACGTCCAGAGCGGCCCCCCACAGGCGGCCCTCCCCCATGACATGGGCCAGGGCGTTTTGATCCAGCACGCTGCCCCGGCCCGCGCTGACGAGGATGGCCCCCTCCTTCATCCGGCGCAGCCGGTCCTCGTTCATCAGACCCACCGTTTGGGGGGAGTGGGGCACCACCAGCACCACCACGTCCGCCTGGGGAAGCAGGTCGTCCAGCCGCTCCATGGGGAACACCTGGTCAAAGCCCTCCACTGTTCCCCGCACCGTGCGCTTCAGCCCTAAGGTGTGAGCGCCCAGGCCCTGGCACATGGCGGCGAAGGTGCTGCCGATGTGTCCGGCCCCCACCACCAGAACGGTGCTGCCCCGGACGCACTTCATCCGGCCCCGGTCCTTCCACTCATGGGCCCGCTGGCTGTCCCGATAGACGGGCAGGCGGCGGCACACCGCCAGCAGGCTGGCCAGAATGTGCTCGGCCACGCTGACCCGGTTGGACCCGCTGGAGGAGGTGAACTTCACCCCCGCCGGGATGAGGCCGGTATACTCGTCCGTCCCCGCCCACATGGTCTGGAACCACCGCAGGGATTTGGCCTCGGCCAGGCGCTCCGGCTTGGGCCAGCCGAAGATCACCGTGGCCCGGGCCAGCTCCTCCTCTGTCACGGCGCTCCCTTTGGTGTAGATGTGCTCCGCCTGGGGGGCGATGGCGGCAAACTCCCCCTTCTCCTTCTCCGTCACCGGGAGAAGGTTCAAAATGACCTCCGGCATAAGACGCGCTCCTCTCTTGCGTGTTTTGATCTAGTCTGCCCCGCCCTGCGGGCGGGACAGGCTCATCTATTATGATTTATTATACCCGGCAAAGCCCCCCGCTGGCAAGGCCCCGGCTTTACTCCCCGGGGCGGCTGTGGTAAAATAAATCATCTATTCTTGTTTGTGTTCTAAACCCCTGCGGGGTTGGAACACAGGATATTCGATCCGGGGAGAGGAGGCGCCGCCATGGTCGTGAAACCGGATACCCCCCTGACCCAGTTCCCCGGCGTGGGGGAGGTGCGGGCCAAGAAGCTGGCCCACCTGGGGCTGAACACTGCCGGGGACCTGCTGACCTATTACCCCCGGGACTATGAGGACCGGCGGCAGGTCTATGCCATCCGCCAGGCCCCGGAGGGGGTGCGGGTGTGCGTGCGGGCCATGGTGGCCCAGCACCCCCGGCTCGCCCGCATCCGAAAGGGGCTGGATCTGGTCCAGGTGCCCGTGGTGGACCAGGGGGGCACCCTGCACCTGACCTTTTTCAACCAGAGCTATGTGGAGCGGGCCCTGCTGCCCGGGGAGGACTATGTCTTCTATGGCCAGGTGGAGCGCCAGGGCAACCGCCTGTCCATGACCAACCCGGTGTTCGAGCGGGCGGACCGCCAGGACGTCACCGGGCGCATCGTCCCCGTCTATCCCCTCACCGCCGGGATATCCAGCCACCTTCTCTCCAGTCTGGTGCGCCAGGCCCTGCCCTGCGCCAGGGGGATGGCGGACACCCTGCCCCAGGGGGTGCGCCAGGCCCACCACCTGGCGGCGGCGGAGTTTGCCCTCACTGCCATCCACTTTCCCCCGGACGACCAGGCCCTGGACCTGGCCCGGCGGCGGCTGGCCTTTGAGGAGCTGTTCTACCTGGCGGTGGGTCTGGCCTTTCTCAAGCGCCGCCGCATGACGGGCGCGCCCGGCTGCCGGGTCCCCGCCCTGCCGGTGGACCAGTTTGCCGCCCTGCTGCCCTTCTCCCCCACCGATGCCCAGCGCCGGACCATGGAGGAGGCCGCCCGGGACATGGCCTCCGGCAGGCCCATGAACCGCCTGGTCCAGGGGGATGTTGGCTCGGGCAAGACGGTGGTGGCCGCCTACGCCGGGTGGCTGGCGGTGCAGGGGGGCTTTCAGGCGGCCATGATGGCCCCCACCGAGGTGCTGGCCGAGCAGCACTTCCGCACCCTGTCCGCCCTGCTCTCCCCCGCCGGGGTGCGGGTGGGTCTGCTCACCGGGGCCATGACCGCCGCCCAAAAGCGCAAGGTCCACGCCGCCCTGGCCCAGGGGGACATCGACTTTGTGGTGGGCACCCACGCTCTGCTGTCCCAGGGGGTGGCATTCCGGCGACTGGCTCTCATCGTCACCGACGAACAGCACCGCTTCGGCGTGGAGCAGCGCTCCGCCCTGGCGGAGAAGTCCGCCGCCGGGGGGATGCCCTCCCCCCACGTGCTGGTCATGTCCGCCACCCCCATCCCCCGCACCCTGGCCCTGATCCTGTACGGCGATTTGGACGTGTCCGTCATCGACCAGCTCCCCCCGGGGCGCACCCCCATCTCCACCTATGTCATCCGGGAGGACAAGCGCCAGCGGATGTATCACTTTGTCCGTCGTCAAGTCGGGGAGGGCCGCCAGGTGTATATCGTCTGTCCCGCGGTGGAGGAGGACCCGGAGGCCGCCCTGCCCGGGGAAGAGTCCCCGGCGCTGACCCTGAAGGCGGTGAAGAGCTATGCCCAGCGCCTCCAGCGGGAGGTGTTCCCCGACCTGACGGTGGACATCCTCCACGGGAAGATGCGCCCCAAGGAGAAGGACGCGGCCATGCGGGCCTTTTCTGAGGGCAGAACTCAGGTGCTGGTGGCCACCACGGTGATCGAGGTGGGGGTGGACGTGCCCAACGCCACGCTCATCATCATCGAGAACGCGGACCGCTTTGGTTTGAGCCAGCTCCACCAGCTGCGGGGCCGGGTGGGCCGTGGGGAGCACCCCTCCTTCTGCGTCCTGCTCACCGCCACCCGGAACCCGGACTCTATGGCCCGGCTGCGCACCCTAGCCTCCACCACCGACGGCTTTCAGATCTCCCGGGAGGACCTGAAGCTGCGGGGGCCGGGGGACTTCTTCGGGCGGCGGCAGCACGGCCTGCCCCAGATGAAGCTGTCTGATCTGGCCGCCGACATGCCCCTCCTCCACGAGGCCCAGGCCGCAGCGGAGGAGCTGCTGTCCCAAGACCCGGAGCTGCGCGCGCCGGAAAACCGCCCCGTCCTGGCCCGCGTGCGGCGGCTATTTGAGGATACGGGGAATAGTTTGAACTAAATTACCCCGGGCGGATGATATCCGCCCCTACGAAAAACCTGCAACACTTGGTGTAGGGGCGGCTATTAGCCGCCCGGAAAAATCCCACAAAAACGAAAACGTGAGGTAAAATTATGTTGACTTTCCGTGACATCACCCTGGCCGACCGGGAGCTGGTCATGCCCATGGTCCAGGCCTTTTATCAGACCGACGCGGTGGACCACCCGGTGGACCAGGCCATTCTGGACCGGTCCTTTCTGGCCGCCGCCGACCACGCCGAGCCCCTGCTGCGGGGGGTGCTGCTGTTTCAGGATGACCAGCCCGTGGGCTATATCTACCTGACCCAGTGCTACTCCGCCGAGGTGGGGGGCCGGTGCGTGTTCATCGAGGAGATCTTCCTGCTGGAACCCTACCGGGGCATGGGCCTGGGCCACCAGATCATGGCCTGGATCGAGAGCCAGTACCCCTCCGCCCGCCGCTTCCGCCTGGAGGTGACGGAGGTGAACCAGCGGGCCGTCGCCCTGTACGAAAAGAGCGGATACCAGTATCTGCACTATGACCAGATGGTGCTGGATAAGGTCAGCGGAGGGCTGGACGAGCACATTTGAGAAAAGCCTTCCCCCAGGGGAAGGCATATAAACGTGAGGAGGAAACATTTATGACCAAACACATGGAGACGGCCCACGCGCTGCGGGGCCGCACCGACGTACATTTCAACTGCTGCCAGTCTGTGCTGGTGTCCTTTGCCGCCGACCTGGGGCTGACGGAGGAGCAGGCCTTTGCTCTGGGCAGCAACTTTGGGGCAGGGATGCGCATGGGCTCGGCCTGCGGGGCCCTCACCGGGGCGCTGATGGCCCTGGGCCTGATGGGCTGCGACGAGAAAAAGGCTATCGAACTGCTGCGCCGGTTCCGAGCCGACCACGGGGCCACCGACTGCGCCGTGCTCCTGCGCGCCTCGAAAGACCGGGGCGAGGAGAAAAAGGCCCACTGCGACGGACTGGTCTATGAGATGGTCCAGGCGGTGGAGGAGCTGGCCGAAAAATAAGACCACGCGGCAATACGTGTCCCTCGTCCCTTGCCCGTGTCAACAGAAAATTTATCAAGAATTTATGTAAGAAACACGCCTCCTTCTGCGTCTATATAACAGGAGAATAAAACTTCTGTCATAACACGTGGAAGGAGATGTGTTTTATGAGAAAGCGTACCTTTGCGTTAGCAGTTCCGGTTGTATTGGTCGTGCTGGGTGCCATATCTTTTTTCTCTTTCAGGCACAGTGAAATTCAAACATACACTGATCAAGATCATGGCTTTAGTATTGATCTGATGGAAAATCAATTTGCGGTTGAGACAACCTCTGATCCAGAAACAACGGAAATATCGTTCCTGGATAAAAATATTCAAAGTAATTACCCAGAATGGACAGGCACGGTATTTACCATTCTCGTATATGACAGAGATGTTGCCGGGGAAAATCCATTCAATCGTTTGGATGGACCAAACTATTTGGGGGAGAGCGACAGATTTTATTACGGGATCTATTTCCCAACAGATGTGAACTATCCACCAGATGAAGCGGAAGCGGCAGATCACTATGAAGAACTCAGCCGCTTTGCCCGTGACCGTGTTGCAGAGAGTTTTTCCATATTGCCTTGAAGCGTTCCCGCGCAATGACAACAAAACGACAAACGGCCCTGACCGGGGATGTGGTCAGGGCCGTTTGCCTGTGTGTGTTTGTAAAGGAGAGAGAGTAATAGGAGAAATATCTTGATTTCTTTCTTGGTACGCGTATAGAATACCGGATAATTGCGGCAGAATCGTGACGGCGGCATGAATTTTTTGTGAACATTGCAGAATCTTTTCCACTGTGGCCCCCTTGCGAAAGGCCGATTCCCCTTGTCAAGGGGAAATGTCCCGAAGGGACAAAAGGGATAGGGCTAGCTGGCAGCGAAGCTGACTGAGGGATTCCGTTTCCAAGATAGCTTTCCTGTGGTCGGAATCCTTCCGTCACGGGCTGCGCCCGTGCCACCTCCCTTTGACAAGGGAGGCTGATGGACGCAGAAACGAACTGCTTGGCGCAAGACGACAGAAGACCCTGACCGGGGTGGGGTCAGGGTCTTCTGCCTGTGTGTGTTTGAAAAAAGGAGAGGGAGAAAAAAGAGGTAGGTCATTTCGTTTGGTACAAGTATAGGATAAAGGATAATTGCGGCAAAATCGTGACCTTCCCGTGAACTTTTTGTGAATAAAACGACGCCCGCCGTCATAGGCTCCCAGAACTGCAAACTTTCTTGACGGACCTTCCCGTTGTATGGGATAATACAAGGCGTGCAGCGGGGCATTTTTTCCCCCTCTCACAGAAAGCGAGGCGCACATGCTGAAAAAATTGATTGGTCTCTGTCTTCGGGGCGGCGACCCCAAGGACCCAGGCATCCGCCGCCGCTGCGGGGCCATCTCCGGCGGCATGGGCATCTGTCTGAATCTGCTGCTGTTTGCCGGAAAGCTGCTGGCGGGCGTTCTGTCCGGCTCGGTGGCTATGATCGCAGACGCGGTGAACAACCTGTCTGACGCGGCCACGTCGGTGGTCACGCTGGTGGGTTTCCGCCTGGCGGGGCAACAGGCCGACGCCGACCACCCCTTCGGCCACGGCCGCATCGAATACATCACCGGCCTGCTGGTGTCCCTGGCGGTGCTGCTCATGGGGGTGGAGATCGGCAGGTCGTCTGTCGAGGCCCTGCTCCGGCCCCAGAGCGTGCAGATGAGCCTGCTGGCCCTGGTCATCCTGGCGGCGGCCATCCTCATCAAGCTGTGGATCTTCGTCTTCAACCGGGCTCTGGGCCGGGCCATCGACTCCCAGGCCATGGCGGCTACGGCGGCGGATGCCCTGTCCGACATGGCCTCCACCGGGGCGGTTCTGCTGTCTGCGGTGATCGGTCAGTGGACCCGGCTGCCCATCGACGGGGCGGCGGGTCTTCTGGTGGCGGTACTGATCCTGAAAACGGGGTGGGAGGCCGCCCAGGCCACCCTGGCCCCCCTGCTGGGCCGGCCCATGGACCCGGAGCTGGCCGCTGACATTGACCGCATCGTCCTGGGCCACGACAAAATTCTGGGCATCCACGACCTGGTCTATCACGACTATGGCCCGGGCCGGGCCATGATGTCCTTCCACGCGGAGGTGCCCGCCGACGAGAACCTGCTGGAGATCCACGACATTATCGACCACATCGAGCGGGAGCTGCGGGCCCGCCACGGCATCGACACGGTGATCCATATGGACCCGGTGGTGTGCGACGAGCGCACCGCCAAGCTGCGCTTACAGGTGGAGCAGGTGGTCCATGACCTGGACCCCGCCCTGTCCATCCACGACTTCCGCATGACCCCCGGCCCCATCCACACCAACCTGATCTTCGACATCGAGGTGCCCTATGGCTTCCGCCTGACAGACCGGCAGGTGACCACCGAGGTGGGCTGGCAGCTGAAAAAGCTCTCCCCCCGGTATTACCCGGTGATCCAGATCGACCACCCCTATATCAAGTCCCCCGACCCGGAGCAGACAAGGGCCATCTGGCGGGGGCGGGGCTGATTTTTACAAAATGTTCACCCAAGCGCCCCGGTTCGTGTTACAATAAATAGCGTACATGAAACAGCGCAAGCGCATAAGATCTGTTCCTCCCGGACACGGGAGTTCCCATCTGCCTGAAAAACGACAAACGAGACAAACGAGAAATGGAGGAGACCTTCATGGCAAAGAAAGTCTTGATCGTAGAGGACGACGGCAACATCGCCGAGCTGCTGCACCTCTATCTGGAGAAAGAGGGCTTTGAGACCCAGGTGGCGGGCGACGGCGGCAAGGGGGTGGAGCTGTTCCGCTCCTTCCAGCCCGATTTAGTTCTGCTGGATATCATGCTGCCGGTGATGGACGGCTGGGGCGTGCTGAAGAAGATCCGGGAGCACGACAAGACCCCCGTCATCATGCTCACCGCCAAGGGCGAGACCGAGGACAAGGTCACCGGATTAGAGGGGGGCGCGGACGACTATATCGTCAAGCCCTTTGAGATGAAGGAGGTCCTGGCCCGCATCCACGCCGTCCTCCGCCGTACTGGCGGTGAGGAGGAGCAGACGGAGAAAAAGCTGTCCTTTGACAAGCTGGTCATCAATCTGGACTCCTATGAGCTGCTGGTAGACGGCAAGCGGGTGGACACGCCCCCCAAGGAGCTGGAGCTGCTCTATCACCTGGCCTCCGCCCCCAACCGGGTGTTCACCCGGAACCAGCTGCTGGACGAGGTGTGGGGCTTTGACTACTTCGGCGACAGCCGCACCGTGGACGTGCACATCAAGCGCCTGCGGGAGAAGCTGGAGGGCGTCAGCGACCAGTGGCGGCTGAAGACCGTGTGGGGCGTGGGCTATAAGTTCGAGGTGGGCGGCGGGACCTGACCTCCCGCTCCCCTGACCCGATCCTTAACACCAGGAGGCGATCCCTATGCGATCCCTTTATAAACGCCAGCTGACCATGATGGTGGGGGTGATGGTGCTGTCCTTCACCCTGCTGTCCACCGCCTTCATGCTGCTGTCTTACCGCTATATCATCTCGGAAAAGCGGGACGCCATGGCCCGCAACGCCAGCTATATCGCCACGTTCACCGCGTCCTATTACCAGCAGTATGACAGCATCCAGGACAAGATCTACAGCAACTATGTGGCCTCCATCGCCCGCATCTCCGACTCCTATGTCATCGTCACCAACCCCGACGGGGAGATCATCTATGCCACCGACGGGGACCACCTCTATGACTATGAGAACACCTGTCTGCCCAAGGCGGTGGTGGACCAGGTGCTCCACGACGGGGACTACACCGGCATGACCAATTTAGACGGGGTCTATCCCGAGCGGCGCTATGTGGCCGCCCTGCCCGTGGCCGCCATGACCCTGTCCGGGCGGACGGTGGTGGAGGGCCTGGTACTGGTGTCGGCAGACGCCTCCAGCCTGGCGGAGATGTGGTCGGCCATGGCCACCATCTTCTTCTTCTCCGCCGTGGTGGTGCTCATCATCTCTGTCATCGCCAGCACCCTCACCTCCGCCCACCAGGCCCGGCCCTTAAATGAGATGGCCGAGGCCGCCCGAAAGTTTGGCCGGGGGGAGTTCGACGTGCGGGTCACCGGCTATGAGGGCCGGTGCGACGAGATCAGCACCCTGGCCGAGTCCTTCAACACCATGGCAAACTCCCTGGCCAAGGTGGAGAGCCAGCGGTCAGAGTTCATCGCCAACGTGTCCCACGAGCTGAAGACCCCCATGACCACCATCTCCGGCTTTGCCGAGGGCATTCTGGACGGGACCATCCCCCCGGAGCGGGAGCGGGAGTCTCTCCAAATCATCGTGTCAGAGACCCGGCGGCTGTCCCGTCTGGTGCGGCGGATGCTGGACCTGTCCCGGCTGAACGCCCTGGCGGAGGACACCGTCACCGCCCAGGAACAGTTTGACCTGACCGAGGTGGTCAGCCAGGTGCTCATCAGCCTGGAGACCAAGATCACCGGGCGGAAGCTGGACGTGGACGTGCAGATGCCCGACGACAAGCTGATGGTGTGGGGCGACCCGGACTCCATCACCCAGGTCTGCTATAACCTGGTGGACAACGCCGCCAAGTTCGCCCCGGAGGGCAGCACCATCACCGTGCAGATATCCAAAAAGGACGGCAAGGCATACACCACCGTGCAGAACCTGGGGGCGACGATCCCCCCGGACGAGCTGCCATTGCTGTTTGACCGCTTCCACAAGGCGGACTACTCCCGCTCCATGGACCGGGAGGGCGTGGGCCTGGGCCTGTATATCGTCAAGACCATTCTGAATAAACTGAAGGAGAACATCACCGTCACCAGCGAGGACGGCGTGACCCGGTTCACCTTTACCCTCACCCTGGCCTGAGGGCCAGAAAACAAAAAGCCGAAAGGAGGCGCGCGCCATGGACGAGCGAGAAGAGCAAAACCGCGACCTGTGGCAGGGCGGCCCCTGGGAGCGCTCCGGCCCCCAGCCCGGTTCTCCCGGAGCCATGCCGCCCCGGTATGTCCCGCCCCGCCCGGTGCTCCGCCCCCGGCGGCGGAAGCGGCGGTTCTCTCTGCCCATCTGCATGGGCCTGGCCGCCCTGCTCATCTCTCTGGTGGCCATCAGCGCCGTGATGGAGTCCTTGTGGCCGGTGCAGCTGCTGCCCAGCGATGACGGGGACTACTCCTATCACCAGGACTATGACCAGGAGGAGCTGGACACCACGCCCCCGTCCATCCCCCGGGCCGCAACGGGCGCCGGCGTGACGGTGGAGCTGCGCCCGGACACGGGAGAGACGCTGACCTATACCCAGATCTATGACAAGAACCTGCCCTCTATGGTGTCCATCCAGGCGGAGGACGCCAAGTCCTATTCCACCGGCACCGGCGTGTTCCTCACTTCCGACGGCTATATCATCACCAACGCCCACGTGGTGGCCGGGGCGGACAAGGTCCAGGTGGTCTGCTCAGACAACCGGGTGCTGGATGCCGCCTTGGTGGGCTTCGACGCAAACGAGGACCTGGCCGTCTTAAAAGTGGAAGCCACTGACCTGACCCCGGCGGAGTTTGGGGACTCCTTCGCCCTGCGCTGCGGCGACCCCGTGGCCGCCATCGGGGACCCCCTGGGCTATCGCTCCACCATCACCGACGGAATCGTCTCCGCCCTGGACCGGGACGTGGACGTGGACGGGGTGTCTATGGTTCTCATCCAGACCAGCGCCGCCATCAACATGGGCAACTCCGGCGGGGCCCTCATCAATCAATATGGCCAGGTGGTGGGCATCACCACCGTGAAGATCGTCACCGACGACGGCTCGGCAGAGGCCCTTGGCTTTGCCATCCCCTCCCGCCGGGTGAAGTATGTGGCCGACACCCTCATCGCCGGAAAGACCGTCCGCCGGGGCATCTTCGGCTTCACCGTGCTCACCCGTCCGGCCCAGGGGGGCGGTCTGACATTGGACAGCGTGGACAAGGCCAGCGACGCCTATGCCCAGGGCCTGCGGGCCAGGGACGTGCTCATTGCCGCCAACGGCCAGAGCCTGAACGCGGTGGAGGACCTGGTGCGGTTAAAGCAATCCCTGGGCGCGGGGGACGCCGTGTCCCTCACCTATGTGCGGGACGGGCAAAGCTACACGGCATCCGTGGCCCTCATCGACCCGGATGACTGAACGATTAGAGACAGAAACATAAGAGGAGACCGAAAGCCATGGCATATGACGTAAAGTCGGTGAACACCACCCTGTGCTACCTCCGCCGGGGGGAGGACTATCTCATGCTCCACCGGGTGAAGAAGCAGAACGACGTAAACCAGGACAAGTGGATCGGCGTGGGCGGCAAGTTCGAGGCGGACGAGAGCCCGGAGGACTGCCTCCTGCGGGAGGTCCGGGAGGAGACCGGCCTGAACCTGACCCGGTATCAATACCGGGGCATCGTCACCTTTGTCTCCGAGCGTTGGGTGACGGAGTATATGCACCTGTTCACCGCCGACGGCTGGACGGGGGAGATCGGGGAGTGCAGCGAGGGCGTGCTGGAGTGGGTCCCCCGCTCCCGCCTGCTGGAGCTGCCCCACTGGGAGGGGGACGTCATCTTCCTGGACCTGCTGGCCCGGGACGTGCCCTTCTTCTCCCTGAAGCTGCGCTATGACAAGGATGACCAGCTGGTGGAGGCCGTGCTGAACGGGGAGAAAATTCGATAAAGAAAAGTAGAACGGGTCGCCGGGATGTTTTTCCCAGCAACCCGCTTTTTCGATTGACATTTCCTGTCCCGTGTGCTACCATCTGTTTTGTCTCAAATAAAACAGTTTGGAGGCGATCACCCTGACGCTAGAGAAACAGGACCTGGCGTGTCTGGGGCGGTGCCCGCTGCTGCGGGGGGTGCCGGAGGACGGGATCGCCCGGGTGCTGGACGAGCCGGGGGCGGAGCTGGTCTCCTTCTCCGGGGGACAGGTGGTGTACAGCCCCCAGCACTTCTCCCGCCGCCTGGGGATTTTGCTGTCAGGCAGCCTTCAGGTGACCAAGGGGGAGCTGACCGTCAGCTGTCTGGAGCCGGGGGAGCTGTTCGGCGCCGCCGCCCTGTACTGCGACGCCCCCCAGTATGCCACCACCATCACCGCCCGCAAGCCCAGCCGCTGTCTCATGCTGGACCAGGCCCTCATCGACCGGATGCTGGAACAACAGCCCAAGATCCGGGAAAACTATCTGCGCTATCTCACCGGACGCATCCGGTTTTTGTCCAGCCGCCTGCAATCCCTGGCCCAGGCCGGGGCAGAGGGCAAGCTGGCCCGCTATCTGCTGGCAAACGGCCAGGGGGGCAGCGTCACCTGCACCGCCTCCGGGCTGGCCCAGCGGCTTGGCATCAGCCGTGCCTCCCTCTATCGGGCCTTCGAGGCGCTGGAGAAAAGCGCCCTCATCGTCCGCCGGGGCAAAACCATCCTGATCCCCGACCTGGCCGCCCTGGAGTCCGTCCTGTGAGAGAAAGCACCCATCAAGACCATCGAGAAAGGAACATGAACATGAAAAAGACTCTGTCTCTGCTGCTGGCCGCCGCCATGACCCTGTCCCTGCTGGCCGGCTGCGGCAGCAAAACCAACGACAGCTCCTCTCAGCCTGTCGACAACACCTCCGCCTCCGTCAGCCAGTCTCAGCAGCCGGTGGATAAGACCGACGTGAACTTTATGGCCCTGTCCGGCCCCACCGGGGTGGGCGCGGCCTATCTGATGAAGTATTACAGCGCCGAGACCTCCCCCGCCGACTGCCCCGTGGCCCTGAACTCCACCGTGGTTGCCGACAACAAGGAGGTCACCGATGCCCTGGTCAACGGCACCGCCGACATCGCCGCTGTGGCCACCAATGTGGCCGCCAACCTGGCCGCCAAGACGGACGGCGGCATTCAGGTGCTGGCCGTGAACACCCTGGGCGTGCTGTATATCCTGGAGAAGGGGGACTCCGTCCAGTCCATGGCCGACCTGGCGGGCAAGACGGTGTACGCCACCGGCCAGGGTGCCAACCCGGAGTATGTGCTCAATTACCTGCTGACCCAGAATGGCGTGGACCCCAGCCAGGTGGACATCCAGTGGATGACCGCCCAGGAGGTCACCGCCCAGATGGCCTCCAGCGACAGCGCCATCTGTATGCTCCCCGTCCCCGCCGCCACCGCCCTGATGATGAAGGACGAAGGCGTGCGCCAGGCCCTGTCCCTGTCCGACGAGTGGGACAAGCTGGGCCAGGGCTCCCTGGCCATGGGCTGCGTGGTGGGCCGCACCCAGTTCATTGAGGAGCACCCCGAGACGGTGGACGCCTTCCTGGACCTGTACGGCGACTCCATCACCTTTATGAGCGACGAGCATGGAGTCGCCGGTGCCGCCGCCTTGGTGGGCGAGCTGGGCATCACCGCCAACGAGCAGATCGCCCAAAAGGCCATCCCCCAGTGCAACCTGACCTTTATCACCGGCGCGGACATGAAGGCCACCCTGGAGGAGTATTACCAGGTGCTGTTCCAGGCCAACCCCGATTCCATCGGCGGCTCCATGCCCTACGACGCCTTCTATTATGGGGCGGAGTAAATCCCTGAAAAACAAAATAGCCCTGCTGCTGCCCCCGGCCTTCTGGCTGGGGGTTTGGCAGCTTGGGGCCTTTTGGGTGGACCGCCGGGTGGGGGGCCGAGGAAACGAGCTGCTGCTGCCCTATCCCGTCACCGTGGCCCGCGCCCTCATCCGCCTGGGGCAGACGGGAGAATTCTGGCAGACGGTGCTGGTGTCCCTGGGCCGCATTCTGGCGGGCATGGGGGCGGGGACCCTGCTGGGGGCGGTTTTAGCCGCGGCGGCCTGCGCCTCCCCCTGGGCGGGGCGGCTCATCGCCCTGCCGGTGCGGGTGATCCGGGCCACGCCGGTGGCCTCCTTCATTCTGCTGATCCTGCTGTGGACAGACCGGACCTTTGTCCCCGGGGTCATCGCCGGGCTGATGGTGCTGCCCGTGGTGTGGGGCAATCTGTGCCGGGGTATCCGGGAGACCGACCCCAAGCTGCTGGAACTGGCGGCGGCCTATCGCTTTTCCTGGTGGAAGCGGGTGCGGCTGATCTATCTGCCCAGCCTGCGGCCCTATTTCCTGGCCGCCGTCACCACCGCCATGGGCCTGGCCTGGAAGTCGGGGGTGGCCGCCGAGGTACTGTGTATCCCACGCCCGGCCATCGGCACCCAGATCTATAACAGCAAGCTCTATCTGGATATCCCCGATCTCTTCGCCTGGACGGTGGCGGTGGTGGCCCTGTCCCTGCTGCTGGAGGGCCTGCTGCGGGCTTTGTTAGAGCGGGATAAGAGAAGGGAGGACGGCGCATGATCCAAGTTGAAAACGTGACCCTGCGCTATGGCCAGCGGACGGTGCTGGACCGCTTCTCCCTGGTCCTGCCCGAAACCGGGATAACGATCCTGCGGGGACCATCCGGCTGCGGCAAGACCACGCTGCTGCGTCTGCTGGCGGGGCTGGAGCAGCCCGAAGAGGGCAGCATCTCCGGCGTCGCCCCCGGGGAGACGGCCTTTCTCTTTCAGGAGGACCGGCTGTTCCCCTGTCGCACCGCCCGGCAGCAGCTGACCGACGTGCTGCCCCGGCAGCGGCGGGGGGAGTGGCAAAAGTGGCTGTCTCTGACGGAGCTGGAGGGGGAGGGGGAGCGCTATCCCGCCCAGCTCTCCGGCGGCATGGCCCGGCGGCTGGCCCTGGCCCGGTGCCTGGCCCTGGGCGGGCGGCTCTATTTGATGGACGAGCCCTTCTCCGGCGTGGACACAGACCGGGCCCGGCGCATTTTAACGCGCATCCGGGAGCTGCACCTGCCCACCATCCTCACCTGCCACGACCAGGCGCTGCTGCCCCTGGCAGATCAGGTGGTGGAACTGGACGGGCCGCCGTTACGGCGTGTCACGGTTGATGGTGCGCACCAATAGGCCCCCTTGTAATCATGGGGACGGTTCTTCTGATTAGGCACTAATCACAAGAACCGTCCCCGTGATTACCAGTAAACGGCAACCC
>ERZ856578.2918-NODE-2918-length-26937-cov-5.469062_pt1 | contig 26937 bp, 25 predicted proteins | sample MGYA00514384_ERZ856578 | MGnify/ENA primary metagenome ERZ856578 (study PRJEB29103, sample SAMN06111958) | human gut metagenome | biome: human gut; feature: ankylosing spondylitis patient; material: healthy_person | host: Homo sapiens | place: China:Hangzhou... | reverse complement strand
ATGGCATGGAGGGCTTTAAGTGCCACAGCAAGGTCTGTCTCATCACCACCCGCAGCCGGGGCAAGACGGGCTATCTCACCCAGATCGGCACGGGCAACTATAACGAAAAGACCAACGCCATGTACACCGACCTGTGTCTGATGACCGCCGACCAGGCCATCGGGGAGGACGCGGCGGCCTTCTTCCGCAACATGCTGGTCAACGACCTGGAGGGGAAATACCGCCAGCTGCGGGTGTCCCCCTTCGGCATCCGGGAGGAGCTGTGCCGCCGGATCGACGGCCAGGCTGCCCTGGGCCGAGAGGGCTACATCTGCATCAAGGCCAACTCCGTCACCCACCGGGCGGTGATCGACCGGCTGTGCAAGGCCTCTCAGGCGGGGACGGAGGTGCGGCTCATCATCCGGGGCATCTGCTGCATCCTGCCCGGGGTGCCGGGGTACACGGACAACATCCACATCACCAGCGTGGTGGGCCGCTATTTAGAGCACGCCCGGGTCTATGTCTTTGGCCGGGGGGAGCAGGGGGCGGTGTATCTGTCCTCCGCCGACCTGATGACCCGGAACCTGGACCGCCGGGTGGAGATCGCCTGTCCCGTCCACGACCCCCAGCTGAAGCAGCAGCTGCGGTGGATGCTGGAAAGCCAGCTGCGGGACAACGTGAAGGCCAGCGACCTGCTGCCCGACGGGACCTATGCCCGGCGGCACGGGGCGGTGCCCTTCGACTGCCAGAACTATTTCATGGAGCAGTCCCCCCACACGCCGCCCCAGCCCCAGCCGGAGAAAAAAAGTCTGGGGGCGAACGCGGCGGGGCTGCTGCACCGGTTTTTCCACGCGCCGCGCAAAAAATTCCAGCATCGTTCCGCCAAAAACAGCGCACAATAAGCCCCGGATGGAACTTCCGCAGCAACAAGCGGGGGGAATGCACAGTGAGCAGACGGGGATACGCGGCGGCAGTGGCCGCCCTGGTCCTGTCGCTGAGCCTGACGGCCTGCGGCACCGCCGCCAACAGCGGCGACCCCACAGCCAGCCGCACCGGCACAGGCAACAGCGGCCCGGACCAGCGCAGCGCCCGCAGCGCCTATGACTATCTGGAGGACGGGCACTACTCCGCCGCCCGCACCGGAAAGATCCGGGACCAGGCGGGCAGGGCGGAGCGGGACTTCACCCAGGACGTGCGGGACATGCTGGGCGACACGGAAAAGGCCGCCAAAGACATCGGCCAGGACGTGAAGGACGCCGGACAGGACGTGAAAAACGCCGGAGAGAAGGCCGCAGGGGACGTAACAAACGCCGCCAAAGAGGCCAAAAACGGCGTGGAAAACACCGTCCGGGACGCCACCGGATACCGCTGAAAGACAAAAAGCCAGGGAGGGCCGACATCCGTCGGCCCTCCCTGGGCGTTTATTCAGTTACCCACCACAATGCGCACCTGCTGACCCACGGGGTCAATGTAGATGGTCATGTTCTGGTGAGACACCCGGCAGGCGTTCAGGCGCTCGGCACCGGTGTCCTGCTGGAACCAGTCGTCCTGGGTATAGCGGCTGCCGCCCACCTTTTTGCAGCACTCCACATTTTCCGATACAGCATAGGTCTTGCCGCTGATGGTGACGTAGTAGCTGCCGTCCTTCTCGAAGAAGTCCTTGGGGGTGACGTTTCTGATCTCGGTGAGTTCCTTCACGTCCCGGATCATGGTCCCGCCGCTAAGGTTCTGGCCGACGGACACGCCTACAAAGTCCCCGTTCTTGCCGGAGTAGTCCGTCTCGGTGCTGAACTGGGTGGACTGGCGGCTGACCAGGGTCCAGGTTTTATGGTCGGTCTTCTTGGTGGTGTATTTCCAGTTTCCGTTCTCGTCCACCACGGGATTGCCGTTCTTGTCCACCACCAGCACCTCCTCCTCGGTGATGTTGGTCTTGGACACCATGATGCCGTAGATATAAGCATCGCCGGTGACATCCTTGAGTACGATGTAGTCCACCATGTTGGAGGAGTTCAGATGGTAGGTGGCGATGGAGGAGGCGGGCACGTCCGCCCCGTTCAGACTGCCCAGAGTGATGCGGCTCATAGCGCCGCTGTTGGTCTGCTCATAGATTTTCACGCCGGGGGTGACGGTATAGCCGTCCAACTTCATGGCACTGACCAAGAAGGCGCTGCCGGCCCGGCGGGTGGGCAGCTTGCTGGCTCCGATCTGGCCCTTGGTGCCCGAGGTGATGGACACCAGCTGTCCGGCCAGCTTGTCGCCGCTGGATACGGTGCCCTTCAGGCTCAACGTGCCGCCGCTGGGCAGGAACACCTCGGCGGAGCCGGCCGTCACGGTGCCGATGGCGGTGGAGCCCACGTCGCCGCTGGGCTTGGCCATTCCGGCCACCTTGCCGTCGGCGGTGAGCAGCAGGACCACCTGGCTGCCGGTGCTGAAATCTCCCGTATTGTCCCATGCCGAATCCAGCACTTCAAACTCATGTCCCAAAGCGGTGAGCTTTTCCGGGGCCTTGAAGTTGGGGCTGGCGTTTTCCAGTACGCAGGTCAGGCGCAGATCGGATACGATCAGGGTGTTGGACAGGTCGTCATAGGTCACCACGTCATAGGGCTTGATGCCGGACAGGCCGATGGTCTGGCGGTTTTTCTGGATCGAGAAGTTTTCCACACCGCCGGTCAGTTTGTGGAATGTGGCCGCACTGGCCGGGCCCATGACCACCACCGCATCCCCGTCGGAGGAGACGGCCCCGCCGCTGACATAGACGGAGACGACCTTGCCCCGCTGGGAGAACAGGGTGACCTGACTGCCGGCGTAGAGGGAGGTGTGGGCGCTGGAATAGCTCTCCCCGTCGCTCTTGCTGGCGGTGTAGACGGGGGTACTGCCGGAGATGGTGTACTGCTTGCCGTCGGTGCCCTTCAGATAGGCCGCCTGGGCGTCGGCGGACAGGGTGACGGTGGTGGAGATGCTGTCGTCGGGGACAAAGGTGACGATCTCCTGCTTGTCGTTGGTGACTAAGGTGCCCCGGCGGCCCTGAAGGCCGGTGGGGGTCACGTTGTCCGCCTTGGGCAGATAGGTCCCGTCAGAGGTGCGGATGGCTCCCTTTGCCACGCTGCCGTCCTCCGACTCCACGTTCACGGCCAGCAGGACCACGTCGCTCTTGGCGCTGCCCAGGCCCTTGTAATAGTCGCTGCCCTCGCCGGTCTTACAGGTCAGGGCGTTGACAAACAGCTGGGCGGCCTGGGCGCGGGTGATGGGGCTGTAGGCCCCGGCGTTTACCCCGTCGGTCAGGCCGATGGAGGCGGCCAGGTTCATATAGCTCTCCGGCCACACCGCCCCCACCTGCTGGGTGTTATAGCCCAGGACGCGGATGAGGATGGTGGCCGCCTGGGCCAGGCTGATCTTGGCGTCCGGGTCAAAGCGCCCGTTGCCCACGCCGGAGATCAGGGCCGCGGCGGGGGCGCTGTCGCCGCCGCCGTCAGAGGAGCCGGAGCTGCTGCTGCCGCCCCCCACCGTCAGGCTGGAGGCCAGGTTCACATAGCCCAGGGCCCAGTGGCGGCTGGTCACGTCGGAGAAGATGGTCCGGGTGGCGTTCATGGCCACCTGGTCCCCCTTCTGCAAAAATTTCACCACCATGGTGCAAAACTCCGCCCGGGTCAGGTTGGCGCCGGGGTTGAAGCGGTTGCCGCCCACCCCGTCCACCACGCCCATCAGCCGCAGCACGTCGGCGTTGACGGCGGTGGTCCGGTCAGACACGTCGGAAAAGGACGAGCCGCCCGCCGCCCCGGCGGGGACGGACAGGGACAGGGCCAGCGCCGCCGCCAGAGCCAGAGAAAGTACGCGCTTTTGTCTCATAGTCTTATATTCACTCCTTTTGGTCTTCGCTTTTCACGTTTCGCTGGCTCACTCCGCCCGCAGGGCCACCACCGGCTGCAGACCGGAGGCCTTGATGGCGGGATACATGCCGAAGATCACGCCCAGCACCACCTAGAACAGGAAGGCTCCCATGGTGATGAAGGGGCTGGGCAGCATGGCCGTCTCGTTCAGCAGCAGCTTTCCGGCCACCAGAGTGCCCACGCAGCCGATGCCGATGCCGATGAGGCCGCCGATGGAGCAGATCACCGCCGCCTCAATCAAAAACTGGGTGATGATGCTCTTGCGCTCGGCGCCGATGGCCTTGCGGATGCCGATCTCCCGGGTGCGCTCGGTCACGGTGACCAGCATGATGTTCATGATGCCGATGCCGCCCACCAGCAGAGAGATACCGGCGATGGCCCCCAGCACCAGGGCCTGCATGGTGTTCTGGCTCTTGATGTCCTGGGCATAGCTGTTGTCGCTCTGGACATAATAGTCGCCCTGGGTGCTGTTGCCCATCTCGTCCTTGGGGAACAGTCCGGCCAGATAGGCGTCCAGCAGGGTCATGGCCTCGGTGGTGGCGGAGGCGCTCTTTGCCTTGACCACATAGCTGCTGATGGTGCTGTTCTGGTTCATGGTGCGGTTAAAGGTGTAGGGCAGGACGATGATGTTGTCCATCTCCGGCCAGCCGTCCAACGACATGGGCTGGTAATAGCCCACCACCAGAAAGGGCTGGCCGTTGATGTTGATGGTCTCGCCCACCGGGTCGGTGTAGTCGAACAGGGCGGTCTTGGCCCCGGCCCCCAGCACGCACACGGCGTTGGTCTTTTCAATGTCCAGGAAGGACAGCTCCCGGCCCCCGGCCAGGGTATAGTTGTTGCACACCCCGTATTGATCCGAGCCAAGTTTGATGTGCATGGCCTTCTCCCAGTCGTAGTTGCCGTTGCTGTAGTCGTTGACCGACAGGGTCTTGGCCCCGTACTGCACGGTGGCCTTGTTGCCCAGCTCCACGTCGGGGGTGATGCCGTCCACCAGATTGCTCAGGGACAGGCAGTAGTCATACAGCTTTTGGGAGGTCTCGTTGTTGCTGTCGTAGTAGGAGTAGGCGGAGACGTTGATCTTGTTGTTGCCCATCTTCTCGAAATATTCCATGTTTTTCTTGTTCTGCCCCTGGACCACCGAGACCATGATGACCACGCTGGCCACGCCGATGATGATACCCAGCATGGTGAGGAAAGAGCGGGTCTTTTTCATGGCGATGGACTTTAGGGCCATGGTGAATGCCTGCCAGATGTTCATGCCCAATCCACCTCCTGGGGGTGATCGGCAATGATCTTGCCGTCTGACAGCCGCACCACCCGGCGGGCGGTGGCGGCGATGCCGTCGTCGTGGGTGATGAGTAGGATGGTGGTGCCCTCCCGGTACAGCTCCCGGAGGATCTCCAGCACGTGCCGCCCGGTCTTGGAGTCCAATGCGCCGGTGGGCTCGTCGGCCATGATGATGGGGGGGTGGGTGGCGATGGCCCGGGCGATGGCCACCCGCTGCTGCTGGCCGCCGGACATCTGGCTGGGCCGGTGGTGGGCCCGGTCATCCATGCCCACCCGGGCCAGGGCCTCCATGGCGATGTCCTCCCGGTCCCACACCGAGACGCCCTGATAGATGAGGGGCAGCGTCACGTTCTCCAGAGCGTCCAGCTCCTGGATCAGGTTATAGCCCTGGAAGATGAAGCCGATCTCCTTGTTGCGGATGTGGGCCAGCTGCTTGTCAGACAGGGAGGTCACATCCACCCCGTTTAAGTGATACTCCCCATAGGTGGGGATATCCAGACAGCCCAGCACGTTCATCAGCGTGGACTTGCCCGAGCCGGACTGGCCCACAATGGCCACGAATTCCCCACGGTCAATGTCCAGAGACACCCCGTCCAGGGCCCGGACCTCGCTCTCCTGGCCCTCGTTATAGATCTTATAAATATCTTTGATGTCAATGAGCATGGCGCGCCCCCTTTACCAGCTGCTGCCGGACTCGGTGACGGTGTAGTTCACAAAGACCGTGTCCCCGTCCTCCAGGCCGGAGGTGATCTCCACATTCTGGGCGTCGGACAGGCCAGTGGACACGATGACGGGGTAATAGCCCTCCTTCTCGCTGGGATACTCCCGGGTCTCGCCGGGCATGGGATCGGGCAGGTCCAGCTCGGGCACGTCATCGGGGCGCTCATCCCGCTGGACAAAGACCACCGACTGGCGGTTGCCCTCCAGGTCGCTGACGTATTTCACCGCGCTGGTGGGCACCAGGATACAGTCGTCCGACTGGCTGGTGACGAAGGAGTATTGCAGATAGGCCCCTTCGATCAGGCTGCCGTCCGGGTTGTCCACCGTGAGCACCACGGGGTAGTTGGTCATGCCCTGGCCGCTCTCCGCCTTGCCCATGTCGATGGAGCTGACCAGGCCCTGATAAGTGGCGTCGTTCCACGTCAGGTCCACATAGCTGCCCGGCTTGATGTAAGAGATGTTCCGGTCATCCACCGTAATGGTCACCAGCATCGTCGTGTTGTTGGAGATGATGATGACGGTATCGCCGCTTTTCACTTCCTCCCCCTCCACCAGACTGCAGGAGGTGACGGTGCCGTCGATGGGGGCGGTGGCGTGGAAGTTGGCCAGGGCCTTGGTCGCCTCGTCCAGCTTCTTCTGGGCCTCGTCCAGCTGCTCCTGCTTGGCCCGGATGTCGGTGTCCAGGGTGGAGGAGCCCAGGGTGAGGATGGCCTCCCCGGCGGACACGTTGGCATAGTTGCGCAGATTGCCGATGGCGGTGACGGGGCCGTTGGCCTTGCACTCGATGGTGCGGCTCTCGTAATACTCGGTCTTGCCATTCTGATAGGGGTAAATTTTGCTGCCGTCAGAGGCGGTGAGCACGGCGGCGGCGTCCATCCCGGCGGTCAAAGTGCCGGGGTTGTCAAAGGCGATGACCGCCTCGAAGTGGACGGCCCCCTCGGGGGAGATGTAGCTCACCTTGTGGATGTCGTCCACATAGCCGCTGAAGTCGCCCATCACAGCGGGGACGGACACGGTGACGGCCTGGCCCTTTTTGATGCTGTTTTCATAGGCATAGCTGAAGTATAGGGTCAGCTTCAGCTTTTTGTCGTTGACGATGGTGGCCACGGGGGTGCCCTTGGACACGTCCTGGTCGGTCTGAAAATCCTTCACGTCCATCAGCTTGCCGGAGAAGGGGGCCCGGACGGTGAGGTTGGACACGTCCTTTTGCAGGTCGGCCATGTCCTTTTGCAGATCGGTGAGGGACTTGCGGGCGTTGTTCACCTCGTCCTCGGCGGCCTGGCTGTAGATGGTGTAGAGGGGCTGGCCCGCCGTCACCGTGTCGCCGCCAGCCACCAGCACCTCCTGCACGGTGCCGCTCTGGGTCAGGGTGATGGCCGCCGACTCCTTGGCCTTGGCGGTGCCGCTGCCGGACACGGTGCTCTGGATGCTGCCGATGGAGGCGGGCTGGGCGTAAATTTCTCCCAGGTCGCCGCTGCCGGAATTCAAAAAGCGGTGCAGGGCAAAGCCGCCGCCCAGACATACCGCTGCGGCCACGGCCAGGGCGATCAGCCGCTTGGCCATTTTCTTCTTCTGTGCCCCCTTCTTTTTCAACGGGGGCTTGCCCTGGGCCGGAGCCGGAGCCGGGGCCTGGGGCTGGACGGTGGTCATCTCTGCCATAGTAAATATCCTCCTTCAACAGTCCTGCGCATACAAAGCGTGCAGGGCGGGGTCGTCGTTTCATTCGCGGGGGCGGTGCTCGTCCCCAGCTTCATTATATTCGCCCTCCGCTGTCCCGCACAACTACAAAGCGATTACAAAAGTTTAAGATATTCTTAAGATGCCACTGTAACCGCCGGGACAGTTTTGCGCTTCACTGAAATAGACGAACGAGAGCAGGAAAATGTTGCAGGCTTTTCGTGTTTTTTCAAAAAAACATCCCCAGGGGCAGGAGAAAAACGGATTGCCGCGTCGCTTGCGCTCCTCGCAATGACGTGGGCGTCGGTCTCCGCGCCGAAAGAGAGGCGAGCAGACCTGTTTCCTGTCATTGCGAGGAGGGGCAAAGCCCCGACGTGGCAATCCGTTCTTAAATATTTACTTCTTCTCCATATGCGCCGCGGCGGATTTCATCATCAGGCGCTTGGTGCCCACCTGGTCGAAGGCAATCTCCAGCAGGGCGTCGCCGCCCATCTTCTGGATGGACAGGATCACGCCCTTGCCAAAGGCCTTGTGGCGCACGGTATCGCCTTTTTTGAAGGAGGCGGCGGGGGCAGGGGCGGGGGCGGGAGCGGGGCGGCCGGCGGGCTTTTGTCCGCTGCCGTTCATGGCCCGGACAAAGCCGCCGCCATAGCCGGCGCTGCGGCCCTGGGCGCTCTGTCCGGCGGGGGCGGGGCGGTCATAGCCGCCGTAGCCCGAGTCCCGGCTGGGGATGCCGCCGCCCCAGCTGTCGCTGTCCCAGCGGTTGGCCCGCCCGGTGCGTTCCAGCAGCTCCTGGGGGATCTCCTCCACAAAGCGGGAGGGGCGGTTGTTGCTGGTGCGGCCAAACAGCATCCGCTGCTGGGCGCAGGTGAGATAGAGCTTCTCTTTGGCCCGGGTCATGGCCACATAGCACAGGCGGCGCTCCTCCTCCATCTCGTCCGTCTCGCCGATGGCCCGGATGCCGGGGAAGATGCCCTCCTCGGCCCCCACCAGAAAGACCACGGGGAACTCCAGCCCCTTGGCCGAGTGCATGGTCATCATCACCACGCAGTCCTCCTCGTCCTGGCGGTCCAGATCGGTGTACAGGGCGATCTCGTCCAAAAATCCCGCCAGGGAGGGCTCGTCCCCTGCCCCGTCCAGATAGCCCCGGATGGAGGTGAGCAGCTCCCGGATATTCTCCAGCCGTCCCCGGTCCTCCACGGTGTTCTTGGTCTCCAGCATGACGGCATAGCCGGTGCGGATCATCAGCTCCTCATAGAACTGGTCCAGGGGCAGCTCCCCGGCCAGGGCGGCCAGCTCCCCCATGAGATTGGTGAAGGCGGCCAGCTTGCCCGCCGAGCGCTCCAGCTCCGGGTACAGGCGGGCGTTGTCGATGACGGCATAGAGGGAGGTCTCCTCCCGCCGGGCGATGGCCTGGGCGGTCTCGATGGTCTTGGCTCCGATGCCCCGGGGCGGGTTGTTGATGATGCGGGTCAGGCGCAGGTCGTCCTCCGGGTTGTTCAGCACCGCCAGATAGGCCACCATGTCCTTCACCTCCGCCCGGTCAAAAAACCGGGTGCCGCCGATGATGCGATAGGGGATGCCGTTTTTCTTGCAGGCGTTCTCCATCTGGTTGGACTGGGCGTTCATGCGATAGAGAATGGCGTGGTCCTTCCAGCGGCGGCCCTGGCTGTAGTCCTCCAGAATGCGGGCGGCCACGTACTGGGCCTCATCGTTCTCGTTCATGGCGGTGTACAGGGTCAGCTGGTCCCCGTCCCCGGCCTTGGTCCACAGCTCCTTGCCCTTGCGGCCCTGGTTGTTGCGGATGACGGCGTTAGACGCCTCCAGAATGTGCCGGGTGGAGCGGTAGTTCTCCTCCAGACGGATGACCCGGCAGCCCTTATACTGCTGCTCGAAGGACAAAATGTTCTCGATGGTGGCCCCACGGAAGCGATAGATAGACTGGTCATCGTCACCCACCACGCAGAAGTTTTTGTAGCCCCCCGCCAAAAGCGAGGCCAGGAGATATTGCAGGTGGTTGGTGTCCTGATACTCGTCGATGAGTACATAGCGGAACTTTTTCTGATAATATTCACGCACGTCCTCAAACTGCTGGAGCAGACGGACGGTGTGGAGGATGATGTCGTCAAAGTCCAGGGCGTTGGCCTCCCACAGGCGGCGCTGATACTCCATGTAGATGTTGGCGATCTTGGTCAGGCGAAAGTCCCCGCTGGCCTTGCACTGGGCCAGATACTCGTCGGCCAGGAGCATGGCATCCTTGGCCCTGGAGATGTAGCCCAGCACGGACCGGGGCGGGAACTGCTTGTCATCCATGTTCAGGTGCTTCATAGACTCTTTGATGACCCGCAGGGAGTCGTCGGAGTCATAGATGGTAAAGGAGGAGGCAAAGCCCAGCTTCTCGATGTCCCGGCGCAGGATGCGCACGCAGGCGGAGTGGAAGGTGGAGGCCCACACGTCCTCCCCGGCGGGGCCAAGCATCCGGGTCAGGCGGTCCTTCAGCTCCCCGGCGGCCTTGTTGGTAAAGGTGATGGCCAGAATGGTCCAGGGCTGGGCGGGGTCCAGGCAGCACAGCCGCTCCCGCCGGTCCCGGTCCTCCGGGGACAGCTCCGCCCCCTGGGCGCAGCCCTCCAGAAAGGCCAGGTCGTCGGGGGTGACCCACTGGGGGACCTCCGGGCTGTCAGAGCCCCGGCCATAGCGCATCAGGTTGGCGATGCGGTTGATGAGCACGGTGGTCTTTCCGCTGCCCGCCCCGGCCAGCAGCAGCAGCGGCCCCTGGGTGGTGAGCACCGCCTCCTGCTGCTGATTGTTCAGCCGGTAAAAGTCCCGGGCGATGGCCTGGCGGCGGGCGGCGGCAAATCGAATCTCCTGTTCGTGGTCAAGCATGATGTCACGTTCCGTTCTGTATGAAAATAGCGTCCGGCCCACAGAAAGGGCCGGGCAGAAAAGTTTGGATGGTCAGGTGTTCAGTTTACCATGCGGGAGAAAAAATAGCAAGAAAGTCAAGCAGAGTTAGGAGTGATGAGATAGGAGTTAGGAGTTGAGAGAAACTCATCACTCATCTCTCCTAACTCCTAATTGAAATCTGGCATAGAATGTGCCGCGAGAGCCATTCTGAATAGAGGGGGGAGCGCATATGGCGCAGCAGGAGAGCGGCTGGGTGCTGGAGCAGCAGCCCGACCCGGAGACCTTTCGCCGGGTGTGGGCCAGGGTGATGCCCGACGGGGAGGGCAGCCCCATCGCCTTAGAACGGGAAAGACCGGAAAAACAGGGAAAACAGGAAAAGCCCCAAAATCCGCCGGAGGAGAAGCCGACCCAGGAGCGGGAACCGGGGGCCGATTTAGAACAACTGATAGACCGGACCCGAACTGCGGCAGACAGCGCCCAGAGCCTGGCCCGCCGGGCGGGGCGGTACAGTCAGAGCATGGGGGTCATAGCCGCCGAGGACCGGACGGCCCTGCGCCGGTTCAGTGCCGCCTATTACCTGGAGACAGGGCGGACCTACCGCCCGGCAAAGCCGCTTCAAGACCCGGAGCCGGAGATACTGACCCTGGCCCCCGCCCTGCGGCGGCAGTATCAGCGGGAGGAGGAACTGGAGGGGCTGTGTATCGCCCAAATGAAAGGTGCGGAGGGCACCCAGGCCGAGCTGCTGGAGGAGCTGTCCCTCCAGTTCCGCCGCCACTGCCGCACCCTCCGCCAGACCCTGGAGCGCCTGGACCCGGACCGGCTGGGTTGACTTTATGGGGACAGTTCCGTTACACTTAAGATGAAAAAGGAGGCATATCTATGTCCCAACGCAGGACCCTGACCTATCCCTCCGCCGATGGGCGGCAGACCATCCAGGCGGTGGAGTGGCTGCCGGATGGAGCGCCCCGTGGGGTGATCCAGATCGTCCACGGCATCGCCGAGCATATTGGCCGCTATGCCCACGTGGCGGAGTTTTTCACCCGGCGGGGCTATGTGGTGTGCGGCGAGGACCACCTGGGCCACGGGGCCACGGTGACAGACGGAAAATACGGCTTTTTCGCCCCGGAGGGCGGCTGGGACCTGGTCGTCCGGGACGTGTACGCCCTGCGGCGGCTGGAGGGGGAGCGGTGGCCCGACTTGCCCTATGTGCTGCTGGGGCACTCCATGGGGTCCTTTTTGGCCCGGACCTGTCTCATCCGCTGGCCGGGGACGGTGGATGCCGCCGTGCTGTCGGGCACGGGGCAGGAGCGGGCGGCCCTGGTGGCCTTTGGCCGGGGGGTCTCCGGCCTGCTGTGCCGGTGGCGGGGGCCGGACTATGTGAGCCCCCTGGTCTATGCCCTGTCCCTGGGGGCCTATAACGCCCGGGTCCACCCCGCTCCGGGTCAGGGGGACTGGACCACCCGGGACTCTGAGATGGCGGCGGGACGGAAGCAGGACCCCTTATGTAACTTTCGCCCCACCGTGTCCATGTTCCGGGATATGCTGGGGGGCATCGCCTGGATCGGCCGGGAGGAGAACGTCCGGCGCATGGACGGAGATATGCCCATCTATCTCTTTTCCGGGGACCGTGACCCGGTGGGGGACATGGGGGCGGGGGTGCGCCGGGTAGCGGCCCTGCTTCGCCGCTGCGGCTGCCGGGATGTGACGGTGCGGCTTTACCCCGGCGGGCGGCACGAGATGCTAAACGAGCCGGAGCGGGAGCAGGTGATGGAGGAACTGGCCGTCTGGCTGGCTGATCGTCTGGCCAAACCTTAATTATTCTTTAACATAATTGCAACTTCTGCCGCCAACTGGTATAATGACCCAAAGCGATCAAAGGGGGAGAGAGAGCCGTGAGAGAGAACAAGGGCGCTCTCCCGCACTGGCTGGGGGCAGTGTTGGCCGTCGTCCTGCTCTATGGGGGGATGGAAGCCCTGGGCGTCACCTGTCCCATTCGGTTTTTCACCGGGGTCTCCTGCGCCGGGTGCGGCATGTCCCGGGCCTGGCTGGCCCTGCTGCGGGGGGACATTTCGGCGGCCTGGGGCTATCACCCCCTGTTCTGGCTGCCCATCCCGGCGGCGGGGCTGTTCCTCCTGCGGCGGCGCATCCCGCGGCGGGTGCTGATGGGCCTGATCTGGGCGGGAGCGGCCCTGTTCCTGATCGTATACGCCCTGCGCATGGCCGACCCGGGGGACAGCGTTGTCACCTTTGCCCCCAAAACGGGCTTTTTGTTTCGTATCGTGTTTGAAAGATAAAATATAGAGAGAACAGAGAGAAAAGGAGAGAAGCGACATGTATTGTAAGCACTGTGGCCGGGAGATCGGCGACGGCCAGCGGTTCTGCGGCTATTGCGGGGCCAGGCAGCAGGTGGACGGGCAGGATCAGGTCCCGCCCCAGCCCGACGAGGGGGCTGCTGCACAGTCCGGCCCCCAGGGGACCCAGTCCGGGAGCTATCACTATGACGCCCCCCAGCCCTCCGGCAGCACACCTACGGATGGGAACGCCCTGCTGACCATCTTCGCCATCCTGTGCGCCGCGGTCTATGGCTTTCGGGCCATCGTCCGCTTCTTCGGCGCGGTGGGCAATTTCTTAAACGGCTATTTCTATGGGGCCATGATCCTCACCCGGGTGCTGCTGCCCCTGGTCCAGTCCGGGGCCTATGTGTGCATCTGTCTGCTGCTGCTGGCCATGGCCCTGAAGAGCACCCGGAAAAACCGGGAGGCCTATTTCTTCGGCGTGAGCTGTCTGGCCCTGGCCACGGTGGCCGTGATGGCGGTGCGGGTGCTGCTGATGGTGCTCATCGACGGGCTGTTCTATGGCTGGTATTGGAGCTGGGGCGGCTTCGTCACGTCGGTGCTGGGCCTGGTCGTCACCGTGGGCGGCCTGTGGGTGCTGATGTACTTAGACGGCCAGCAGGCCCTGGTGGGCAAGAGCGCCGACCAGCTGCGCCAGCTGGGCTATGACCTGTCCGATGCCATCAAGGAGCTGCGCTTCACCGGCGGAAACCAGAATACCTCCGGCCAGGAGGGCGCCCGGCCCCAGTATCAGTCCGCCTCCGCCGACTACGGCGCCGGGGCCGCCTGGAAACGCCCGGTGACGGAGAACCGGGACTTTGTCCTCTATGTGATCCTGACCATCATCACCTGCGGCATCTATGGCCTGGTGTTTTTGTATTCTATGATCCAGGACGTGAACACCGTGTGCGACGGGGATGGGGAGCACACCCGGGGCCTGCTGGGTCTCATTCTGCTCAGCCTGGTCACCTGCGGCATCTACTCCTTCTACTGGTATTACTGCCTGGGCAACCGGCTGGCCAAAAACGCCCCCCGGTATGGCATGAGCTTTCAGGAGAACGGCACCACCGTTCTGCTGTGGATGGTCATCGGTTCCCTGCTGTGCGGTCTGGGCACCTGGGTGGCCACCTATATCATCATCAAAAACTGCAACCAGCTGTGCGCGGCCTATAACCGGGCCCACGGGATCTGATTTGCATCACAAAAAATCGTCGTATCCAAGTTCGGATACGACGATTTTTTTATAGCTCAAAGACAAAATCCTGTCGAGGCAGCTTGTCCCAGGCGAAATGGGGCAGCAGCTCCTGAGGGGTAACGGGGGCGTACTCCGGGAGCAGTCCGGCGGCCAGGGCCAGGCGGCCCACCAGCTGCGGGGCGGTGAAGCGCTCCTTCAGCTGAGACAGCTCCAGGTCCCGGTCCCGCTTGGCCAGACGGCGGCCATCGGGTGAGAGCAGCAGGGGCACATGGCCATACTCCGGGTGGGGCAGGCCCAGCTTACTTTGCAGCCACAGCTGCCGGGGGGCGGAGTCCAGCAGGTCGCTGCCCCGCACCACTTGGGTGACGCCCTGAAAGGCGTCGTCTACCACCACCGCCAGCTGATAGGCGTATACCCCGTCGGAGCGGCGGAGGATAAAGTCCCCGCACTCCGCCGCCAGGTTTTGGGCATAGTCCCCCTGAATCTGGTCCCGGAAGGAGACCGTCTCCTCCGGCACCTGAACGCGCCAGGCGGGGGCGCGCTGGGCAGAGAGCGTCTCCCGCTCTGCCGGGGTGAGATGGCGGCAGCGGCCCGAGTACAGCACCACCCCGTCAGACCGGTGGGGGGCGGAGGCGGCCAGCCGCTGGGCCCGGGTGCAGAAGCAGGGATAGACCAGCCCCTGGTCCTCCAGGGCGCGAAAGGCGGCGGCATAGGCCTCGGTGCGCCGGCTCTGATAGATGGGCTGGCCGTCCCAGTCCAGGCCCAGCCACTCTAAGTCCCGCATGACCTGGTCGCAGAACTCCGGGCGGCAGCGGTCAGGGTCCAGGTCCTCCAGGCGGAGGACCATGCCGCCCCCGGCGCTGCGGGCGGCCAGCCAGGCCAGCAGACAGGACCACAGGTTGCCCAGGTGCATCCGCCCGCTGGGGCTGGGGGCAAAGCGGCCCCGGATGGGGGTGTTCATAGGGCACATCCTCCTTACAGGATCAGGGCGTCAGGTCGGCCTGGCGGCGGAGCAGGGACAGGGGCGGGGCCTGACAGGGCAGGTCCAGCTGAAAGACCATCTGGGGCTTGCGCACCTGGTCCAGGCTCTGGCCGTCCTCGTCCCACAGGGCCTTCACGGTGACGGGACAGGGCCGCAGGCCGGGGCCCACCAGCTCCAGCTGGTCACCCACAGAGAACTTGTTGTTCAATGTGAGCACCGCCCGGCCATCGGGGGTGCAGGAGCGGACCTTGGCCACGATCTGCCAGTCCCGGATATAGCGGGAATCTTCGGTGAACTGCCCCGGCTGGCCGAAATAGAAGCCGGTGGAGTAGTGCCGGTGGCTGATGTGCTCCACCTCGTCCCGCCACACCGGGTCCAGGGGCTGCCCGGCCAGGGCGGCGTCGATGGCGTGGCGATAGGCCCCGGTGACGATGGCGGCATAATAGGCCGACTTGGCCCGGCCCTCCAGCTTCAACGAGTCCAGCCCCGCGTCCATCAGCTCGGCCACGTGGTCGATGGTACACATATCCCGGGAGTTCATGATATAGGTGCCCTTCTCGTCCTCGTACACGGGGAAATACTCCCCGGGGCGCTTCTCCTCCATCAGGGCGTATTTATACCGGCAGGGCTGGGCGCAGGCCCCCCGGTTGGAGTCACGGCCCGTCATATAGTTGGACAGCAGGCACCGGCCGGAGTAGCTCACGCACATGGCCCCGTGGGCAAAGGCCTCCAGCTCCAGCTCCGGGGGCGTCTTGTCCCGGATCTCCCGGATCTCGTCCAATGACAGCTCCCGGGCCAGGATCACCCGGTCCGCCCCCAGGTCGTGCCAGGCACGGGCCGTCTCATAGTTGACGATGCTGGCCTGGGTGGAGATGTGCCGCTGGACATGGGGGGCATATTTCCCCGCCAGGGCCATCACGCCCACGTCGGCCAGGATGACGGCGTCCACCCCCACCTGGTCCAGATAGGTCAGCCACTCCGGCAGGCGGGCCACCTCGTCGTTGCGGGGCATGGTGTTGCAGGTGACGTGGACCCGCACGCCCTTCTTGTGGCACAGGGCCACCGCCCGCTTCAGCTCCTCCGGGGTGAAGTTCCCGGCGAAGGAGCGCATCCCGAAGGTGGTCCCCGCCAGATAGACGGCGTCGGCCCCATAGGCCACCGCCATCTCCAGCCGCTCCATGTCCCCGGCGGGGGCAAGCAGCTCGATCTTTTTCTCGCTCATGTGTGTCTCTCTCCTGTTTGATGATGGAAGCATCCCCGCCCCCCGAGAGGAGGGCGGGGACAAAAATCAGTTATACCGGGTCTGGGTGCGCAGGAAGCGCTGCTGTTCGTCCAGGGTCTTGAAGAAGCTGTGGGTGTTGTCGTCGCCCAGGGCGTAGTAGAAATAGCTGGTCTTCTCCGGCTCCAGCGCCGCCTTGATGGAGTCAAGACCTGGGTTTGCGATGGGGGCGGGGGGCAGACCCTTGTAGAGATAGGTGTTATAGGGGGAGTCGATGGCCTTGTCCGCCTCGGTGGGGACCTTGCCGCCGTTGAGGAAGGCCAGGGTGGCGTCGATCTGTAAATAGCCCATGGTCCCGGCGCTGGGGTTGTTCAGGCGGTTATAGATGACGGAGGCGATGGTGCCCCGGTCCGTGCCGTCGGTCTCCCGCTCCACCAGAGAGGCGATGGTGAGGATCTCCCGGATGGAATAGCCGCTGTCGACCACCTTCTGCCGCAGGTCGTCGGTATACTTCTCGTCGAAGTTCACCAGCATCTTGTTGATGGCATACACCGCGTTGTGGGGGGTGTTGAACTGATAGGTGTCCGGGTAGAGGAAGCCCTCCAGCCGCTCGGCGTCGCCCAGGGGGATGCCCTGGAGGAAGGAGAAGGCGTAGTCGTGCTCGGCGGCGGCTTGGGTCAGTTCCTCCACCGTGGCCACATTGTTGTCCTCCAGCAGCTGGAAGATCTGGGTGACGGTATAGCCCTCGGGGATGGTGATGGTGATCTCCGCCTTGGTGGAGGAGTTCACGCTCATGCCGGAGAGCAGGGCGCGATAGTCCATGTCGGTGTTCAGGGTATAGGTCCCGGGAGAGACCTTGGCCTTGCCCCCGGTGACGGAGGCGAACAGCTTGAACAGGCCCTTATACTCGATGAGCCCCTCTTTTTTCAGCCGGTCTGCCACCTGGTTAAAGCTGTCCTCTTTGTCCACGGTGATGGTGACCTCTTTTTCCGGCTTGTTCAGGGCCAGCACGTCGTTGGCGGCGATCCAGCACACGCAGGCCAGCAGAATGGACACGCCGATGACGGCCACCGCGTACAGCATACCGGAGCTGGCGGCAAAGCTGCGGGAGCGCCGCCGCCGGTCATTGCTCCGGCGGGAACTCTGGCCGTCGCCGGAGCGGTCTGCCGGGGTGCGGGAGCTTCTTCTTTCCTGTGCCATAGGGTCCTCCTCAAATCAAGTTTGCTTGCAGACTCAGCCGCAGACGATGCTCTCCGTCTCGGTGAGCAGCAGGTCCACCCGGCTGTCGTGGGGCTCGGTGGGCACCTTGTCCTGGAGCACCGCGTTGCGGCACATGCCCACCCGGAAGCCGTTGAAGTGCTCCAGCCAGCGGTCATAATAGCCGCCGCCAAAGCCCAGGCGATAGCCCGCCTTGTCATAGCACACGGCGGGGACCAGGATCAGGTCGATCTCGTCCTGGGTCAGGATGGGGCAGGACAGGTCGGGCTCGGAGATGCCGAAGGAGACGGACACCATGGGCCGGTCAGGCATGTACTGACGGATCTCCATCAGGTGGCCGGGCAGCATCCGGGGCAGGCCCACCCGCTTGCCCTGGGACACCAGGGTCTGGATCATGCGGGCGGTCTCCGGCTCCTTGCCGGGGATGCCCCAAAAGGCAAAGATGGTCTTGGCCTGCTGCACCTGGGGCAGAGCCAGGAACCGGGCGAACAGGGCGTCGTCGCTGCGGGTGAGTTCCTCCTGGGGGATGGTCGCCAGAGTCTTGCGGACGCTGCCGCGCAGCTGCTTCTTTTCTTCAGCAATAGTAAGTGCCATGATGAACCTCCTGTTCCCTGGCCGCTCCGGCCAGGGTCTTAATTAAATAGAATCCAAAATCAAAGGCGGAGCCGGGGCCCTGGGCGGTGATGACCTTGCCGTCCTGCACCAGGCTGACTCCCTGCTGGGGGATGGCCCCGGTGAGCCGGTTCTCCAGCCCGGGGTAGCACACCGCCTTTTTGCCGTTCAACAGGCCCCAATGGGCCAGCAGGGTGGGGGCGGCGCAGATGGCGGCCACCCAGACCAGCTCGTCCGCCGCGGCCTGACGCACCAGCGTCTCCACTCCGGGGCAGGCGGCCAGATTCTCCACGCCGGCGCCGCCGCCGGGCAGCACCACCATGTCTCCGGCCTTCAGCTGTACCTGGTCCACAGCCAGGTCAGACTGGACGGTGATGTGGTGGGCGCCGGGGACCATGGTGGGCCCCACGGTGGTCAGAGCCACCTCCAGCCCCGCCCGGCGCAGCAGGTCGGCGGGCACCAGGGCCTCCATCTCCTCAAAACCGGGGGCGAGCAGGATATAGACCATAGAATGACCTCCTTATAAGACGCACCGTAGGGGCGGACCTCTGCGTCCGCCCGCCGTTGGCGCATAGTTTTAGTGATGAGTTAGGAGTGATGAGTGATGAGTGATGAGTGATGAATCACTCCTATCTCATCACTCCTAACTCATAACTCTTTTTCGACCAGCGCCCAGATCTCGCTGTGAATGTCCTCAATAGAGCGCAGGCGGCCTGCGTCGTCCAGACAGTGGACCACGTGCCAGCCCAGCTGCTCCGCCGCCTGGAGGGCACAGGCGCGGCAGGCGGCCAGATAGGCGGTGTCCAGCTCGTGGATGTCCGCCTTTGTGTTGGTAGACGCCTCACGGGAGCGGAGCAGCTCCACCGCCTTCTCCGTGGGCATGTCCAGATAGACCACTAAATCCGCCCGGGGCAGACCCAGCTTGTCGTGCTCGAACTCGTCCAGCCAGCGGAAAAAGGCCTGCCGCTCTTCCGGGGCACACTTGGCCCCCTGGTGGACGGCGTTGGAGGTGGTGTAGCGGTCTGCCAGGATCAGCCCGCCGTTCTGATAGTCCTCCCCCCATACTTTTCGCCAGGAGGCATAGCGGTCCACGGCGTAGAAGGCGGAGGCGGCGTAGGGGCTTACGTCCTGGGGGTGGGTGCCGAACTCCCCGCCCAGGTACATGCGGATGAGGGCGGAGGAGGGCTGGTCATACTGGGGGAACACCAGCCGCCGATAGCCCCGCCCCATGCCGTCCAGCCGGTCACACAGCTTTTGGAACTGGGTGGACTTGCCCGAGCCGTCGGTGCCCTCGAATACGATAAGCTTGCCGTTCATGCTTATGCGTCCCCCTTTTTGTCGGGGCGGATGCGCTGGCCGGCGGCCTTCACCAGGACCAGGGGCAGCTTGGCCATGCGGCCAATGCGTTTTGGCTCTTTTTTCAGACGATAGGCCCACTCCAGGCCCAGCTTCTGCCACTGCTCCGGGGCACGCCGAACGTTTCCGGCGAACACGTCCAGACAGCCCCCCAGGCCGATGGCCAGTTTGGCCCCGGTGTGCTGACCCCAGCGGGCCATCCATTTCTCCTGCTTGGGGGCGCCCAGACAGACGAACAGAAGGTCGGGCTTGGCGGCGGCGATCTCGGGCAGGATGGCCTGCTCGTCCTTGAAATATCCGTCGTGGGTGCCGCACAGCACCAGAGCGGGATAGCGGGCGCAGATGCGGCGGCCTGCCTCCTCCGCCACGCCGGGCTTGGCCCCCAGCAGATAGAGCCGCCCGCCCATCTCGTTCAGGGCGGAGAGCATGGCCTCGGCAAACTCGATGCCGGGGACCCGCTCCTTCAGGGGCGTGCCTAAAATTTTGGCGGAGTAGACCACGCCGATGCCGTCGGGCAGGACCAGGTCGGCGGCGTTTAGGACCCGGCGGAACTCCGGGTCCTTCTCTGCAGCCAGCAAAAATTCGGGGTTGGGGGTGACAACATAGTGGAACTTGTCCTCCTCCAGCAACTGCCGCCCCTGCTGGGCCGCCTCCTGCTGGGTCAGGTCGTCGAATCGGACCCCAAGAATCTCAGTTTTCAAATCGTTTCCCCTCCCAGGGTGATGATCGGTGACGCGCAGGAAAATCAAGCAGCGGTCACTTTTGGTATTTTACGATGGCGCAGGCAAAAAGTCTATGAAAAAACAAAAGCGCTGGCCTATTCCAACATTTACTTGTTGCGCGGTGGGGTGAAAAAGGTTACAATTTGGTTACAAAAACAAGGAGGAACCAATGATGGACCGACGATGGAAGCGCCGCGCCGCCGCTCTTTTAGCCGCGCTGGCTTTGACCATACCCGCCCGGGCCGCCCAGATCGAAGCGGACGGACAGACCCTGAACGCAAAGGACGCCTGGGTGGAGGAGGGGACCAGCTATGTGACCCTGCGGGCTTTTTCCGCCCGCACTGGAAGAACCCTGACCTGGACGGGGGAGGAGGCCCGGCTGGCCGGAGCGGGCCTGACTTTAGAGGCCGTCCCCGGAGCGCTCTACGTCACCGCCAATGGCCGGGCCCTGTATATCCCCGGCGGGGTGCGGGTGGAGGATGGCGTGACGATCCTGCCCCTGTCCGTGCTGGCAAACGCCGCCGGGGCGGAACTTACTTGGGACGGGGAAAATGCCGCCGCCCGACTGAAGTTAGACGGGGCCGTGCCGCCCCAGGCCGACTATGACCAGACGGACCTATATTGGCTCTCCCGCGTCATCTCCGCCGAGAGCCGGGGGGAGCCCCTGCTGGGGCAGATCGCCGTGGGCAACGTGGTGCTGAACCGGGTGGCCAGCGGCCAGTTCCCTGACACGGTGAAGGGGGTGGTCTTTGACCGGAAATACGGCGTGCAGTTCGAGCCGGTGTCCAACGGGACCATCTATGACCAGCCCACCGATTCGGCGGTGCTGGCCGCCAAGCTCTGCCTGGAGGGGGCCGCCCCCGTGGGGGACAGCCTGTATTTCTATGCCCCCGCCCTGTCCGCCGGGACCTGGATATCCACCAGCCGGGCCTATTACGGCACCATCGGGTGTCATAAGTTTTACGAATAGGGATCAAACTTAAAATAAATACAAAATCAGCCGCCGGAGCATAGCTAAATGCCTCCGGCGGCTGGTTCTGTTATCGTTCCATTTTCCAGAAGAAGGCGGAGCAGGGGGGCAGCTGGCTGCCGCCGCCGAAGTCGTGGCTCTGGCCGGAGATCAAATCCACCGCCTGGCCGCATCCGGCGTCGAAGTGGGCGTGGAAGGGCTGGTGGTCGGCGTTGATGGCCACCAGCACCCGCTCCTCCGGGCAGGCCCGCTCGAAAATCAGCTGCCGGTTGGTGAGCAGCACATTCCGATAGCCGCCATAGCACAGGGCGGGGCTGTTTCGTTTGGCGTGGGCCAATTTGGCGAGGAAATCGGTGAGGTCGTTCCACTCGGGGCGCTCCAAAGCGGGGCGCAGGGCGGCGTCCCCGTCCTTTTTCTCCCCCCGGATGCCCCACTCGCTGCCATAGTACACCGCCGGGACCCCGGGCATACCGAACATCAGGGCATAGGTCGGGCGCAGGTGGTCCGGGTCGTTCAGCTGGCTGGCGATGCGGGTCACGTCGTGGTTGTCCAGGAAGGACAGCAGGTGGGCGCCCTTGTACAGGGTCCACTGCTCCGGGCCAAACTGGCGGTTTAAGGAGTGGGCGATCTCGAACAGATTCAGGGAGTTGAAGCTGGACCACAGGCCCTTATAGCACTCGTAGTTGGTCACGCTGTGGCACAGCTCCGGGCCCATCCAACGGTTATAGTCCCCGTGGAGGGTCTCGCCCATCAAAACGAAGTCGGGCTTTAGGCTCTGAGTGAAGCCGCGCAGCTGCTTTAAATACTCCGGGGGCAGGCAATAGGCCACGTCCAGCCGCAGACCGTCGATGTCAAAGCGCTCCACCCAGGAGCGGATGGCCTGGAACTGGTGCTCCACCACGGCGGGGTTGAAGAGGTTCAGCTTCACCAGCTCGTTGTGGCCCTCCCAGCCCTCGTACCAAAAGCCGTCGTTGTAATTGGTATTGCCGCCGAAGTCCAGGCGGAACCAGTCTTGATAGGGGCTGTCCCACTTCTTCTCCTGCACGTCCCGAAAGGCCCAAAAGCCCCGGCCCACGTGGTTGAACACCCCGTCCAGCAGCACCCGCAGCCCCGCCCGGTGGAAGGCCCGGCACACCTGGGCCAGGTCGTCGTCCGTGCCCAGCCGGGGGTCTAAGTGAAAGTAGTCCCGGGTGTCATAGCCGTGGCGGTCACTGTCGAACACCGGGTTCAGCAGCACCGTGTCCGCACCAAGAGAGCGGATGTGCTCCGCCCAGTCCACCAGACGGAGAATGCGGTGCTCCAGACGCCCGTCGTTTTCTGCCGGGGCCCCGCACAGACCCAGCGGGTAAATTTGATAGACCACAGCTTGCTCAAACCACATGATAAAAACCTCCCTGCGCCCACGCGCCTTTGGCCCCATCATACGCCGTTTGCGGGAAAAGCGCAAGCGGTAGAGAGTTAGGAGTTAGGAATTAGGAGTTAGGAGGTGGGACTTAACTCATCACTCATCCTTCCTAACTTTTGAAAAGATCTCGTGGAGGCCGATGACAATCAGAAACGCTCCGAAGAGCTTGCGCAGGAGGGTCACCTCCAGTCCGGCGGACAGCCAGGCGGCCAGGGCGGCGCAGATGAGACCGGAGCCGATGAGCCAGGGCAGGGCCTTTGTGTCCAGATAGCCGTTTTTCCTGTGAGCGGGCAGGGCCAGCAGGGCGGCGGGGAGGAAGTAGAGCAGGTTGATCCCCTGGGCCAGGTGCTGGTCCGCCCCGGCCACAGCGGTGAGATAGACCAGCAGCAGGGTCCCACCCCCCACGCCAAAGCCGGACAGCACCCCCGTGGCCGTGCCCACCGCCAGGGGAATAAGCCAGGCCATCACAGCAGACACCGCACGCCGCCCCAGATGAGCAGCGCCCCGAACAGCCGCCGCAGCCAGTCCACCCGGGTCTTTTGGAACCACCGGCCCCCCAGCCAGCCCCCCAGGGTCCCGCCCAGCAGATAGGGCAGGGCGGCCATCACGTCCAGCCGCCCCCGGGCCAGATAGATGGCGGCGGACAGGACGCACAGGGGCAGGATCACCGCCACCGACGTGGCGAAGGCCCGCCGCTGGTCCAGTTTACACAGCTGGGTGAGCAGGGGGACCAGCACGCTGCCGCCCCCGCCGCCGAAAAAGCCGTTCACCAGCCCCGCCAGTCCCCCCGCCAGCAGCCAGCGAAACTTTTCTCGGGATAGGTTGGACATAATAATACCGCCCCCTTTTGCCCATAGTATGGCGAAAAGGGGGCGGCGTTATGTGAGTTAAAGCTGTTCCAGCTCCTTCAGCGTGTCCTGAATGGTCTTTTGGGGCAGATATACCGCCGCCATCTCGCTCAGCTGCTTCAGGGTCAGCACCCGGGCGGCCCCGGCCATGGGATGGCGCAGCAGCTTGCCAAACCGCCGCTGAAACACCGCCTTAGAACGGGGGTCATCCAACAGCTCCCCCACGGTGATGGTCTTGTTCCGCAGGTCCAAGTTTTTCACCTCCTACAGGGTAATCTATGCGGGGAAGGAAAAGAATGTGTGTCAGAATAGCTTTTACTGGAAGTTGCCCTGGTCATAACCTCGCAGCAGTAAAACTGGAAGAGATGTCAGCGTTCTTTGCTCGGTTTACGTAAGTATATATTTCTCGTGGTCACGTTCCAACCTCTCCCCCCACTGCACTTCCTTAAATCCAACCAGGACAAAGTCCTCGCCAACCAGCAGGGGGCGCTTGACCAGCATACCGTCTGTGGACAGGAGCTGGATCATCTCCTCCTCGCTCATGCCGGGCAGCTTGTCCTTCAGGGCCATGGACTTATAGAGCAGGCCGCTGGTGTTGAAAAATTTCTTCAGGGGGAGGCCGCTGCGCTCATGCCATGCGGTCAGCTCCTCGGCAGTAGGGTTGTCCAGCTTGATGTCCCGGAGGTCATAGGCGATCTGGTGGTCATCCAGCCACTTTTTGGCCTTTTGGCAGGTGGTGCACTTGGGGTAGCAGAGAAAGATCATGAGTTTCGCCCTCCTAAAGCAAACTTTGACGATACGCCCATTATATCGGCCCCACCGGCAAAAGGCAATATGGCGGGTTCTATAATAAATGTTGGGGTCAGGTGAAGAACCTGACCCCTTAATTATGAAAAAAGTTGAGCATAGAGGAAAAATCCCTTATCATAAAAGTACCACCAATCACAACAAAGGAAAGATCTCTATGCTTAATAAAGATTATACCGCAAAACTGCTGGACTTGGAAGACGCGATTATTACAAATGTTGAAAACATTTCTGGAGAGGTACACATTTTCCTCGAATTACCCAGAACAAAGCACCCGTGCCCAGCCTGCGGCGCGCTCACTGACCGTGTACACGACTACCGAATGCAGACGGTCAAGGATGTTCCCTTTGGCAGGAAAACGCTGCTGCACCTACGTAAGCGGCGTTATCGCTGCATATGCGGCAAGCGCTTCTTTGAGAAAAATTTCTTTCTCCCAAGATACCACCGAGTCACCAGCCGGCTGGTCGCTGCGATCATCGGTGCGTTTCATGAATTGGTACCCGCTTCAGAAATTGGCGCACGCTACAACGTCTCTGGGGCGACCGCAGCGCGATATTTCAAATACGTCGCCTTTAAGCCGACCCAATTGCCGGAAGTGCTCTCCATCGACGAATTCAAGGGCAACTCCGGGGGAGAAAAGTACAACAGCATTATCGTGGATGCTGAAAAGCACAAAGTGGTCGATATTTTACCAAATCGCTTTGAGAACGATCTTATCAAATATTTCTCACAATTCCCATCCAAAACCGGTGTAAAATACTTTGTCTGTGACATGAATCCTCATTAATTTCAGAAGACGTATCCTGTTTTGCCACACATAAAAGCAGTGCCGAGAGTACTCCTGGCACTGCTTGAGACGATTTCCTTTTTCTCTACCCCAACTATTGACGTAGAACCAAAAGATCACCGTCTTTGGCGTGGGACAGCGAAATCAGGACATCTACAACGCCGACGAATTGGATCGGCTGTTGGGAAAGACGGTCATTACCCGCACCTTTGAAGAGGTCACGGGAAAGGACATCCGCCGTATCCATCAGATGCCGATCCCGTTTCTCCCGGAGGAGCGGGAGGTCTACAATATCGTGCTGAAGGAGTTTTACCGCATCCAGCGCGAGTATTACAGCTCGACCGGAAACAGCAGAAAGGACGCGCTGATGCGGCTCATTCAGCAGATCACACTGCTTCTGCGCATCAGTGCCGCTCCGGACTGCATGAAGGAATACGAGGGCGAGACGCCGCTCAAGGAGATGGCCGTTGTGGAAGCCCTTGCCCGGTGGCCGGATGAGGTTGTAGCCATCGGCGTGCGGCATACAACGGTGTTGGACCGTTATGCCGCGGCGATCCGTGAATACCTTCCGGACCGCCCCCTCTTTGTGGTGACAGGCTCCACCGTCACCTTTGCCAAGCGGCGTGCTCTGCGGGATATATTGCGGGACAGTCAGAATGGCATCCTGCTCTGCACACAGCAGAGCCTTCCCTCCAGCGTCAACTTCGAGTTTGTCAACAAGATCATCATTCCGGAGATGCACTACAACAACGCCGGCATGAGCCAGTTTTATATGCGATTCGTCCGCTACACCTCCACGGAGAAAAAGGATCTGTACTTTCCCATCTACATCGGAAGTCTGGAATCCAATCTCATGCAGATGGTGTTGGCAAAGGAAAAGCTCACCATGTTTATGAAGGGGCAGGACGCGGATATGGACGAGATCTATGCCAAATTCGGTGTGGATTATGACCTGCTCTCCACGTTGATGACCCGTGAAACGGATGACGAGGGACACCTGCGTATCCGCTGGGGCGAACAGAAGATCGCCTGATTTTCAGGAAAGGAACAAAAAATGGACAAGTTTCATATTGAGCTCTATCCAAAAGCTGATTTGGAAAACGAATGGGCAAAGAACAAGCACACGCCCGGCGCCATGCCCTGTATGCGCTGCGGCGGCCCCATGCGGAAATCTCTTGCCGAAAACGCTCTGAGCCGTGCGCTGAATGTCTATGTCTGCCCTGCGTGCGGCATGGATGAGGCCCTGCGGGATGCCGCGGGGAAGGTACTCCCCATAAGCGAGTGGTACGCCGTGAAGCAGCACCGTTTTGCGGAGCATAAGGACCCGCAGGCAGTCAAGCTGACGCCTGCCTGTGCGTTCATGGAGATCTTCTCCGGAGCGCGGAAGACGCTGCCGTTGAGCAGCGCCCGGTATCCTGCTTCGCTGGTTGCCTATTCCCGCTCTGACTATGACGGGTGGCGATGGTGGACAACATGGTTCCCGGATGAAGAAATGCGCCCAGCTCCGGAGCTTGGGCAGGAGATCGATGCCTTCCAGTCGCAGCTTCTCGCCCTGCCGGAATTCAAGACCCTATGGGCAATGGAGCGGATGTGCCGGCTGTATGCCCAGCCGACAAATGAGCCCACGGAATTTAATCTGTACGCGGAAACGGCGCATTTTCATATCTGGCTCCGCTTGATCACACGGGAGCGGGACTATAACCTCTACACATATTTCTTTGCAAAATAACCCAGTTGTTCAGACGCAGAAAGCCGGGAGCCGCATCGCGGCCTCCGGCTTTTTCTTATAGAAAGAAAACCACCGGCACTGCCGGTGGTTCCAAAAAGCTATAGCTATACAGATAAAAAATATCCTCCTTTGGTATAATGGTGGAGGTCTGCCAACCGCCAGCTAAAACCAAAGGAGGAATCAAGTCCAGATGAAACTTGATGTATCGAGTTTAGCACACACGAAGTGGGAATGTAAATACCATATTGTATTTGCCCCCAAGTATAGGAGACAAATTATATACGGGAAAATCAAGCAGGA